>Ga0136561_1000410_pt1 | contig 14371 bp, 32 predicted proteins | sample AntRauMeHopE1498_FD_104641 | JGI IMG/M metagenome (GOLD analysis project Ga0136561, IMG submission 104641) | Saline lake microbial communities from Rauer Islands, Antarctica - Metagenome Hop E1 #498 | ecosystem: Environmental > Aquatic > Non-marine Saline and Alkaline > Saline | place... | reverse complement strand
TCCTTATTTAGATTTAATAAAAATAAGAAAATAAATCAAAAATATTTGGTAGATGGGAATAAAAACCATACCTTTGCAATGTATAAATGTCAAAGTGTGTTTGTGGTGGCAAGATTGCACCTAAAACGACTTAACCATATAGGTTGGGTTAACTATGCGTATAGAGGTATTATAACGTTCTCTTGCCATCTGAACACATAAAATAAATTTTAATATTAACCCATAAATAAAAATAATATGAAATAATTTGGAAATCTTAAATATTGTTCTTACCTTCGTAAGATATTACTTCCCATGTATAATGGAGTAAGTAAACAAATACATCCCATCCAAACGGAAGAGGGTGCAGATTTGTATATACCCATGTCAAAATGATTCTAAAAATCATAGGACGGTTGGGTGTATTGTCATGGAATATATCCACAGGACACCACCTAAAATTATACCCAGAAGTATACCGTACCATGTGCCTTTAGGCCATACATGGCAACAGGACATGGATGTACACAATTGTGTATACATGGAGGTGCCCAAAGGTGCCTTTAGGCCATGAATGGCCACAGGACATGAATGTACAATAAAATCTAGCATGTATTCTAAGCAAAAATAGGCTTAAAATGCACAGGGATAATATTATTTAAAATTTTAGCAAAATTTATCGGCTGTTTGAAAGCTACATGATATATTTCTGCCAGTAAATACCCTCGAATATGCACATAAAACCTCTTTCCGCAACTCCACGTCCTCATCGTTACCCCTAAATCCCACTATTTACCACTTTTTACCCCATTTTCACATTTTCATCAATATAGCGAGTACGTGCGAAGTAAGGGGCGTAAGGAACACTACAGTACCCAAATAGGTATATTAAAAGATAGTGCGTTACGTGTCCTTATTTCGCTATCTGGGTGTGCCTTTAGGCCATTCATGGCCTGTGGCCATGGATGTACACAATTGTGTACATAAAGGCACATAAATGTCCTATATCACATAAGGCTTTATAATTATTCTACTAGGTTTATTTCTTGTAGGTTATTATATGATTTTCTATAGCCGTTAGTAAAGGTTATTTCTATGGTAGTCCAATTTTCTGATTTAGGCCACCAGTCGTTTGCTGATGTTGATGGTTCTAAATCTCGTGAGTGATATTCTTCTTTAACTTCTTTAATTTCCAGTTCGACCATTACTTTTGCATCGGTCATAATTTTAACTAGTTTTCCTTTCAATAGATTTGTTAGGTTCATATCCTTATTTTTATATTATTGTTTAATGAGATATTGTGTTGCAAAGCATCCGCTAAAGTTTTCTAGGAAGACTACATCTTATTTCCTTTGGTAAAGATAATGAATATTTGTTTAATGTGCAAATATTATTTAGATTTATTTTCTAACTTCTTCAAGGTTTAACGTTTTATTTTAAAACCAATTGACCTTTAATTTTAGGATTTGCTATCTCGTAACTAACAAGAACAAATCCTTTTTGTCCGTTGTGTTCTACCTCAAAATAATTTTCGTTAAGAATTGCTCTCATGGTTGTATTGTTTAATGTTGCACCACCTTATCTTGCTAGTCATACCAATCATCATCGTCCGATGCGCCTAGGGCTATGGCTTTTTCGTAATTCGACATTTGCTCATTGGCTAGTTGTAATTGAATTGCACCTAGTCCTGTATTTGCATTGGCAAAATTATAAATTGCATTTTCCTTTACTCCCCCTACTGTTAAACCCATGTTTTAATTATTAGATTACAAAGATAGATTCACTATCTTTAATGTGCAAGTATTATTTCTTTGTTTTTAATGCTATGACCTCTATTTTTTCACACTTTTCACATGTTCTTGTTAGTAGCATGTTACCCGACCTACCTTTGTCGTCCATTTTTTCATCTTCAAAATGTCTGAATTTGAAGTCTGCCCAATAGTGTCCACAAAGATATTGTTTAATATTTCTTATATGTTGTTGTATTATTTTTAACATACCTAATATTTTTGCCAGTCATTATTATTTATATTATATTCACCCAACATCATACCTCGACCATTAGGGGAGTATGATTGTACCGTAATTTTATTTTCTGTAACCCGTTTTACCTTTCCCCTATATACCCCAAATGGAGTATCCATAAATACTTTATCGTTTACTTCTAAAGTTTGTACGACTGTTAGGTTTATTTTGGCTAGGATAAGGTTTCTTTTATATCTTTCATCCTTACTAAGATTAACGGCATTAATTATGTGTTGCGTATCCATCTTAATCGTTAATAGTTCTTCGTTTGTAAACATATTATTTTATTTTAATTGTTGTAATAGATGTGTATAGGGTTATTGCAGTTTCCCTTATGAGCCATAAAACCAGAATTTGTTGTTCCCATAGTAATATATTGGCAATTATCTATATAGATAATTTTATGGCGTGGTTGGGTTTCTTTCTCACTTACAATATCATAATCCTTTTTACAGCCCAGTACACCTAGTAGTACAAGGGCTAATAGGGTGAATATTGCGTGGGCGACATTAAATTTATTTCTTTTCATATTGATATTATTTGTTCATCATTGCTATTAGTATTAACAGAATGAGGAATATTAGGTTTACTATGTGTTTTTTATATTCTGTTTTCATCATCTTTTTTATTTTTCTTATTAATGATATTTCGTTCGTTAAAGAATATGAACAAGAGCATCGTTAATGTAAACCCCATATAAATCATACTGAAAACAACTTGCTTTTGTACGATTAGGACGTAGCTACCAAGACCTAGTGTAAGTGCTACCCTAAGTACGGTGTTTATAATATTTTGTTTATGCTCCTTATTCATTTTGTTTTATTTATATTGCAAATATACTCCAAATAAATTTAACTTGCAAATATTATTTTTGCAATTGTTTAATTTTATTTAATAAGTTCTTCTTTTTTAAGTTTGCAACTTTTCTTTTTTCAATAATATTTTTGGTTTTCCTCATACCCTCATTATATTTTAGGGTAAGGATTTCATCGGTATCATTAACGTTTAGGTCGAAGTAATACAATACATACCCTTTGTACCAAAAATTAACGGAATTATGGTCTTTGTAACCCACCGCATATATTCCGAACATACCAACTCTTCTTAAAAGAAATATTATTATTATTATGGCAACCATTCCTACCATTGATATTATTAATTGTTCCATTTTATTTCGTTATTAAACTATTAGTAACCCCTAAGGTTTTTAAAATCCTCATATATTTCGTCTGGCGTTTTATCTCCACACGGGTTTAGGATTTCCTCTAACGCTTTCTTTCCTTGCTCTCCATTACTTAATCTATCATACCAAATAGTTGCTTCCAATGAGCCTTCCACTTGTATGTCCTCTAGTTCTGAATCATGTATGACCGTATACGTTCTATTATCCCATTCAGTACCCTTTAGGCATAGTTTGTATGTCACACTACCCACTGGGTATATATCGTCCATTTCGGGGTCTTGGTGATGTGTTGAGGCTGTAAGTATATTTAAGGTCTTGCCCTTATATACGTACCTTGAAGAATCTTTAACTTTTGCCGTACCTTTCATTTTTATATTTTAAAAATTTTCCTCTGTTAATACCGTACTTTAAATATTGTATGTTAGATTCCCCACACGTTGTTAGTTTATTGTTCTTCCAATTAAATGATGAATCGTGCATAGCTTGTAGCTTTTTCCATAGCTTAGTACTAAACCCTCTATATTGTGGTTTAAACACCTCTTGTCCTAATTTTTTAATTAAAAAAGAAACGTCAAAACCAGTATTATACAGGTCATAGTTCATAACGTCTTGGTCAAGGCATCTACCAACAGCGCACATATTACCCTCTTCTGATTTATATACACATAGGGTCGTACCGACAAGTACACCTCGTCTTGATGGGTCTTCGGTATAATATTCAACCGTTTCGTCCAGTAAAGCTAATTGTTCTTCTATTCTTCTTGACATAATCGATATGTTTTAGTTATCTTAGACAAAGATAGTGATAATATTTGGTCTGACCAAACATTATTCTTTAATATTCTTTAATATTTTTGTTCTAAGTCTGTCCACATAGTCCATTAACTTATCTTGTGATATTTCTTCCATACCCATTTTAAGAATATCGTTTAATATTGTGTAGCTTCTGGGCAGATTAATAAAATCCAAGACTATTAAATTTTCTTTTAATCTGTTATAATGGGAGATAAATGTTTCTTCTAATAGGTGGAAAAAATCACCTTCAATTTCAAATTCTGGAATACCGAATAATTCTTCTAAGTACCAATTTATACCATCTTCATCGCATAACCTTACGTAGCATTTACCTTCGTACTCCATTACATGAGAATCTTGGGATGCTATAAATTTTACATTAGTTTTCATATTTTCGTATTTTTTGTTTACCAGTACCCTTACATAAGCCACATTTTGGACTTCCATCATCGTCATAATAACCACTACCATTACAAGCACCGCAAGGTTCTTCCTTAACACCCTTTACGTATTTGTTATAATGTTCCGTTCTTTTTAATTTTCTTTCGTGAAAGCTCATTATAAAGTTTTTTAAGTAGTTTTTATCGACTTGTATATTGTGATAATTGATTCCTTCAACACATTTTCACCAAAAAAGAATGTATCTTTTTTATTGTTAATGGTAAAGGGATACATATTTCCCGAAATAACCTCATTTATGGTGTCGGTTAAATCCATTATTTCTCCATTTGTCATTTCGTTATATTCGGAAGTGTAGGTTTTATCCCTATAGGTTAGTTCAACACAAACCGTATATATTATCGGGGTTATTTTGGTTTTATTTGACATAAAGTTATTATTTTAAATTATTGAATCTATAAATGTTTTTAATTTAATTCCATCACTTCTTGACTCAATCATGAATTTGGCACCTTTAATTTTTATATCCCTGATTTTTGTGTCGGTATTGCCCCATTCTTTTAATCGGTTATCGTCCGCTGTATTAGTAAATTCCTTTCTAAATTTATCGAATATTTTAATGTATTGTTCGTCCGTAAGATTAGTGTCCGATTTCCTATTTATTATGTCAAGACATTTTTCAATAATCACTTCCTCACGACCCGTAATATGGGTAGGTTTTTCAGTGCCAGTTAATTCAAAATATAATTCTTCTTTTGTCATGTTACCTGATTTATAGGATTATTCCAAATTTTTTGATAAATTAAGTTCGGTTTCCAACCTATTTACTAATTCTTCAAGTTCTTCTTCATTACCTAACCATTGGAAGGCAATATCGTAATATACGTTATTACTCCATTTGCGACTTGGATTTTTATTTTCGGAGCAAATTTGTAGCCTATCGATTAAGGAATAAAACTTATCGTTAGTTCCAGCTATGTTAGGTTTTTTTATATTTTCCATATTAAATAATTATTTAAGAAAATATAGTGAATATTTTATTAAAAAACTAATTTTTTCTTTAATAATTTTTCATTACCGTACACATGTAAGTATTTTAGGGTATCTAAAGACCAGATTAGATTACTTTTTCTTTTATTACACGTTTGACATGATACCACCAAATTATCTTTATCCCTTGCGGCACCTCCCTTTGATTTCGGGTTGAAGTGGTCAGCGGTAGCCATCTTTTTAAGGTCTTTATTCGGGTGGTCACATTGATAGATTATTAGGTCTTCCTTGCCACAATACACACAAGTTAACTTATGGTGTTCGTCTAACATTTCCTGTAGAAACGTCATGTTGAATAAGGTTTGGGCAAGACCATCCATTCGTTTTTTTGATTTCGGTATAAAGTGAATGCCTATTGACTTGAAACCAGATAATAAACTATTTATTTCATCTTGTAATAATTCATCTTTCATTAAGAGATAATCACCATACGGGGTTGACCCGTATATTTGGTGTTGCTCTATTATATTAGCTGACTTATTTTTCGATGTTACAATTGTTTGACACATATTATTATTGTTTTTGTTCCTTACAAAGATACGTAAAATATTTTAGACCACCAAATATTATATATTAATAACTATACCCCCATTAATATAAGCAGGATTTATCACTATTAATGGTGATATTTTACCAAATTCGTATGATAGGGCTAGAGTAATTATCGGTAAGATACCATTATTGCGAATCCATGTAGGTAGATTATTTGTAAGTGGGTTTGTTACCCCGTGTTCTTTGTAATTACCATTTCTGGTAAAGTGCGCATCAAATAGATTATTATAGCCACTAATTATTCCCATATTCAAGGAAATGTCAAAATCACCTATACTTCTACCCACACCATATTGTGTTAAAATTGATAATTTATGATAACTATTCGCTAGTACTCCTACTTGAATATCGTTGAACCAAATTTTATTGGTTTTTCTATATATGCCCACAATACCATGTCCACCCTCTGTATTGTGATATGGTAAGTCTGGTGTCCTGTCAAAGTGATAGGTCTTTAGCGGAATATATAATTTAAATTCCGTTAACCTATCCTGTGATATTAGATTGATAGAGAAAATACAAAATAAAATTATTATAAATTGTTTCATAATTAATTGGATAAATATATGACCAAAGAGTTTATTATAATATGAAATGTGTTGTCCACTATAAATAATAACCACATTGAAAGGTAGATGGGTGTTTCCATTGGGTAGCCGAAATTCTTTAGGTTCTGAGTTCTATTTATAAATTGAATCCAATATCTAGCCAACCTATATCTATCTATGAAATAGTGCGTAATAAAGATTATTAACCAGTACCAATTTAGGTTGATTAATAAAAATGGTAACGAGTACACTAGGGCGTGTATTAGAGCCACATAACTCTTGGTGGTCTTTTTATTAGCCATCCAACTAGTTTGTAATAAATAGTCACCTACAAAGTGTAATAGCAACCCGATAAATAATTTTAATTCTATACTCATGATATTAAGGTTTTATTTACAACAAAGATACAATAAAAAATCCTAACTATCAAAGATAATTAGGATTTAATGAACAAACTAACAAACTAACAAACAAATTATATTAAGATTTTCTTTTTAAGCCAAGTTCAGCCGCTGAATAGTGGATATTGAACCACATGGATTCCATCAGGGATTCGCTTTGTGATGCATCGTCCAATACATCCATTGCTTCTTCTTCCGAGCAATCGTAATGACCCGTTACATCTTCTATTGACCACATATTACTTGCACATATACCAAGGTCTGTTAGAACCTCTTTGGCTTCTTTTTCCTGTGCATATTCGGAATCATTGATTTCTTCTAATGTATCGGCTATGTTGAACCTTTCATCACCAACGATAACAAACTCGTTAGACGAATACTCTTGAAGTTGTAATAATGCCAATTTTAAAAGTGCTTTTGAATTTTTCATAATTTAGGTTTTTAATGTTGTTATTATTTCTTTTGTCAAAGATACGTAACTTAATTCGTTATACCAAATATTATTTAAAGAAATATTTGAAATTTTCTCCACCATAAGCATCCTTGGTCAAATTAATCATTTCGCCAACACTATAATCTCGTTCCTCAATCTTAAATTCATTAACGAAATCCTTGACTCCGAACGAACATGCGCCAGTAATTATCCTGTAACATTCTATCGCATCACCAAATGACAATACGTTATCCAACGTTAACCCTTTGTAATCTTCCACACACTTATTACTTATCTTAAATAATAAATCAAGTTTAGCTTCTTTAATGGTTTCACCGTGCGCCCATCTATCCTCACCATCGGTAACTAAATAAAGTTTATTCTCATCGCTTAATTTCTTCACCTCATATACATTACCCCGTTTATGTAGCACTTCGGTGAACACCCCATCAACCTTTACGTATTTCCCATCTTGCCAAAATATTGCCTTTGGGGGTAGACTTTTTTGAATCGATGTAACCTTATCCAAATATAAGTGACCACCCACCGTAGGGTTAAATCCTTATGGAATCATTGTAAGTGAGTTTAAGTCTAAACTACCCCCAACCGTAGGATTAAATCCTTCTGGAATATTTTTAAGTGACCTTAAGTATAAACTACCATCCACCATAGGATTAAACCCCCCTGGAACCTTTATAAGGTTAGTTAAGTATAGACTACCGCCAACCCTAGGATTAAATCCATCTGGAATCGTTGTAAGTGATTCTAAATTCAAAAATGCCCTAATTTCATCAATTCCTAAAAATTGATTTTCAGTTATATTTGCATATTGTAAAAATTCTTCCTTATTCATGTTATATTTTTATATCATTTACTCAAAGATACATAACTTAATTTACTCTACCAAACATTTTTTTGGAGATTGTTAATAAATCTTTCTTTTAACATGATAACGGCCTTTTCACATTTTTTTGATATGGTATTATTTTTGTAATTTTTAACATGAATTTAAAATTTAATGTAGTGTTTAATTAAAGATTCCTCCCAGTTCAAACCATTTTCATCCCAATTGGTGTCGGTCGGGTATTTTTCAATAAAACTAATAGCAATTGCCATCGCCTCATCAATGTTGGAGAAGAACCCTATGGGGCCAATTAATTCTGAATAAATATAGGCAGTTGTTACCGCCAAATCCTTTGCATAATCTAAACTTACATTTGCTTCCATAATATTATTGTTTTTGTTCCTTACAAAGATACGTAACTTAATCTGTTTTACCAAATATTATTTAAATAAAGATTATAATTTTATATCATTTAAGTGAATATCTTTTTTATAATACTTTATATTTTTCATGGTAGATAACCTTAAATTTATTCTTTCCGTCAGAATTTCTCTACTATTTTCGGTTTCGACCCAATCGTTAAATAAAGTCTTATCAATATCCTTGAAGGAATCTGAATAATCCTGTATATTAAAACCACGACTTATACACTCGGCATACAATTTATTATACCTATTTCGTAGATACATGATTTTATTATAGAAAAAAACCACATGACCTTTACCTAGCGTAAATTCTGTGGGTATATTTTTTACTTTAGCCTTTCCGCTCTTAATGGTATTTGGTATTCTAATGATTTCCCTATGTTCTGCGATAAGCATTTTATCACATAGTTCAATAGGTTCAACACTTGCGGATATTCTAGTCATGATTTATTTTATTTGATACAAAGATACGTCTTTTAATACTACCGACCTAATATAATTTAATCTTTTTTAAGTGTAATATTATAACCAGAAAAAGTGTCCAACTTCATATCAATAACTGTATAATGTGATACGTCAGAATCCCATAGGGCTTCGTTTATACCCTTCATGAATAATTCCTTATTACCTATACTATGTAGGTCGTGTATAAAAACATTTATAATTGGTTTGAGATATTTTTGTTCAATATTTTCTTTGTACCACTTTAGGTTTTCATAAAAAATGTCACTACATTCTTCAATATTTGATTTGCTCCGTTTTAAATCAAGACAATTTGTCCACTTTTCCTCTTTACTATCCCATATTTTAGTCAGTTCCTCTGAAACATCGATAACGGTATTTGTTTTAAACGTATCAGTTGATAGGGAAAGTAAATGATTATTTACGATTAATACACCTACATAGTAACCACATTGAATTACGACCCCCTCAATATTATTTACTTGTTTTCCCATTTGATGTTTTTATATATTTAACGACTTGAATTGTACTATAAATAAAATTTATAATAATAGTAAATATAAATAACCCTAACCCTATTTTACCATATATTGTGTAAAGTTTAAAATGACCCTCTATAAAATTGCTATTGAAAATAAGGGTGACGGCAAAAATGGTCATTACTATTAATAAAATATATACGCTAATCACAAGTAAAAGATTTATTTTCATAGGGTTTAGATTAACGTTGTGTGTGGTCGTAAAGACTTTCTACTATCACCTCACGTTCATCCTGTGTACATTTGGATTCATCCAATAAGTATCTATCAACCTTCCCATTAGACCATAACATATCTAACGCACTACCCGTTTTATTCCATATATTGACTACGTTATCTATAACGGTTTCATCCATGGTGGTTCTGTCTACGTATGGTATTAGGTCTTCACTTAACTTGGTGGAGAATATTACCTCTTGTGTTTCTAAATCACGGACTTCATCAAAACCATCCATGTAAACAATTTTAAAATTTTTCATATTGCTTTTTTAAGTTATTCAAAGATAAGTCAATTAATTGTAACCACCAAATATTTTATTCTATTTTTATTTAGGTGATGTTCGATTTGTAATTTTACTCGTGAAATTTAAATCGTCAAATCTAAACCCGTGTTTTTTGGCTAATTCGACCGCTTCTAAGTCATTATTTAGTTGCGTTGGTGTAAAGGGTAGTTCAAGTTCAATTTTCCAAGATGCGGCATCGTCAATCCTTTCTACCCGATGTGTGTTACCATTGCTTGTTACTATCCAACCTTCTTTCCAAAATATGTTATCTATACCTTGCTTATTATCTTTAATACTTAGGTTAGATAACTCTTCGTTGTTGGCTATGAACCATTCTTTTAGACCAGATTCAATCAACCAAGTATCAATTTGCTCTATACTAACTAAAGATTCGGTATTGGATATATAAGATGGCATTTTACCGAACGAGTATAAGAATAACTCTGTAAAGTATTGCTCCGAAACTTGTAATTTGGGGTTAAGGCTTTTTAAAAATCTAATTACGATTTCAACTTGTTCGTAGATGGTAAATTCTGTCCAGTTTTTCATAATGTATGTTTATTAATTATTAGAGTACAAATATACAACGAATAATTCAATAAACCTAATTTAAATGACCAGATTTAATTATTTTATTTATTAATTGCCCTTTAATTATTAATTGTTGGTGGGCATAGGTGGAGAAGTTACGTAATAACCTTTCAAGTTCAAGTATATTATGAACACCATCACCCTCATAGTGTGGTTTTGGTTCATAATTGTAATGTGGTGGTAACATAGATTTATCGCTGTTTTCGTTCATTCCTAACGGCACTTCATCTTCATATAAAGAATACAATGGACGCTCTGGGATTGGATAAGCCAACTCCATTTCGTTTAAATATACTCTACCACTATTAGTTAGACTGCCACCCTTTACAAAGCACCATTCACCCCCAATATCGTTATATATCGAAGTATCACCTATAAATAAAATAGGTTCATCGGCTAGGTAATTATCACCCAAACATTTAACCTTAAAATTATCCATTAGTTTAACCATGACCCCGTATGCGATATGTTTTTTTTGTATCATATTAATTTATTTCCCTGTTCAATTGTTCAAGACCTAATAAAATGATTTCTTCTTCGGATAGTTTATTCAAAGCGTTAATTTTCTTAGTGTTACCCATAAATTCATCATATTCTTCTGGTGAATCAAACACAATAACCTTGATAGTTGTGGGTTTTATTTCTGCAATTGTACCCATCACACCCTTACCCTTTGCAATATAATTTGCGGTTGTTCTATTGGATGTATACGCTATCGTATATTGACGACCACGACCCTCTGTAAGGTCGGTATTACCTATGATTTCAAAACCCTTTTCTCTAAATATTTTCATAACTTTTTTATTTTTAATAAGATGCACCACCGACCAAATAAAATTTTGGTTCTACATTACAACTATATGTTTCAACTAAAAATTCATTTAAGGTAGCGTAGGCTTTTAAAATTTTGGGCATCTTAATTATACCTATATCATTGGTCATGGCATCAATTTCAGCTATTTTTATACCCACAACATAACTCGATAATTCACTTTCGTAGTTGACGTGTAAGATACCAAATTCACCATCAGGTGGGTAATCTTCAAGACCAAGTTCCGTGAATATGTCCGAATATACTTTACCATTGTTGGTTCTAACAGAAATGTTTTCACCGTTTAGCATTAGGGAATAGGTTATGATAACATCATGACCGAATTTACCAGTTTTATTACCCCTCTCATCGAATAATGGGAATTGTTTATCCTCCCTATGTATCGTTAAAAATTCCGATAATGGTATTCCTACTATTATTTTTGGATTAACACTCATTCCCATAATATCTTATTATTTTATTAAGTACAAATATACTATTAATATCTCACTTGTGCAAGTTTTATTTAAAAACGCCTGGGAATATTTTACGTATTTCCGTTAAGGTCAGTACTTCGTAATCCTTTAGGATGTCACAAACCTCATTATTTTCTTTAATATCGGTTTGTGATGGGTAGTATGCCTTAGCGTAATCAATGGCTGATACTGGCACTTCTGATGGTAAAAGGTGAATCCCTTTGTAATCTTCATAGCCTTCATCTTCAAGATTAATTGGGTCGAAGATATTCATAAGGCAATACTTTTTCTCGATGGTATCTATAATTGTGATGCCATCGTTGTTATCACCTAACATAGGATTTTTTCTCATATCCCATCTGGAATCATATTTGCCGTTGACATCAAAGTTTTCTGAATTTAAAAATGTCATACCTTCGATACCTATACCCCTTGGGTGTAGTGGGTTGAATTGGACTTGTACCAACGTCATTACTTTTCTGATATAATCCTCTATATTAAAGGTATATACTTCTTTTGAAAATGGGTTTGAACTGCTAGCTGTTTCTTGCTCGGTAATATCAAACATATTTTTTACGTTAACGATTGCCGAACGACCATATAACCATTGGTGGTGAAGTGCGATTACTGTAAATTCGCCATTACCGAACATTTCTTTACCGTATTTTATTTGGTCTTTTGTGAATTGGTTCTGTGCTAATTTAATTGGATTGTAAACTTTTAAGAAAATTTGATGTCTTTGTCCGATAATTTTTACGCCCTTTCGGGTCGCCCTCGTGTTTTAATTAATATTAATATTTGTTTCTCTTACAAAGATAAGGTATATTTACTTACCATCCAAATATTTTAGTAACTTTTCTTCAATATTTTCTTTATAGTTTATTCTAAACAAGTTAATTCCTTGTTTATTACAGAATTGTGTTTTAATTTTATCACGATGTTTTATTCTCATAAATTCCGAACGACCACCGAAAAAATCAACAACCTTGAAATGTTGAATCCCATCGTACTCAATACACAGATTCATGTCACTTATATAAAAATCAAATTGTAGTTTTTTCTTATCTACACACCCATTAAAAGTTTGTTGTCTATTAAATTTAATTCCTCTACCCTCAAGAATTAATCTAATTATTCTTTCACCCTTTGGCTCTGAACATAACCCACAACCTTGTTTTAATAATCTATGATTAGCCTTACCTACTTTGAATAAACCATGTTTTTTACATATTAGTTCAATTTTTCTTAATTTAGTGTCCCAAATTACATTTGAGTAATCGTAAGTATTACCATGCACTTTAATACACGCTTCAATATATTCGTCTTTGGTCACACCAAATCCCGCACATTTTTTACAACCTCTTTTACTTAAATGATTACTTGGTCGTTGTTTAAAGTCACCATGTTCTAGGCATGTAATAGTTACAAATCCTTTATTGGTTTTATATTCAGTTTTGGAATAATCGTAAGTGTTACCATGAATTTATTTAGCTTTTTCGATAAATTCTGGTGTTGAGTACCTTACTTGATTTAGTTTAATTTTTGAACACATAGGGCAACCACTACCTCTATGAATGTGTGTTTTTGCGATTTGCTCAAACTCCCCATGTTCTGGGCAAATTATCCTTAAATTATTATGTGTGCCAGTATATTCTACTTTAGAGTAATCATACTTATCACCATGCTTAACTTTAGCACGTTTAATAAAGACATCATTTGTTAACTTTTTCTTACTATTCACACCCTACCAAATATTATCCGAAAAACTTTGCAAAACTTTCCCCACCGTAAGCATCCTTGGTCAAATCAACCATTTCGGCAATTGCATAGTCTCGCCCCTAAATCTTAAATTCCTTAATGAAATCCTTAACCCCGAATGAACATGCGCCAGTTATCACCCTATAACATTCTATTGCATCGCTAAAAGGTAATACGGAGTTATGAGTTAATCCCTTGTAATCTTCTTTACACCTATTACTTATCTTATATAATAAATCCTCTTGCGCTTCTTTGATGGTGCTACCATGTGACCATCTGCCCTCTTCATCGGTAACTAAATAAAATTCGTGCGTATCGTTTAACTTCTTTACCTTATATATGTTACCTCTTTTATGTAGGACTTCGCTGAATGCACCATAAACCATTATATATTTACCACCTTGCCAAAATATGGGTTGACCATTTAGCGGTTTAACGTATTGATTATGTGTCTCCCAAAACGAACCGCCAAAATATACAGCACCCCCAAAATATACACCACCCCCGACCGTAGGACTAAATCCCGTAGATATTGTTTTAATATTGTTTAAGGATAAATTATGTCCAACTATGGGGTTAAATCCTTCTGGAATTGAT
>Ga0136561_1000401_pt1 | contig 14584 bp, 19 predicted proteins | sample AntRauMeHopE1498_FD_104641 | JGI IMG/M metagenome (GOLD analysis project Ga0136561, IMG submission 104641) | Saline lake microbial communities from Rauer Islands, Antarctica - Metagenome Hop E1 #498 | ecosystem: Environmental > Aquatic > Non-marine Saline and Alkaline > Saline | place... | reverse complement strand
GGTTGATGGCCAGGCGTCTGATATCCATATAGAACCAACGCCACAAAAAGTTGGTGTCAGGTTTCGAGTGGACGGTACGCTGGTTACCAGTTTGCAGTTGCCTAAAAAAGTCCACATGGCAGTAGTCGCGCGCGTCAAAATACTTTCTGCCATGCGCCTGGATGAGCGACGTAAACCGCAAGACGGACGCTTCTCAGCCACGTTTGATGGTCGCAAGATTGACTTCCGTGTGTCGGTGCTACCCACCAACCATGGTGAAAAGGTCGTGATGCGAATTTTGGATGTTGGTAAAGGAGTTTTAACTCTTGAGCAAAGCGGTATCACTGACTATAACCTAGACATTATACGCCGCGTCGTCAAAGAGCCGTACGGTATTATTTTGATCTCTGGTCCCACTGGTTCTGGAAAATCTACCACCTTGCGCGGTATGGTTGGTGAGGTCGATACATTGACTGAAAACGTTATGTCACTGGAAGACCCAATAGAATATAACCTTGATGGCGTGAGTCAATCCCAAGTTAGGCCAGAGATCGGATACACCTTTGCCGCTGGACTGCGAGCCGCTTTGCGACAAGACCCAGATATTATTATGGTGGGTGAGATTCGTGATAAAGAAACCGCTCAGCTAGCCATTCAGGCCGCGTTGACTGGTCACCTGGTACTGTCTACCATTCACACCAACAACGCGATAGGTGTGATACCGCGTCTGATCGATATGGGGGTTGATCCGTACCTGATTGCTCCGACGCTCAAAATGGCGATTGCTCAGCGGTTGGCCAGGACACTGTGTTCAGGTACAGGGACAGAAAGCCCGGCCGACCAAGCTACCGTAGAGCAAATTGAGCAGATCAAACAAACATTGCCTGAGCGGTACCGCAGTCGCATTCCCAAGGCAACCAGTGTCATGCATCCTGAACCGACTCCGGTCTGTGCCACCGGCTATCGCGGGCGGACCGCGGTGACAGAGGTGTTTGAAATCACGTCAGAAATCCAAGAGCTGATTCTGCAAAATGGGTCGGAGGAAGAATTCTTTACCGCTGCTCGCAAAAATGGTTTTACAACTATCCAAGAGGACGCCGTCATCAAAGGGGTACAGCATCAGATACCATACGAAGAAATGATGACCTTCAAAACTCAAATCGGAATCGAAGAGCCACCAGCCCCAGTTGACGATACAAATGTCAATAACCAGGATATTTCGACTGACAAGCAGGCTATAATAGAAAGTGATGAAGCAATTACTGTTAGTTGATGATGATGCTTTTTTGCGTGAAATGTACGCACTCAAGTTTACTGAATCTGATTACCAGGTGCAGAGTGCGGCCACTGGACATCAAGCACTTGAGCTGATCAGACAATCACCGGAACTGGATGTGATACTGCTAGACATGGTCATGCCTGGCCTAAGTGGGGTTGAACTCATCGAACAGATCAAGGAACTATTCCCTGATTTACCAGCCGCCTGCGTGGTACTTTCTAATCAGGGTGATGAGTCAGACATAGCGGCCGCTACTCAAGCTGGAGCCGCTGGATACATCATAAAAGCCGAAGCGATCCCAAGTGACGTAGTCAAACAAGTGACAAAAATTATCGGTAATACAACTTAGTTATGACAACTACTGATTACAAAAAAGAACTCGATGGCATCATTAGTCTGGTTTTAGAAGAGAAAGCGTCAGATGTACATTTGTCTGTCGAGTCGCACCCCTTGATCCGTGTCTCAGGTACGCTTATTCCTTTATTAAAAAAACCCATTCTTAACAGCCGCGATTTGGCTGCTTTTGCCAAGATTTTGATACGACCAGACCAATACGCTACCTATCTAGAGTTCAACGAGATAGACTTTTCTTACGAAAATGCAGAGGGGGTACGATTCCGAGGTAACGCGTTTTATCAACGCGGGCAAATGGGAATTGCTTTACGCTTAATCCCCAACGTAATCAGAACATTTGAAGATTTAGGTCTACCTCCAATTCTAGAAAGTTTTGCTGAACGTAATCAGGGTTTCTTTTTGTGTGTTGGGCCGGTAGGGCAGGGAAAATCAACGACACTGGCAGCCATGATCAACGTCATCAACCAAACGCGCGCTGACCATATCGTGACCATTGAAGATCCAATCGAATACATTTACCATGAACAAAAATCACTGATTGACCAGCGTGAAATCGGCATAGATTCAAAAAACTTTGAAACTGCTCTGAACGCTGTTTTCAGGCAGGACGTGGACGTCATCCTAGTTGGAGAAATGCGTAACGCCGAAACTATCGAAGCCGCCGTTACCGCAGCCGAGACTGGTCATTTGGTGTTATCAACCTTGCATACCAACGATGCCGCTCAAACCATCACTCGTATCGTCGATGTATTTCCCGGGTCACAGCAAAACCAAATCAGGTCCCAGTTAGCTGGGTCGTTGTTAGGAATTTTCTCTCAGCGATTAGTTCCTAAAATCGATGGTGGACTAGTACCAGCCTATGAACTGCTAATTAACAATGCTGCCGTGGCGAATCTTATCCGAGAAAACCGTATCCACGAAATTGGTTCTGTAATAGAAACTGGTTTAGAGCACGGTATGATTGACATGAACCGTTCATTGGCTCGGTTGGTGCAAAATGGTCTAATCACCACTGAAAATGCCTTTGTTTATTCGAGTAATCCAAAGGGACTTGAGCGTCTCATCTAGACTTCTATATGTTATTTTCATACGTAGCAATCGACCAGAGTAACGTGCAGCGTGAAGGGACGGTCGAAGCGCCATCTGTTGACGCCGCCATTACAGCAGTGCAAAAGCGGGGTTACAAATTGGTGTCGATCGACGAAGTGACAACTAAAAATCAGCTGCTTAATATCGAGATCTCGCTGTTTAATCGCGTGTCAAACAAAGACATTGTGATTTTGTCTCGGCAAATTGCCACCTTGTTTCAGGCGCAAGTTTCGCCACTAAGAATCTTTAGCCTACTGTCAGCCGAAGTGGAAAACAAATCCTTGGCGACAGCTATGAATCAAATCGTTGAAGATTTACAAGCTGGTAATTCTATCTCGCGTTCGTTAGCTGCTCATCCTGATATTTTTTCATCTTTCTATGTGAACCTGATCCGGGCTGGTGAAGAAACTGGTTCACTCGACAAGTCTTTTGAATACTTGGCCGACTATCTCGACCGGCAGTACGAAGTACAGTCAAAAGCCAAAAATGCTCTCATCTATCCGGCCTTTGTGATTGGTATTTTTGTGATAGTAATGACACTAATGATGACTCAGGTGGTGCCAAGTATTGCTAGTATCTTGATCGATTCTGGCCAAGAACTGCCCATCTATACTAAAATTGTCATTGGTATTTCTGACTTCCTGGCGGCGTACATTGGTTTGATTGTTATTGCCTGGGGTGCTGTAGCAGTATTGTTTTGGCGGTTTACGCAGACACCGGTTGGGAGGCGGACGATTGATGAATTCATGCTGTCGCTGCCGTATGTAGGAGATCTACAACGTAAATTATTGTTGACACGCATCTGTGACAACCTATCAACTATGCTTGGAAGTGGTATTTCGATGGTACAAGCCATTGAGGTGACTGGTGACGTGGTCGACAACTCTGTCTTCAAGGAGATCTTGAGTGAGGTATTAATTGAAGTAAAGGGAGGACGCGCATTTGGTGACTCGATTGCCGAGTATCAGCACATTCCGGGGGTGCTAGCCCAGATGGTAAAAGTGGGGGAAGAGACAGGTAGTCTCGCTAATATTCTTAAAACACTTTCAAATTTCTACCGACGTGAAGCAAACAACGCGATTGATACGATGATTAGTTTGATTGAACCAGTGATGATCGTGATGTTAGGTTTGGGGGTCGGTGTACTACTGGCCTCTGTGCTGATGCCTATCTATAACTTAACTTCAGGATTCTAAAGTTGTCCACACTTTTGCAGAAGAAAGTAACTGTGACACTACACAGCTCGTATAATAGAGAGTATCTACAACATCGTAGAAAACCGTTTGAGTTGTGCAGCTGACACCTTAAGCAATCAAATTATAATTTAGATTTATGTTTATGAAAAATATTATGAAGCGAGGTTTCACCCTTATTGAACTCTTGGTGGTTATCGCGATCATCGGTATCCTAGCCGCAGTAGTTCTGGGGTCACTCAACGACGCCCGAGACGGCGCTAACGACGCTGCGATCAAAACCACTATGAACAACATGCGGGCTCAAGCCGAGATTTTCTACAACCAAAACTCATTCTCATACACTGGTTTATGTGCCAATGCAGAGTTTGATAACTTGGGAGACTCAGCATCAGCCAATGGTGCTGACGCTGATGGTGACATCACTGCGACTCTTACTACAGCAGCCGCTTGGAACACAGCAGTTTGCCACTCTACTGACAACGACTGGGCGGTAGCAGTACCACTAACTGACAGTGCTTCAGGAGCGGTGTCACTGTGGTGTGTTGATTCAACCGGTGCTTCACAGTCTGGTACAGCGCTTGCTGCCAGTGCCGTGGTGTGTCCGTAAGGTAACCTAAGAGGATAAACAAAAAACCGCCAACTGGCGGTTTTTTGTTTATCACCGATGAGGGTGGTATGCTTACTGAAATGATTTGGTTACAGACAATCAGTGACATAACTCTAATCCCGGCATGGTTTTGGTTGGCAGCTGTATTTGTATTTGGAGCCATCATCGGTAGTTTTCTTAATGTGTACGTTTATCGTTTACACACAGGGAAGTCACTGGGTGGTCATTCGCACTGCTTGTCGTGCGCCAAACCGCTGCGCTGGTTTGAATTATTTCCATTATTTTCATACTTAGGACTGCGCGGTCGCTGCCGTGTCTGCCATAGTCGGATACCCGTGCGGTACTTTGTGGTTGAACTAGTAACGGCGGGGCTGTTTGTAATTGCGGCAAGTGTGGCAGATAGTCTCGTAATGCTCGGATGGCTAGCAATGGTGCTGGCGATTTTGATCTGCATTACTGTCTATGATTACTACCACTTTATTGTTCCAGACGAGTTGACGGCGGCACTTGTGCTGCTTACTACAGGCTGGCTGGGTTGGCAGTGGTGGACTGGTGACATGATGGGTGCTGCGCTTTTGACTATTGTTGGGGCAAGTCTGGCCGGCGCCGGATTTTACTTTTTCTTGTGGTTTGTTTCGGGTGGACAATGGCTGGGGTTTGGCGATGTTAAGCTCGCTGTACCGCTGGGAATATGGGTAGGCCCAACCGAGGTATTTTCGTCCGTCGTCCTGTCTTTCTGGATCGGGGCGTGCATCAGTTTGTTGGTGGTCGGTTGGCAACGGTATCAACGGGGACAACAGCGCTTACATCTATCAGCCGAAACCCTTACAATGAAAAGCGCGGTACCATTCGCTCCGTTTATGATTGCGGCAGCTGTGCTGGTATACTTTACCCAAATCAATGTTTTATCGTTCTTTAGTTTTAGCTAAACACACCCGTCGACCACAGGCGTTGGGGTTTTCGATGGTCGAGCTCCTGGTCAGTATCGGGATTGTTGTACTCGTACTCTCGATTGTGGTCACGCGCCAACAAGCTTTTAACAGCGCGGTACTCTTGCGCAGTCAAGTCTACGATATTGCGTTGGCCATGCGTGAAGTGCAGTTAGGAGCAATCAGTGCTGTAAGTGATGGCGGGGGGGAATTTCGGGCGGTGCAGGGGATTCAATTCGACATCTCGGCTGACAGTCAGTCGTACCGGTTGTTCCGCGATACCGTCGTAAATAATCGTTACTATGATGTCGGCGAAGATATTGGTTTTGCTGGGTCACTTGATCCTCGGTTTGAGGTACGGAGTATTGAACCCTCAAGTGTTGGTAACGCACTGGCGATTGTGTTTGAGCGCCCAAATTTTGACGCGCTATTTATCACAAATAGTAGCGGTAATGCAAGTGCAATTTCAAACGAACCAGTGGTCACAATTACAGTTGGACTGCGTGATAGTACAGGGGTGGTCTGTGGTCAAGACGTCAGACAAATCCAGGTGCGCGCCACCGGTCAAATAGCGGTGCTTGAATGCTGATAATTACATATATGTTTACGTTATCTAGATTGTTCCCAAGTAAAAAAAGTGGTTTTACTCTTATCGAGATCATTGTCTCGTTGGCACTTTTTTCAGTAGTTATTACCATCGCTGTTGGCGCGCTGTTAGTGCTGATTGCCTCCAATCGTCAATTACAAAACGAACAAAGTGTACTGTCTAATCTGTCATTTGCTCTGGACAGCATGACCCGAGAAATCAGGACTGGATCTAATTACTATTGTGCAGCCGGCGCTAGTCCGTCTGATCAGATTTTTAGTCAAACTACGTCACCGCTCACTGGTACAAATACCGGTGACTGTTCAAATAGTGACACTCAATCGTTGCGGTATCATGGTATTGCGTTTAATGAGGGTGGGGTCAGTGTGTCTGGTGAGACTGGCAGCGATCGGATCGCCTACTTCTTTGAACGAACTGAAGGCAAACTGTATCGTCGACTAAGCGGTCGCGTACCAGAGTCAATTGTCTCAGACGGTATTTATATTAAGGAGGCGGACTTCTACGTAACGGGCTCTGATGCAACTGATGACGTACAACCAAAAATAACCATCGTACTTGAAGCGTATAATTCAGAAGCGGATGCCCTAGACGACCCTGCCGGTGAGCGTGCGTATGTTATTCAAACTACAGTCACCCAACGCTCTTTAGATATATGATGATCAAATACCCTTACAACCAAACTGGCTTTAGTCTCGTTGAAACACTGGTGGCGATTACCATTTTACTAATTGTGATAATCGGACCATTGACACTAGTAAGTAACTCGGCTCGCAGTACAGACTTTGCGAACGATCAGGTGATGGCGTTTTTCTTGGCGCAAGAAGGTCTTGAACTAGCCCAGGCAGCTCGGGATGACTTACTGATACCGACGTTTGACCCATCCTATACCGGTACATCTTACACCGCCTGGGATACATTTGTTAGGACCACAGGAACATACGCCAATTGCTTTGCTATCGACGGCTGTGGGTTAGACCAAAATACCAACACTGACGGCTCTCTTGTTATTACCAACTGCCAAACTGATAGTTGTCAGTTGTACTTCAATCCAGTTTTGACCGAACGCTCCCGGTACACTCATGATGATACTGGTGGCAGGGCTTCACGCTATACGCGAGTCATCACGATGGACGAAAGTCCAGCTGGACAAGTCGAGGTGATATCGCGAGTGACGTGGCGTAGTGATGGACAACGGGCAGAGCAAGAAGTGGCAGCAATAACGTATCTTTTCAATGTGTATGGTAGATAATAAACAACAATCTGGTTTCGCTTTATTGATTTCACTGATCGTAGTTGGAGCGGTATTGTCTATTGGTTTGGTCATCTTAGACTTATCGATCAAGCAAGTGCGTTTGGCTACCACAACGAAAGATTCAGAGATTGCTTTCCACGCCGCAAACGCCGGGATGGAGTGCGCGCGGTTTTGGCGACGTGAGATGAACACAAACATGATCACTGGTGCAGATATGGTCGGGGTCAACTGTTTTGGAACCAGTATTGGCACAGTTGAAAGTGGAACTGGTGCACAGCAACCAAACCTTGATAGTGCGGTAGACGGAAGTGCATACCGATATAACTACGAGCTGACATGGGCTTCTGGGCAACGATGCACTGCTATTACGACAGTGGTGGCGGTGGCCGACCACACTGGAAATGGGGTCGAGATTACTAATATGCAGTCAATGATCCCTGGGTACCCGGGGGGAAATACACTAAACTGCGACGCGTCTTCGCAGTGTACAGCGATATCCGTCCAAGGTTACAATCGAGGCTGTTCCGAAAAAAACAATTTTGGTACCATCCAGCGTGAGGTTCTGCTAGAATTCTAGTCATGACTGACAAACTACAACGGTTGCAGCAACTGCGTCAAACAGTGCAACACCATCGGATAAAATACCATGACGAAGATGCCCCCGAAATCAGTGACGAGGCGTTTGATGCGTTGTTGGCTGAGTTGGTAGCGTTAGAGGTGGCAGTAGAAGGTTTCCGGTCAACCTCCGATGTGGTCGGCGGTCGACCAGATAACGCCTTTGTCAAGGTTACTCACCAAGTGCGACAGTGGTCGTTTGATAACATTTTTACCCATGCTGAGTTAGTCGACTGGGACGCACGAGTGCGACGATTGATCACTGAAGCTGACCAATCAACCGACGACTTGGCGTATGTACTCGAACACAAAATCGACGGCCTCAAACTCATTATCGAGTACCAGGCTGGTCAACTAGTACGCTGTGCAACCCGCGGTAACGGCCAGGTGGGGGAAGACGTAACGCACACCGCTCGCACGATTAGCAGTCTGCCAAGCGAGCTAACCCAGCCGGTTGACCTGATTTGTGTGGGGGAAGTCTGGCTTGCGACAGCTGACTTTGAGAAGTTAAATCAAAAACGAGCAATCGCCAACGAAGCGATCTTTGCCAATCCTCGCAACGCCGCCGCCGGCAGCTTGCGTCAGCTTGACCCGGCGGTGGCAGCCAGTCGTAACTTGTCACTGACTGTGTACGATCTTGATTTGTTAGAGGTTCGCAAGACCAAACTGACACCGCCCACTTCGCAGTTAGAAGAGTTGCAGCTGTTGCAGGCGCTTGGTCTGCCTACTAGTAACCACGTAGTTCGCACCCAGACTTTGGACGACATACAGACGACCTATGACGACCTAATACACACACGAGACTCATTTGCGTGGGCGATAGACGGGTTGGTTTTGAAAGTCGACTCATTGTCACATCAGCGTGCGCTTGGCTACACCGCCAAAAGCCCACGATTTGGTGTGGCATACAAGTTGCCAGCCGAACAGACCACCACAGTCGTCGAAGGTATCAGTCTGCAAGTCGGACGCACTGGTGTTGTAACACCGGTGGCAGAACTACGTCCAGTATTGATTGCTGGTTCGACTGTGGCTCGGGCGACGCTACATAATGAAGACTTTATCAAGCAGCTCGATGTTCGAGTAGGGGACACGGTGATTATTCAAAAAGCGGGTGATATTATTCCGGAAGTGCTTGCGGTGGTGCTGTCGTTACGTCCCGATATAACTAAGTACTACAAGTTCCCTAAAACAGTCGCCGGTTGCGGTGGTAATGGCGCTATTGAGCGTATTTTGGGCTCTGCTGCCTATCGCTGCGTATCACTTGATTCTGAACAGTTGCGGCGGCAGCGGCTATATTACTTTGCCTCTAAGAGAGCATTGAACATAGACGGAGTGGGGCCGCGGATTATAGACCAGCTGCTTGATGCTGGTTTGATTGCTTCGGCGGTCGATTTGTTTACCCTTACTCCAGATCAACTTGAGCCACTAGAAAGCTTTCAAACCAAAGCCGCACACAATGTCGTGAGCGCTATCAGAGATGCCAGTAGTGTCGAGCTGCACCGTTTACTAATTGCGTTGTCGATCGACGGGGTGGGGGAAGAGACAGCTCGCCTACTGGCCGACTCGTTTGGCAGTCTGGAAGCAATTGAGGCTGCGAGTTCAGCTGACATCGCTGCGGTATACGGCATTGGCGCTACTGTTGGTGGCTCGATTGCTGATTGGTTTAGTCAATCAGCCAACCAGGCTTTCTTGGCGGCGTTGTTGCCACACCTGACCGTCGGTAACCCGACCAAGCATACCAGTGTTACTAAACTAGACGGAGAAACGTTTGTCTTGACGGGCAGTCTCACTGCTCTGACTCGTGACGAAGCTAAAGACTTGATCCGGCGCGCTGGCGGCAAAGTGTCTAGTAGTGTGTCCAAGAAAACTAACTACGTATTAGTTGGTAATGACCCAGGCAGTAAGGCTGCTCAGGCAGAAGAGTTAGGGGTACCGACCCTAAATGAGGCCACCTTTATGGAGTTGCTCGGTCTATAGCGACTGACCAATATCCATGATAGTCTAGGTTGCATGCAACCAGACCACATGACCCACTTAGCCCAATTGGCTCGAATTAGGCTGACCGAAGCCGAAACCAAAGCGTTTACAAGCGAACTGGCGCAGATCGTTGACTATGTAAGCGATGTATCGGACATTGCTGCAGCCGAGGCCGACACTGCACCACAAACTGGAGCTCGGTACAATGTGCTGCGTGACGACAAGATTACAAATAAGCCTGGTCAGTACACCGAGGCTGCGTTGCGCGAGATGCCGCAAACTTCCGGTCGCCACATGCTGGTTAAACGGATAATGAAAGCAAAATAGTATGCCAAAAAATATCTCAGAACTTATTGCTGGCTATACTGATGGCTCCTACACTCCGACTCAGGCGGTGACTGACTATATCGCCACCATTGAAGCTGTCGACACTGACATACACGCCTTTTTACATACGTACAAACAAGCGGCATTGGCTGCCGCAGCGGTTGCCACTCAAATGTACTCAGTTGGCGATACAACTGACAAACCCCTGTTGGGGATTCCGTTGGCAATCAAAAACAATATTCTCATCAAAGGCCATTTGGCCACTGCAGCATCAAAGATACTTGAGAATTACACCGCCATCTATGACGCGACAATCATCGAGCGTTTGCGCGACGCTGGAGCGATTTTTATCGGCTCGACTAATATGGACGAGTTTGCCATGGGTGGTTCGACCGAAAACTCGGCCTTTGGTGTGACTCGCAACCCCCATGATACTAACCGGGTGCCAGGTGGTTCTTCTGGCGGCTCTGCCGCCGCTGTTGCCGCACAGATGGTGCCGGCTGCTATCGGGACTGATACCGGAGGATCGGTCCGTCAACCAGCTAGCTATTGTGGCCTGGTTGGATTCAAGCCAACTTATGGTGCAGTGTCCCGCTACGGTCTGATGGCGATGGGGTCGAGTCTTGATCAGGCTGGCCCACTTACGCATAGTGTGTCCGATGCCAAGTCGTTACATCAAGTGATGGCTGGCATAGACCCAATGGATGCCACCACTATCACCACCGATACATATCCAGCCATTGAAATAAAAGAGTCATATACATTTGGTATCCCTAAGGCCTTCTTGGCCGAAGGAATAGACCCCGATGTTCTGGCCGCGTTTGAGGAGCATGTGGCGTCGCTCAAGTCAGCCGGTCACACAGTGATCGACATCGAACTACCATTGTTCGAAAAAGGCCTGGCGGCTTACTACGTGGTGATGCCAGCAGAAGTCTCATCTAATCTCGCACGTTACGATGGTATTCGGTATGGCCACTCAACCGACGGTGCCACTAACTTGCTTGATGTTTACGAACAATCTCGAGCTGAAGGATTTGGTGCCGAAGTCAAACGTCGCATACTGCTTGGTACGCACGTATTGTCGGCTGGTTACTATGACGCATACTATGGCAAAGCAGAAATCGCTCGCCGCAAAATGCGCGCTGAGCTCGACACCGTATTTACAGCGGTTGATATAATCCTGACCCCAACTGCCCCAACTCCCGCTTTCAAAATTGGCGAACAGGCTGACCCATTGTCTATGTATCGCCAAGACGTCTTTACTGTACCGGTTAACTTGACCGGCGTGCCTGCGATTTCTTTTCCAATGGGAACTGTAGAACGGGACGGAATTGCACTTCCAGTTGGGGTACAATATATAGCACCACACGCTGGTGACGAGCGATTGTTCGACGCTGGTGTGCGCATCTATGACGCAACCCTTTCTCCAAAGTAGCGACCCCAGGCAAGACCTGATCCCTAAAGCGCCACCCATCGACGGTGACCTTCCTGACGGTAGTTTGCCAAGTGGTGATATTGGGTTTGAGTCAAGTGACTTCCTAAGTGACCTGTGGGCCAGCATTTTTGGTGGTAGTGAGTTCTGGGCGTGGTTGTTCGGCGGCGGGGTACTGGGGATCCTGGCGTGGTTGTGGTCTATCTGGACATTCTTTGCGTACCTGATCAGCCTGATTTTCATTAGCTTGTACATTTACGCGACGATTAAAAAAGAGCAGTACGAAGGCTTGATAGAACAGGAGCTGCGGGACGGTGAGCGGGTTTGGAACGAAACCTATCGGGGAGAAAAACGTCAAAGCCGTCTGACCGATATGCAGCAACACGTCCATTCTGACAACCCCAACGATTGGAAACTGGCCATTATTGAAGCCGACATCATTCTCGACCAGACTCTGACAGATCGTGGCTACGTTGGCAACAGTCTTGGTGAACGCTTGCGTAGTATCACTCCTACTCAACTATCAAGCATTGACGACGCCTGGGATGCTCATCGGGTGCGTAACAAAATAGCCCACGAAGGCGCTGACTTTGTAGTAACCAAACGTATCGCCGAAGAAACTATCGCCAGATACATGCGCGTGTTCAGGGAGTTTGAAGTGGAGTAGGTTGAAACAGTTGCTTAAATGGTGTATGGTGTTGTCCACAGCAGTGGTGCTGTATAAAAATAGATACATAGCGGGGTGGAGGAGAGGTACCTCGGGAGGCTCATAGGTAACTGTGACCCGTCGTAGTAATACAGCGCGGAAAAATCTTCGAAATTGCTGGAAACCCATGAGAGCTGATTTGGCTACAACGTGACCCTAGAGGGTGGGCGTGAATGCTTCAAAACAAATCAGATTTGGCAATCGGCAGCCAAGCCCTCCGCGCCAGCGGACGGAAGGTTCAGAGACTATAATGGAGAATTCCTACTGGCTAGGCCAAGGAATATGGGATAGTCCATGCCTATGTGAAAGTATAGGAAGAACAGAACCTCCAGACCCCGGTTCGATTCCGGGCCCCGCAACAAATAGTAAAAAGACCAGCAATTGCTGGTCTTTTTACTTGTGCGAGTAGAGTATTTGTGGCATTGTGCGGTCAGTAGAAACCCTGTCTGGAGGCATACATGCTGACAATCTTTGTAAGTCCTCGTAATAATCAAATAACCACCGCTGACGGTCAGGTAATGACTGTCAAAGGATTGTTTGTAAGCGAGGCGGGTGGTTTGTTAGTCTGTTTGACTACTATGCATTTGCCAACCTGGTGAAAGGGGTTAAAGTTCACAAAGTTCCTTACATGATTGCTTTTTGGGAACGAAATAAAAAACCACGGCGCTTGATACCTGGTTCCATCGTCTTCTATGGCTCAGGAGAGACTCAATTTCATCACGCTGCTATCTACCTTGGGGCTGGTCTGTATATTTCGGTATATGGTGCTGGCGGCGACTTGGAAGTGGCAACTCATCGAAACATGCTGAGGGACTACCGTGCGAAACACGCTAGTCTAGCAAACCCATTGAAGGATTCTCTACTATGAGCTTGTTTGAAAACTACGACCTTGAAACCTGTGTAACTACTGACGTGCATGGCTACTGTTGGATGAAGGAAGGTTTAAAAGAAATCGACTTCTTGAGTACACGCTGGAAGCTGCGTCGCACTCAACCAACGGCAAAGGAGTACTTGCAACGTCATACGGCTGATTTTCCTTGGGGTGAACTCTGTTTGCAGCACGGACAAATCAGTCAATCACCCAGCTACCGTACCAATATGCAGTTGCTGAAACGTGGTGGCTTCCTTGAGTCTGGTCATTGTTTTCGCAACTCTGTGAGAACAGTACAGCGCTGGAAAGAAAATCCGCCTGAATTGGTTGGAGACAAACCAATAACCTACGTTGAAGGTTTGGCACTGGAACCCACTGGTATCTTTCTGCACGGCTGGATTGATGTCGGTGGGCAAGCTGTCGACTTGACGCATGTACAGTCATATATGACCACCTACTTTGGTGTTCGGTTTGAAGCTGACTGGGCTAATGATACATGCAGGCAAATCAACAAATACGGCATCTTCCATACTTGGGAGAAAAGCCAACCGCTTCTTGAAGCAAAACTGGCAGCTTGGCTGCCCTGACCATCCATCTGCGAAAGCGGGAGGGTGGTTTTTTATTGTTACGTTTCTTGGCCTAGGGCGGCTGATTCGCGAGCCCATTCTTCAATCATTTCTCGGTTTTCCATTACCTCTTCAGGAACTTGCCAATATGGCATACTGGTAGCGGCTTTGCTTGTATGTCCGTGATAGATAAATTGTTGACCGCCCAAAGTCTCATATTTTTTCTTAGTTAGATCGTTTGCTTTGAATCGTAATTCGTCTGATTCAGTAATTAGGGCAAATATAGTGCCGTCTAGGTAGATCCCGTACCCGCCAAACAGGGCTTTAGATGTGACCCCTTCGATATGTGCCAAGATGTCACGCATGACGTATTCGTGAAAGTCTTTGGTTGCTTGATCCATACTGCTAATTATACTTTAATTAAACTCCCACAACAATTCCTCAAAGTCCTTGATCTTACCCTTGTTGTCAACGTGAATGTCTTCACGTTTGTACATCGCTCGACGTTCTTTTTCTTTTCCAGCTGGCAGCCAGACTTTGCCGCCGGCGTACACGATGCGGTGGTAGGGGATGCTGGACTGGTTAGGTGCTTTGCCCAGGATACTGGTGATACTGCGTGCGGCCATCGAACCGCCTCCAGCGGCTTTGGCTAGGTCACTGTAGGTAGTGACGTGTCCCGGTGGAATCATGAGCACCAGGTCGTAGACTCGCTGGCTAAAAGAAGGTTGCATACAGCCCATCATACCCTTTTGCAGTTTCAAATGGTATAAAAGAGTATATGCAATGCGTTATTTTAGC
>Ga0136561_1000398_pt1 | contig 14651 bp, 16 predicted proteins | sample AntRauMeHopE1498_FD_104641 | JGI IMG/M metagenome (GOLD analysis project Ga0136561, IMG submission 104641) | Saline lake microbial communities from Rauer Islands, Antarctica - Metagenome Hop E1 #498 | ecosystem: Environmental > Aquatic > Non-marine Saline and Alkaline > Saline | place... | reverse complement strand
GATTCATTCCGATCGGCCTTCGCTGCGGTAAAGAAAGACGGCTTAACGGCTTCTCTGGACCGGCTGTTCGGGTCGATCAGCCTCTCGGCATCGACGGCCGCAGCCTCGATCAGAGATTCATTCCGATCGGCCTTCGCTGCGGTAAAGAAAGACGGCTTAACGGCTTCTCTGGGCCGGATGTTCGGGTCGATCAGCCTCTCGGCATCAACCGCCGCAGCCTCGATCAGAGATTCATTCCGATCGGCCTTCGCTGCACTCCGGAAGTTCAGCATTACCGGATACCTCGATAAGGCATTCGGGTCGATCGGCCTCTCGGCATCGACCGCCGCAGCCTCGATCAGAGATTCATTCCGATCGGCCTTCGCTGCACTCCGGAAGTTCAGCATTACCAAATACTTCGATAAGACATTTGGGTCGATCAGCCTCTCGGCGTCGACTGCTGCAGTCTCAATCAGGGATTCATTCCGATCGGCCTTCGTTGCACTCCGGAAGTTCAGCATTACCGGATACTTCGAAAGGGTGTTTGGGTCGATCAGCCTTTCGGCATCGATTGCCGCAGCCTCGATCAGAGATTCATTCCGGTCTGCCTTCGCTGTACTTCAGAAGTTTGGCGTTACCGGGCACCTCGATGGGGTTTTCAGGTCTGTCGGTGACGCGGGCCGCACTGCCGCAGCCTCGATTAAAAAGGCGTTTGATGGGGTAGGTAAAAGCCTTCGGAAAAATTTCAGGGGCGGGGATATTACTGGTTCACTGGAGGCTGGTTTTCGGGGCATTGCTGCAGCGGCTCAAACCGCTGGAATGTCGATCAAAAAATTCTTCGTTAGTGCTGGGCGGAGCGTTTCGAATGTAACTGAAGCGGTTAGATCCCTAGCTACGTTACTGCCTAAATTTCGAATGGCGGGGGAGCGACGCGTTACTGGCTTCTCGCTGCCAACCCCCCGGATGGATTCGATTAGGGCCGCTTTTGCTGGCGTGGGTGCGACACTCGTCGCGACCATGGCATCAGTTGCTACATCGGCTAAATTGATGGGGGTAGCCTTGGTAACGGCGTTAGCGCCTTTGGCCTATTTCGCTGCATTCATCGCAACAATTGCGGCGGTGTCAGTCGCTTTTCTAGCTTTGACGAATGTTGTCAAAGACATGTTTACCATTCTCAAAGACGGCTCGACTCAATCACGGAGCGCTATCGGTAAAATGATGGAGGGCATCCGCCTAGCAGTTAGCAACAGCGACCTAAGTGGGGCCCTTGATATTTTCGTCCTCGGACTTCGAGCATCCCTGCAAGCTTTCGTCAACGAAATGCCCTCTATGTTAATGAAAGGGATGTGGGCTTTTGTTAAAAATCTTGCGATGCTCCCGCTTAATATCGGGTTCGCTATTAGTGCTGCTGCATCAGGCGAATCCTCACTTGATTCCCTGATGGAAGAACTAGATCGTATAGTAGAGAACCAGAGGAGGGAAGTATCGAGGCAGCAGTTTTCCCAGGAGGCGGACCAGTTCAGGCAATCCGAGTGGACACCTGAGCAACGTCGTATGCAGCGGCAGGCTGAGTTAAGCAACGCTCGGCAAAACGGAGCGATCAGTGAAAGCGATCTCTCCGTTTTGCAAGGGGAGCTAGAGAAGGCGGCTGATCAATCCTTCGGAAAATCTTCTGACGATTTGCAGGCCGCAGCCGACGCAATCATTTTGGCCAACCGAACTGCTCGAGAGGTGTTCAGGGATCAAAAGATAGCGCTTGAGCAGCTTCGCGGGTTAAACAGGTCCACGGACAGACCTTTCATTAGTGACAATCAATACAACAAAGAGCTGGCTAGGCTAACGGGAGAATACCAGAAAGCGACGGATAAACTTGTCGGATCTAATGACCGTCTCAGCGACATCATGATTCAGAACAATCGTCGACAACAAGATGTTGAAGACGTTTTTGCTGGATCTATGTCCTCGGGAGAGAAAAAGAGGTACGACTTTGAGCAGGAGATCAAAAAAATAGTTAACTCAGTTCGAAGGGACGCCAGCACCGAGATCGGTGAGGGATCGAGTCCTCGCGATCTAATGAAGAACTTCGAGACAGCTATGAAGTATTATAAAAAAATTAGCGAGGAGTTACTTCAATCTGTGCAATCGGTAACCACGTCATCGGCGGCCTCCTTCGCAGCCGAAGTTGCGAAGAGTCCGCTTAACTTCGTTAACCCCTTAGGGGATCAAGACGATGTGGTCATGTCAGTAGACGAGGTTAACGCTACGCTTCAAGCCGGGTTTGCTAGCGTACTTAGTGTCCTCAAAGAAAGCGCCCAGACGTCGCTTGCCGTAATCGCTGACACCACGTCTAAGAATTTAGCGAACCTCAAAGAAGGGTTGGCTCCGGTTACCCAGGCTCTCAGTAACCTGGGTAACCTGTTAAAAGGCCGCGTGGCTACTGCGCAGGAGAATGACCCCTCGATCGTAGAGGAAGCTCGTGCGTCCGCAGCCATGGACGCTTTTGAGAAGGGGGCCGGGGCATCCGCAGGGAGGTTCGCTGACCGCCTCAATGAAGCGACCCGCCAAATCGATGAATCAATTAAAATCAGTGTGACCACTGCCCAGAACTGGGGGAAAGCGGTTGCCAAATCCAACGAGGGTGTTCGGGGTCCGGTAGCGACGCTGCTCCTAGGGAGTAACAAATCTGTACCCATACCTGCGGAAGATTTCAGAACCCGTAACAGGGGCCAGAAGAAATCTGCAGCGATTTTAGCTGCGGGGACTTCTACGATTGACGAGGTGGCTGACGAAATCATCTCAAGCGTGGAATCTGCTTATGGCGTTAGCATGTCGAACCTTGACGTCGGATCTGAGTCAGGCCGGAGGGCGACGGACGGCCTAGCTGCGATGGTAGCTGGCTTGCCTAAAAGCATTCAGACCGCTATGGAGTCGGCTCTTCTAACGAGGGTATTAACGCGGGAAAGAGAGGCTGCTGCTGCTGCTGAACTACCACCGCAGCCATCGCAGGTGGACCTTGACGCAACGGCTGCCAGGGATGCAAGAGCTGAGTATGAAAAATCAATACGGGAAGCGATCGTCTCGATTACCAAGTCACAGATGACTGGTGACACCGGTGCGGTTCGTGAAGGGAACGCAAGACTTCGGGACATAGAGTCACGGTACTCTCAATCTCAGGTGAGCAACTTGGCGTTCCGTGAGAGGAGCATGCAAGAAATTACTGCCGCCAGTTTAGAGGCGTCCAAAAGGGTTCAGCAGCCGTTACTAGATGTTCCGGGATCGTTCACCCAAGACGCGGCGGGCGTCTTGTCGGGTGTGCTGGGTCCACTGTTCCCCCCCGCAGCGGCACTACTCAACTCAAACGAAGCTCTCTCGGGGTCGAACGTCGACGCCGCCAAAGACACCACTCTACGGCTCATCTATGATGCGATGATGGCCAAACCCGAAGCCACCATCGGGAATTAGTAAACGTACTCGAAAGTTAAAATGGCCATCACATTTCAGAAGCAGTGGACGGAGGGCACCTTATCGGAGGCTCAGACGGTTACATCGCAGCGGCGGAGTTTCCTGTTCTTTGCATACGTGGATGAGGGAGAAACCCACGAAGACGTCCTCGCTGCGGCGAAGGCAGTTTCTGCGGAGATACCCGCACGTTGGCCTCCCGCTGTTTTGCCGGGGGAACCGACAGCCTTGGAAGAGATACTGGTAAAATCCTCAATTGAAATTGACCCCCGAATTGACTTCGAGGATGCCTATGCCGTCCGGGTAACCTACATCCACCCGGCATCGGGAGCAACTCAATTTGGGCCGCTGGAAATTGGTCAAGAGCGAATTACTATGCGGAGTGGTGGCGGCGGTCGCGCTACGCGATACTGGAGTTCCGGCACTGCCAGGTATACGGCAGTAAATGTATCTGATGGTGATGCCCCGACCGTACTTAGCATGGCCCCGATTGATTATGACCAGGGCCAAAAAACGATGCGGGGGACCGACACATCGACTACCTCTGTCCAGGTTATTTTGGAGACCGCTAAAAATAGCACGAAGGTGGGATCGTTCACTAGCGTCGGTGATTGGGCTCGAAACGTGACCCTGAACATCCGGGGGTCCGTTAACGATCGCTTATTTATGGGGTACCCGAAAGGATCGCTTTTCCTAGATACGGTGGACGTGATCCCGAGAGGGCTACCCATGGGTGTTGGAGGTGTGGGAGTCGACCCGACTGAATACAACGTCACTTTCGTATTCATAGCTAGTAAAAATACGATAGTGGATTACAACCTTGAGGGCGATGATCCCGCTGGATCAATAGAGACAGTGGCGATTGCCCGTGAAGGGTGGCAGTACTTGGACATCGATTTCAAAATCAGGGCCGACGACGGCGCGAACAGGGTCACCCGACCTTACGTTACTCAGGTTGAAGTGCATACTATTTTCGAGTACGTAAATTTCGCAACTGCACTCGTCGTTAACGGCACCCCTTAACCATGACTCACCGCCCCGTAAACGGACAACCAATTTCGGATCTCAGCACCGGCGCGACTGTTCAGTCGGGCTACCTCCTGATGCTAGCGGATTACCAGTCTAATCAGTTGGTACCGCCGAGAGAGAAGCTACTCGCCGACCCGGCTGTTGAGTGTATCAATACCCGTAATCGTCTCATTGAATTCGGAACGGTCCTTCGCGTGACTGGGCCTAACCTCCCCCCATCGGGGGGCGGTAGCCCCAGTCCTGATTTGTTCAGGTACAACCCCCAGGTACTAACGAGTGACCCGGCGTGGCACACGGCGATCGATAACTTGGTCCCAGTTACGGAGAACGTCCCTAGTTCATCGGCGGTCGACAAAGCGGACGGCGGTGCTTGGCACGGAATGGCGGCAACCACTGCTATGCTACGCGTGAGGTTGGGGGCGTCTCCTCCTACGGACAGGTATCTAATGCTTGACCCCTACGGAGCGTACTCCCCTGCTGGCGGGAATCACGTAATGAGAACGTCAGACGCTGGTGTGTGGAAGATCATAGCCATTGATCTCGAATCTTCGAGCAGCGACGGCCTCCGTTCGGCCTTGGTAGACATGAGAATCGGTCAACCGCTCTGGCGTTACGAGTTGACAGAAGACAGCCAGGCTCCCGCCACGACGAAAGCAAAACTAATACGACTAGACGGCGACGAATTTGCGCCAGAGATCGATCTATCGGACCCACTGTCTCTAATGGACGACCAGCTTGAGGAAGACGTTGGGTACTGCATGAACGTCGGCAATGCTTTTCACGCGATCAATGCGCCGTGCGGCCACGCAGATTTAATAACGAGTTCGAGTTCATCATGAGTCGAAAGCGATGTTGCTGTAACGAACCCTCGTCGTCGTCTAGCAGTAGTTCGTCCTCGTCGTCTAGCAGTAGTTCGTCGTCTAGCAGTAGTTCGTCGTCATCGTCGTCTAGCAGTCTATCTAGCGAGACGTGTGCATGCGATCAAACGTACAAAGGAAACCCTTACATTAAGTATACCGTAGAGGGTATCCCTGATCGCTTTGAATCAACTCCAGGCAGTTTCCCTAGATCCTACCGATGCCTTAACGGCACTGCTCCCTACACTACTCAATTGTTTACTCTAAACTGGGACCAATTGAATGGAACGTATCTTTTGCGAATGAAAGAAAGCACCGAGTGCGGTGGTACGCCTTTTGTGGAAGCACCTTACCCAAAAGATGTTTACGAATTTGAATTTCAATTAGAGCATTCTAACAACGGAACAGTGGTTTGCCTGGACGACTATAACGTTTTCGTTAACGTGGGAACAGATATTGCTGGAAAGTTTGGTCTGAGTAATGCTTACCCAATTGGAGAATCATTTTTTTACGGTCCAGTAGCCCCTCCTCCGCGTGACTGTGACCCGCTAGATCCCTGGCATGAAAGATCAGTAACTTACAACATGAGGTTGACAAACAACACTCGCGATGTTTTTGATTTTACAATAAAGATCGAATATGTTTTCATTTGAGTGCCCGAATTGCCGAGTGCGGCATAAAGAACCTGCATGTCCTATGTGCAAGTCCAATCAAAAGCCGACCCCATTTAACGGCAAACCAGGTACCGAACTCGCGAAGATCATCCCAAAACTGTTCTCGTCTAGCGGGTGCCAATGCATATCCTACGCACGACGGATGGATCGCTGGGGCGTCATTGGATGTGAGGAACGATTCGACGAAATCGTCGATTACCTCTGCAAGCAGGCTGCAAAACGCAGCATCCTGAAACTACTCGGGCCGGTCACGAGAATCATCGCAACGCGCTGGGTGACGCAAGCGATCGACCATGCTCGTCGAAAACTCGAACCCAAGCCGGTGGCGAAGGTCATCGACAACGGTGATTGGTTTGTCGCGATGACCACCGCCCCTCGCAAAGAATGCACGCTCGAAGAATCAATCGAATCAATTCGAAACGCAGGTTGGGAACCGACCATCTTCGCTGAGCCAGGTTCGACCGCGACAAACGCGGAAACTATTCATAACCAAACTCGACTCGGCGTCTGGCACAATTGGCTTGCGTCAGCCCGTTATGCAATCGAGCGATCGACGGCCAGCGTCATATTGACAGTCCAAGACGACTGTGAATTCCATCCCGACAGCCGAACGTTTGCTGAGTCGATCTTGTGGCCCAGCGAGAAGTGCGGCTTTGTCTCACTCTACACACCTCGACATTACACTAAACTGAAAAAAGGTCGCACGAATCCCGTCGGTGTAAACCGCATTCGCACGCAATCACTCTGGGGGGCGTGCGCTCTCGCATGGCCGCGTGAAATCCTCGAACGTGTAATCGACTCAAAGACCGCGAAGACGTGGAGCGGAGCGGGGCCGCGAGTAAAACGCGGTGAAAGGCGAACAGTATTCAAAGCCCGTCGAGACTCCTGGTTTGCTTCGAAGGACGCCGACCCGAGTAAGATTGCCAACAGCGACACAGCGATCGGTAAGATAGTGAACTCACTATGCCTCACAATGCATTTTGTCGACCCGTCGCCAGTACGGCACATCGCTACCCATTCAACGCTTGGCCACGGCGGTAACGGCGGCAATCGCAATTGCGTACGCTGTGCCGACCACTCAATACCGCTTGTCGATCAGGTGAACCCACTCAATACCGCTTGTCGATCAGGTGAACCCAGTAAAGGACTCAACGGCATGAAACGCGACTACTACGACGAGAATCAACGAAGGCTTTCAGCCCTCCGGATGTTCACCGGAATGCTTCGCGACGGTGACCCGTTTCGCGCGGTAAAGTTTAACGATGGAGAGTGGAAGTCAATGGCCGGTCGAGTAGGTCGGAACTGCGACAACCACAGTTACAGCGCGTCCCTGTCTCGAAGGATGACAGCTGCGTACTCGTACTTGCGAACCGAATCCTACCTCAGTGACTGGGCGGTCAACTACAGCAAAGATGCCAGTCATAAAGAACTCGAACGGCGGCTGGGAGTGGCCTCGCACCACTACCCCCATTTCACATTCCTGCACGATTTACCTCGTAACGGTGAATTCGACTGCCGGACTCCCGAGCTGAAAGCGTTTTACACTGCAGTGCGAGAAGACAGCCGGCGGAAGATATTTGTCGGCCCTCGGCGGCTCTGCCCTGAGCAGTTCCTGAATCTCAGGGAGCGGATCGACGTGCCCTTGATCGATGCTTTCAAGGACATCGACGCAATAACTGACAAGTGCTTAGCTGCTGCGAAGGACGATCCGATATTCTTAATGTCATGCGGGTTTATCTCTTGTCTGCTGTCCCACTCCATAGCGCAAGGCAGCCCGCGAGCGACAGTGGTTGATCTGGGGTCCGCAATGGACCCGGTACTATTCGGAAAGACGCGGACATCGCAACTACCCACGCCGGAGCTGAGAGATTTTTACCAAGACTTTCAGGTGGGCTGGGGACTCATGCCCCATTATTGCGACGAGGTTCCCGGGTGGTTCGACTTCCAAGAATTTTACTCCCGAATAATCCGGGAGACCAACGGAGGGGTTTTGGTCGAGGTAGGCAGTTGGATGGGGAAGAGCGCGTCCTACCTCGCAGTGGAAGCATTCAACAGCGGCAAGCAATTTACCCTTGATTGCGTAGATCACTTTCGGGGGTCATCGACGAACCAAAATGTCTCTTGCAAAATTGCGAAAACAGGCAACATAAAAGGTGCGTGCGCTAACAACCTAAGGCCCTTTTGGGCTACGGCGACAAACAATAACTGCCTGACCAGGTCAGACAATATGCTCCGGTTGGTGCCCTTGGATTCCGTCAAGGCGGCGAGGCTGTACCCCGATCAATCGATTGACTTCTGCTTTATTGACGCAGGTCATTCACGCGAAGAGGTTTGCGAAGACATTGATGCCTGGTTGCCTAAAATAAAACCAGGCGGGATCCTAGCCGGACACGATTTGCAGGGGAATTTCCCCGGCGTTCGGCAGGCAGTGATCGAAAAACTCCCCCGGTATTACAGTGAAAGCGGTAATTGCTGGGCGTACCAAAAACCCTGAACTGAAGCAGCTGAGCACATGAGCAGTAACGACAAGATGCTAACCCTCACGGAAGTCGGACGGCGGCTGGGCGTGAGCTTCCACATGGTCAAGAAGTTGGCGGATGTGGGCGCGATAGCTGCGTTTCAGCCAGGGGAGGGTTTGCCCCTGAGAATTTGGGAGTCCGAACTCGTTAAGTATCGCGCGAAGTTTGCGAACTATTACGAAAGCCGCGAGCATTCCGAGCATTCGTAGGCCCCGTAGTTGATTGACTTGCTGCACCCGTGCATAATTGGGTCAGTCTTTTCACATTGACGTAAATGGCACCCGGGGCATCCTGCTCCGCGCGCTGACTAGGCAACTTGAGCCTGAAATCATAACAACACCTGCTGTTGCAGATGTTGCGGTTTGAACCAAGTGACGCTCCTCGGATGCAACATCATGAAAACCCAATACCGAATTCTCGGCAGCAGTAATCGAATGCGAATTCGTGATTTGTCTCGGAGAGCTTTTTTCATCTGCGAAGGCGACGAGGCGAAGGCGAAAGCGTTCGCAGAGAGGTCGATTCGCGAAGCACCCAAATCGATCATTGCAACAGTTCTAATCGGCGTGGCGATCAAACTCGCATTCGAGTTGATTATGTACTGGATCAAGAACGGCTTCAACTCTGTACCGGGCGGTGCATTCCTCCAAGGAGAACCTGGCAGTGAGTAACGAAAAACGACCCGCCGATTGGCGGGGGCAAATTGACCACAACTACAATCAACCCGGCATTCTGTCGGCACTACCGTACAACAAAGTCGCGCAGTTTCTGCTCGGGCTTGTCGTACTAATCGTTGTCTGGCAAGCATTCCGGACAGGCTGGTTCTCCGCGTTTGCATTTCAGCAGATCGAGGGCACAGGCCCCCCAACGGAGGGGGTGGGCACGCCAATGGGCTTACTCCCGTTCCTGATTGACGCGGTTTGTTTGATCGGGCTTGGCGGCTTCGCGATTTTCGCAGCTGTAAGAGGGTTAGTAGGCCCTCTGTTCGCCGGTGTGCCCGAGTGGATTCAGGAAACTGCCACCAAACTACGGGGTGAGCAGGCGGCATCTGACTCTGCGATTGTGACGGGAATCAAAACCACAACGGGTCGTTATTTGTCGCTGAAGGAAATTAATACGCATTTGCTGGAGCGGATCAAACGACTTGAAGCAAAAACAGCGGACATCCAACCCCCACCTGATCCCGCGCCCCCGAAATCAACCGAGCAGGTTATGCTTGAAAAAATGGAATCGATGCAGGCGGCCGAGCAAGTTATGCTTGAAAAAATGGAATCGATGCAGGCTAAGATTGGCGCGATGGAAGTGAGTAAAGTCGAGCCGGCCCCGATCCCCACCCCTGGGGTGGCAACATGAGCAATGAAATCATCCTCGATGACGATCTGTTCCCTACGATTGATTCAATCGAAGCGGTACCGATTGCGGCCCCCGTGCGAACGCCGCAACCGACGGGTGATCGGCAGTACCGATCGGCACCAAAGCAAACCAACTGGCAACTGATCGCCGCGTTGTGCGCCCTCGCGTTTTTCCTCGGATCGCAGTACCAGGGTTGTGACCGACTCAGCCCCAGTCCAGACGAGGACTCGGTTGTGATCGACGAGTCAGGCAAGTTTGCGTTGATCCTGCAAGACAAATCGGAGGCCGGGCAATCCCGTGTTACCTCGGGACAGGCGACCGCGATCAACTCGACTATGACAAAAGACGTTGCTGCGAACGCCGGATTTACCCTGCGGATTCTCGACGTCAACGACAGTACTGACAAGGTCGAAGCAATCTGGAAGACACTCAAGGACAAAGCGGCGGACCCGCCGTCACTCACCGTCACAAGTAACGGTCGCATGAGGTCCGGTCCCCTGCCCGATGGTGTGGGCGAAATCAAATCCGCATTGGAGTCGATCAAATGACATTGCATTCAGGCTCGCTCGGGCTAATCGAAGCGAATGGACCCCTCCCGATTATCGACGACGGCAACGCGTCGTTTTTCGAGCGAGAGATTGCCGACCCCAACACGCCGTTTAACGGTGGATTCAATTCGGAGTCTGTTATTGCTGGGCTGGGTAATCCGTTCAGCCGAACGATCATGCCTCGTTCCGAGTGGGACGACAACATCCGCAGGCAGGAGGCAGAGCAGTCTTCGCCCGATCACTGGCGGTTGGCGGGCGGTGTGCCCGTTATGGACCAATCAAATTGGGGTTTTTGTTGGTTTTACGGACTTATCGGTGCCGTAAACACAGCGTACGCGCAGACCGGAATGGAAGGATTGCGGCTCAACCCGTGGCCGACTGCTTACCTTGGCAAAAACGGTCGCAACGTTGGCGGGTGGGCTGGCGAAGGATTGGGATATTTCGATAAGTGGGGAACACCCGAGGAATCAGTTTGGGATCCAAACAATAAGACCAATGATCGAGCGTTATTTCAAGATCACGGTGTGCAGCTCAACTCAAAGATGCACAACGCGATCGAAACGGAAGAACTCGAACGCAATAATTTTGACGCCCTCGTGTCCGCCCTGCTTGACCCTGAACGTCCGACTCCTGTGACGATGGGCCTGCAATGGTGGGGGCACCTCATCTACGCAACCAAGGCCGTGAAGATTTCCAACGGCAAGTACGGCGTCAAGATCGTCAACTCATGGAAGCCGTCGTGGGGCGAACAAGGCTGTGCGGTGCTCGCTCAAAATAAAGCCACTGCGTTCGAGCAGATCGCGATCGTCCGCGTCAAGCCACGGGTGGTCGTATGATCCGCAAAATCATTCCTGTTGCGATTATGGTGCTAGCGTTTACCGCCGTCGGCTGCGATCAACAACATCCACAACCAACAACCATGCCTGAACCACTTGGGTCGACTGCCCCACGACCGCACGTCCATCACCGCGATGCGATAGGTCAAGGCTTGACTCGAATGCCAGGCATCACGATTCAATGGGGCGGGGCGACATCGACCGGTGCCCAAACCTTGGACGTCGTCAATACCGCGATCGTCCGCGTTCAATTCGAGCAAGGCACCGATGAGTTCGCCAGCGACACCAACGCCCGCGCCCTTGCGTTTTTGATGCTAGCGCGTCAGGAACTCGAAGGCAAAACTACCACGACCGAAGACGGTCTACCTATTCTGGAGTGAATCATGGACACGATGAAACTGATTGGATTGATGCTCGGCTTGGTTGTCGGTGCCACGAATCTACCCGAACAAAAGCAACCTGCTACGCCGGACCAACCCGCCACAGCGTTGGTCGCCGAGTGGCCGCAAGCGGAAACGATCCCAACACCGGTTGCCGAGTGGCCACAAGCGGACGCTACTAAGCAAGCGGTAGTCACCGAACAATCAAGCCCGTTTCAGTCTGCCGAGGCGGACGAACTGCGGCAACTGTCAGTCGAGATTAAAGCCGACGCCGCGCGGTTGAAAGCTATGGCCGACGAGCAGCGTGTATTTGCGGAAGGTCTCAAGTCCTACCGTCCGAAACCGGACAGCCTGGTGGCGAGCACGTGCGATTGCGATTGTCCAGACGAAGACCGGTTGCGGGTGATTCTGCGTGAGGAACTGGCCACGGCTTTGCGAGAACGCATGAATACGGCGGGCGCGTCTACGTCCAACGGGTCGAGTGGCGGCTACCTTAGCCAGTCCAATGGATCAAGCGGAGGTAGCTTGTCCGCGTCCTCAGCGGGGATGCATCCCGTTGCTAACCCTCGCATGTTCGGCGAACGGCTAGGCCGCGAACCCCTCAAGGTGACGATTCACAAATTTGCTAACGGCCAAGCCTGCTCCGTGTGCGATCGTTGGCTCGCCGAGGTCGCCCCACAGTTACAAGCGATGGGAGTTACCGTCACGCAGATCAACGACATCACCACCGGCAGCGCTCCAGTGATCGACGCGTGCAAAGGCCGAGACATCTGCCAGAGATTTTCTGGTTACACTGATGCCGCAACAATCATGAGTTCCCTGCAATGATTTCTGTTCAGGTTCTATCTCAAATCGAGGCTGCCGCCCAGGCTGCGGACTCTTTGCTTACCGGCAAAAGCGAAGTGTTCATCGCGGCTGCGATCATGGTTGTATTTGTTGGGTGGACGATGTTCCAGCAAAACAAAAGCAACAAAACATTGTCGGAGCAGCACGAAATGAGAAACCGTGAAGACAAGGACCGGTACGACGTGCAGAACCAATTTCACAGAGACATCTCCTTGCGTAATGCTGACCAACTTGACGCGATGCTAGTTCCGCTAGAACGTGTTTCGAATGCAACCGAGATCATGGCCCGGTGTACGGAGTCAACTGACGCCTCCCTGATCATGCTCGGCGTATCGCAACGCCGCGACCGACGAGCGATCGTCAGCGTTATTGATGCAGCCGAATCACGATCGAGGGGCGAAGAAGAACACGCTATTGCAGCACTCAAGGACGCCCGAAACCATTTGATTGGAGGTGACGAAGAATGAGATACTTATTACTATCATTGGCTTTACTTTTCACTTCCGTTGCAGAAGCTCGGTACTGTGACCAAATCCAATGTAAGATGTGCAACCGCATCTTTGGCCCAATGCCAGGGTACCAATTGAACTCCGACTACTCGGCTGTTCGGGCCCGATCGGTTAGGTACACGCCCCCTCTGCAAACTTATACTCCTCAGCCGCAGGTCACCTATTCTCAACCCGCCCCCTCACCGGCAATTCCCGACAAGATACTTCACGCACTAGACCCGACCCCGCAATCATCCATCGAGACGATGTTGTCACTGGTAGACCCGACGCCCGGTGACATACTCTACGACTTAGGTAGCGGCGACGGGCGAATACTGATCACGGCATCTCAGGAATACGGTACCCCTGGAATAGGGATCGAGATCAACCCGGAGACGGCTGACCTATCTCGCATTCGACTAAAAGAAGCAGGTGTTGACAACGTTACAATCGCAACAGGCAATGCGACTGACTTTGACATATCATACGCTACGATAGTAACCATGTATTTGTACCCTCCAGTTATTAAATCTCTTATCCCAAATCTGGAAGGACTAAAATCGGGAACCCGAGTGGTTTCGTTTAGCCACCCTATCCCCCTGGCTGGTACTCGCAAAATCACCGTAGACGACGAAACATTCTACCTATGGATAAAGCCCTAGCGTATTTGTCGCCCTCATTGATACTTGAGAACCGACACCCTAACCCCGAAATTCGAGCAACCGATGACTGCACAAGAACGACTCGATTACCTGCTCGCCGAAGTGAGCACGCCGACCAACGCCAGCGTGACGCTAGCGACGATCAAGGGTGTGTTGACATTCGAGACTTACACGGTTCAACCGCGTTGGGAGATTGAAGGCTATGTGACTGAGCCGACGCTTGACTTGATAAAAAATGAATTTACATTTTAGAATTTGCTTCGTAAACTCACAATAGCCTCCTAGCCAACCGCGACTCCCACCCGAGCCTAATACGGAAATCCCATGACCGCACAAGAACGACTCGATTACCTGCTCGCCGAAGTGAGCACGCCAACCAACGCAGCGATCACGCTGGCGACGATCAAGGGCGTCTTGACCATGGAGGCTTACGCACTGGTTCGGCTGACGTTGGAAGGTGCGACGGTGGTTCCCGCCGACACGCCAGCCGACGAACTGATCCAAGCGAAAATGATCGCTGCAGAAATGGCCGATGCGTTGTCGGCTCTTCGTACTGTTGGCCTGTCGCTATCCGGCGATGATCGGCAAGCCGTCGTTGACATGCTGGCAGTTGCTGGTTCGTGGCCGGATGCGGTGCGTGATGCGGTGAAGGCGTTGGGCGTGCGGACGCAATCACGGTGGCAAACATTGCCGGAATACTATGAAGCACCGACGCTGGAATCGGTCACGGCAGAGCAATCGAAAGCATTGGCAACTCAAGCCTACCGCGACGTTCATTCGGCCCATGTCGTTCCCGTGCTCGACGGCGACGATCTGACCATTGCCAAACTCGCCAAAGCGTTTCGTGACGCTGCCGACGCACTGGAAGCAATCTAATGCCGGGTCCAGTGGGAATCGAAACGTTTGTAGGACCGTCGGGCCGTGGCGGTGGCGGTGGCGTCGTGTCACCGGCCTACACGATTCTTGTCAAAACCGACAACGCCGGAACAAGTTCGTCTACTTCGTTTACGCTTCCAGCTACTGG
>Ga0136561_1000395_pt1 | contig 14709 bp, 15 predicted proteins | sample AntRauMeHopE1498_FD_104641 | JGI IMG/M metagenome (GOLD analysis project Ga0136561, IMG submission 104641) | Saline lake microbial communities from Rauer Islands, Antarctica - Metagenome Hop E1 #498 | ecosystem: Environmental > Aquatic > Non-marine Saline and Alkaline > Saline | place... | reverse complement strand
TAGACCGACATCTGCTCCCTTCCAAAGGGGAGCAACCGTTTTGGTTTTTCCTTCAATCATGAACTTCTCCTCTAGAAGCAAGTGAACGGGACAGAATCCCGTAGATTGTCGTGATAGGCTTGTAGCCGCTTGCGAAGTTCGCCGTCTTCCAAGGCGAGAATGTTCGCTGCCATCAAGGCAGCATTTGCAGCTCCTGCATTCTTGCCAGGTCCGCTGCCGCCACCCATATAAGCGAGTGGTTTGCCGGCAGGCATAGCAATCATGGAACCGACTGCATGCTCGTCAGTTTTCTTTGGCGCCACACCAAGTGTTGGCAGTAACGTCTCAGAAGCCACCATACCCGGCAAGTGGGCAGAGCCACCAGCACAGGCGATGATAACTTTCAAACCTCGATTGAATGCGAGGTGTGCATATTGCACCATACGCTCAGGCGTACGGTGAGCTGACACGACTCCGAACTCGAATGGAATCCGAATTTGCTCTAACATGTCGGTGCAGGGCTGCATGAATGGCCAGTCAGACTGACTACCCATAATTACCCCAACTTTTCCAAAAGATTGACCGTCAGCAAAGTCGGGATTGAGTGGGCGACCAAACGAATAGATCGGGTTGGATGTACTGTTCACGATGTTCTCCTTTTGTCAGTGAATACTTGATCCAGGAGTGTTATAGCTTAAAAACGCAAATTTTACCAGTAAAAAGGCGCGCGAACTTGTCGCACGCCCCAATGTTTTCCCAGTCTGCTTACGCTGCCGAAGCAATCTCTTCGATTGTTCTGGTAACTGCATCAGCTGGTGATTTTGCTTGTGTGATTGGTCGTCCAATCACTATACGGTCAGCACCGGCTTTTATAGCTTTGCCTGGTGTCATCACACGATCCGAGTTTTGGTCGTCACCCTCCACAAGCGCCCATTCAGGCCGAATGCCGGGGGTGTTGAACGAAAGATCACGATTACCAAAATACTGCCTCAAACCATGGACCTCTTTTGCTGAACAGATGAATCCATTAACGCAAGGATAACCGTCCGCGTCGATAACTTGATCAGTCAGAGCTTCAACAGCACTAGGTAAGTTTTTGCCGTATATGCGAGCTGTGTCTTTCTCTGAAAGACTGGTCAAGATTGTTACGCCAAGCACTTCAGTTTCCGGCAGCTGGTCTTTGAGTGCTTTCAGAGCAGCAGTACCAGTTGAACACATCGCAGTGAGGATGTAGGGATTGGCTTCGCGCAAAAACTCGCCATCACTTGCCAGCGTTACTGGAATGTCGTTGAGCTTGAGATCTGCAAATACTCGCAGTCCACGAGCGTGGATTTCGTCGATCAGGTCATAACCATGTGCCCGCAAAGCCGAATTGATTTTGAGTACCACTCCGGTGCCAGCAAGTTGATCTGCTAAGTGTAGCACTTTCGTATACACTTCAGATCTTCCAGAGACTTCTTTGAAGTCAGCCGCAACGATCAAACGTTCAGCTGGTGTGAGTTTTTGTTTCATTATGCATCTCCCCGTGCTAGTTGAAATTGAAGAAAAAACCAGAAGGACTGGTCTGATTAGTAAGTTACACTATAGTTTGCCAAAAATCTATTTTTAAAACACAAAAGCCACTTATTTTGAGTGGCTTTTGTGTTGTTTACAACTTGTGTTTCGAGTCAAATTAAGACCCTTAAACAGCTAGCTGTCAATGGTGACCCAATAGCGTGACTTCCAGAACTTTATGAAGAGCGGCAATATATCAAATCAAATATATCATTTGTTAATGAAATCGTTAGTTATTTTTAATAATGATGCCTCGATATGCAAAGAAGCGCTTGAAATCCTTATAGGGGATAAATGCTCGTTCTTGTGAAGAGTTTGATTTATATCCTGATGGGTTATGAATGTACATACCTTTTTCATCATAACCTACTACCAAGACGAGATGACCGCCACGTTTGGGTGGTAGGGCATCTGTGTGTCGAATACTTGGGTGTACCGATATAATCGTAAAGTTACCGTTTGCAACCTGTTCCTTCAAAGTGCTTACAGATAATGCTGAAGTAGTTTGTGCTTTCAGGCCGTATTGTTCACCTAAAAACGTGCAAAACTCGGCATAGTGAAGTGGTGAGAATGTGTTTGCTTGTATCTTAAAAGCACCATACTCTTGTGCTTCCTTTGCTAAACTTACAAGTCCTACAGAGGACGCACTTTTGTTTTTTGCTGTAAGTATCATCTTGAGACACGCGATGCCACAATCACACCAAGTCCAACTTGCATATTCATCAGCATTTTTTGCCCCAGAAAACTTCCAGTTTGGGTCAGTGTTCAATTCTTTTCTGCCCTCGATAAAATCCTCTACCATTTTGGCGGACATAAATTGGGAAAAATATGGTGCTTTTATCTCGGCAATTTTTGGTAATGATTTGAAGACGTATTTCAAATCAGATAAACCTATTCTGACTTTAAGTATGGGCATTTTGATATTCATAAATGAATGCGCTGCGTCCTTAGTATGTGCTTTTTAGTTTCTGCTCTCGTTCAAAACGTTCAGCCGCAAGTTCAATAAGACGATTAATGAGTTCAGGGTATGATATTCCAGAAGCGTTCCAGAGTTGGGGATACATACTTATTTTGGTAAACCCTGGGATAGTGTTTATTTCATTTACTAATATACTTCCGTCTAGTTTGAGAAAACAATCAACTCTGCCGAGACCCTCACAAGCAAGAGTTTTGAATGTTTTAATTGCAATTTGTCTCACTCTTTCACTTACTTCTTCTGACACATTCGCAGGTATCGTAAGGGTAGCTCCATTAGCGTCAATATATTTTGAGTTATATGAATAGAACTCTTGTGTTGGCGTCACTTCACCAACAACTGATGCTTTGGGAAATTGATTACCAAGCACTGCACATTCAAGTTCTCTCCCATCGATAAACTCTTCAATGAGGATTTTAGTATCATAGTCAAACGCTTCTTTGGTAGCGGTTATAAAAGTTTTCCTATCTTTAACTTTATTTACACCAACTGAAGACCCCAGATTAGCTGGTTTGACGAAAAAAGGTAGTCCGAGTTCTGAAACAATAGTATCAAAATCTAAATCGTCTTCTTCTCTAAAAACAAGGAACTTACCAATCGGAATACCTGCATCACGTAGTAAACGCTTCATTACATCCTTATCCATTCCTACCGCAGAACCAAGCACTCCTGCCCCTACAAACGCTACGCCCGCCAGCTTAAGTAGCCCTTGGACAGTACCGTCTTCACCAAATGGACCGTGCAAAATAGGAAACACCACATCTATATTTCTACGGTTATTTAGTGTTGTTAAGTTTGTGATTGCGCCATTACTTTCAGGTATAAGAGCAATATTCTCCTCGTTATCCGTATTCAGCTTGATAAGTTTAGGGTCACTCTCATTTAGCAGGAATTGGGATTGATTAGGTAATATCCACTTTCCAGTTTTATCGATACCGATGAGTGATACCTCGTATTTTTCTTTATCAATGGCGTCAGCGACATTCTTCGCCGACTGCAGCGATACTTCGTGTTCGGCTGATTTACCTCCGAATAATATACCAACTCGTATTTTTACGTTTTTATCCATGTTTATATAGTATCAAACTAAATTAAAATAGTTTGAGTTACAAAGTTCTGAACTTCCTGTATGGTGCTCTGATACACGTTGTAAAATATAGATCCCTACTTTGTGATCCCACGGAGAATCGAACTCCGATTTCAAGGATGAAAACCTTGCGTCCTAACCATTAGACGATGGGACCAAATTAATCGTTTATTTGCAACGCAGTGCAACGTGGCGAAATAATACCAAAAAAACTGAAAAAAGCTAGTTTTAATCGCTGTGATGTGGGGCCCGTCTACATCCACGTTCACCCAGCCAGAAAATTAATCCCGTAAGGAAGCAGGCTGTAAGAAGTAGTCGTGTGGGGTTTCCAGATCAAGCACCGTTTGAATATCTGTACCCAACATAGCTATAAACGTCTCAGCTTCTTTACTACCGCGGGCGACGAATACCGGTAGCTCAACACCATAACTAATAAACTCGTCACTCTGACCTACCGCTGCGAGGGCAGCTATAAAGCGCGCGCTGCTTTGGTTTTTAAGTAACACTAATCGCTCGTGGATTTTGGTCAGGTAGACTTCGTCCTGCCAAGCTTCTGGTGTGTCTGGATTTTTTGGTCGTTCAGTCATGGTGATAGTATAACAGACACACTTACTCACCCACAAATCCGCCCGCCTGATGCTCCCAGAGGCGTTGGTAGGTACCACCAGCGTGACTTAAGGTGGTATGATCGCCGTCTTCGACGATCTTCCCACCTTCAAGTACGAGAATACGGTCCATCTCACGGAGGGTAGAAAGGCGGTGAGCGACCGCAATCACCGTCTTCCCTGCCATCAGCTCATGGAGGGCTTTTTGGATTAAGACTTCGCTTTCGCTATCTAGTGCCGAAGTAGCTTCATCTAACACGAGAATCGGGGCGTCTTTCAGCATCGCGCGGGCGATCGCCACGCGCTGCTTTTGTCCACCTGAGAGCTTCACCCCGCGCTCACCCACGAGCGTCCCATACCCTTCCTCTAGACTAGCGATAAAGTCGTGAGCTTGGGCTTTTTTTGCCACCGCGATAATCTCCTCATCGGTGGCGTCGGGTTTTCCGTACGCAATGTTTTCGCGGATTGAACGGTGGAAGAGCATCGGTTCTTGCGGCACGACCGCAATCGCGGCTCGCAAAGAGTCCTGCGTCACTGCAACAATATTTTGTCCATCAACCATGATTGAACCACTGTTGATTTCATGCTGCCGCAGCAGTAAAGACACAAAGGTTGTTTTACCGGCTCCCGACGGACCTACTAGACCCACCCGCTGACCTGGTTTGATCGTGAGATTGAAGTGGTCAAATACCATGTTTGAACCGTATGTAAAAATGACGTCTTTCCAAGCGATCTCACCGTCTTTGGCGGTCATTGTTTTAGCATCCGGCACGTCGGTGATTTCGTGCGGCTGCAAGATTTCTTTCAAACCTTCTTCGATATTACCGTATTCACGAATGAAGCGATTAAGCGCTTGGCCAACGGTAATAAACATGTACCCTACTCGCCCGAGTAGGCCAAGTACGAGCACGAGTGTCCCCGCGGTCATAGCTCCTTCGTCGAGCAGAAGATAGAGTAGACCAAGCACAACCGCCGTCATTACGATCGCAAAGACAGTATTGACGACCATGATCCATTCACCAAACAGTGATTGGCGCGTATCTTTCTCCGCACGGTCGGTGAAAATATTTGCCAAACGATTCATCTCTCCCCCGCGCTGGACAAACTGCCGCACCGCGCCGATGTTGGTGATCGTATCGACCCCTTCGCCCCGCGACTTAGATGATGCTTCAGCGTAAGTCACAACCAGCGGCCGACGGCGCTGCACAGCGTAAAAGTTAAACAAAAGTACGATGGTAAAGATAACCAACAGTACAAAGCCAATCCTCGCATCAATGGTGAAAAACAGGATTAAGGTAGCGATCAAACCCACAAACTCAGAGAAGAAGGTCCAAATGATCTGAAACATCAAGCCAGCGCTGCTGTCAACGGCATTACTGATTTTATTTGATAAAGCGCCACCGAAGCGGTTACTGAAGTAGTTGTGACTATGCTTTGTCAGATATTCATACAGTTCGTTGTAACCGTCTTTATGAAACCTAATAATCCAAGTAATGGCAGTAAAGGCGCTCAGGCGGTAAAGCAAACTATTACCCGCCGACACTAAGAGAAACACTCCACCCCAAAATAACAGCACTTCTTTTTGCCCTGCCAAAGATTCAGCCAACGTAAAATTATCCACCAGCTGGGCGGATACATAGAAAATCATCACATTGAGCGTCTCGGCGGTGAGTACCAGTAGAAACGTAGCGATTCCTAATATTTTGTATTTGCTGCCTAAATACCACAAAAACCGCAACGGCGTTTTGGGAATCTGGCCACCGTGGTCTTCTGGTGACTTAGTTTTTGTGATTGTAGATGGTTTACTTATCTTCATAATTATCGGCATAATAAAAGCTTTAGAGAACACTACGTAGTTTATGACGAATTAGGTTTACGAATCTTACCGGTGGATCATGAGGGGGTATTTTTCTTGTCGAAAGTGACCTGAATAAACGCCACAAGGTATGCCGGATGATTACCTGCAATAATATGCTTCGGAATGTATTTTTTAATGTAAGGGGTGTCGATCAATACCTGCGTGGCTAGGGCTAACTGCCGTTGTGCATCGGACAGCTCTAGTACTCTATCCACAAAGTTTACCTCGCCTTTAAGCGCAGCCTCCAACCGTTCGTCGCCGACAGTAAAATTACTCATTTCTTCAATCCGTCTTTCTGGAGCAACTGGGCCCTCACTTTTTTCAAGCTGTCTTTCGGGATTTGTGTACGCCCGTCCGGGTTTGGCTTCCATAGCTTTTCAGATTACGCTTATATGCTATTATCATAGCACTTTTGACAGTATCAAACACTGGTTAAAAGACCGATTAGCTCAGCTGGTAGAGCGCTACATTGACATTGTAGAGGTCACAAGTTCAAGTCTTGTATCGGTCACCTATGGAAGATCTCAAAGAGGTTGTAGTCATTTATCACGCCGACTGTCGTGATGGCTTTGGTGCCGCCTACGCGGCATGGAAAAAGTTTGGTGATGCCGCGAGTTATATTCCTCTCAAAGCACACATAAATGAACCTCCGGAAGGACTTAAAGACAAGGAGGTATATATCGTTGACTTTTCTTTTACAAAAGACGTTCTGCAAACACTCGTTGATAGTAATAAAAAAGTACTGGTGATCGACCATCATATCTCAGCTAAAGCTGATGTCTTGGCATTTCCAGACAATATTTTTAACAACGACCACTCTGGCGCTGTGCTCGCGTGGCAATACTTTCATCCGGACACAGCAGTACCGCCACTGCTTGAATACGTTGAAGATCACGACCTGTGGCGCTTCGCGCTCCCAGAAAATCGCGAGTACAACGTAGCACTAGGAACGTATGAAATGTCGTTTGAAAGCTGGGATGTTTTAATAGAAGAACTTAAAGACGAAAATAAACTGATTAACTTTATCGCCAAGGGTGCGCTGCTAGCAAAATTTGAGGACAAGCTCGTCGCGCACATGATGACCCGCCGTGAACGGGTACTCTTCGAAGGTTACGAAATTTGGGCACTGAATACTTCTGAGTACGCGTCGATTCTCGGTAACAATTTGGCTGCATTAAACCTCGTCGAAGAACAAACACCTATTGGTATTGTGTACTACCACACCGACGGGATGGTAAAGATTTCTCTGCGCAGCATAGGTGATCACGACGTGGCTACCATCGCACAAAAGCACGGTGGCGGCGGACACAAAAACGCCGCTGGGATGAGTGTCCCAAGCTTCGCCGACCTGCCGTTTACGTTTTTGTAAAAAGTGCAATACTTTAAGTATTCACAACTCCCGAGCTCAATTTAAACAATCGAACAGACATATTTAATCGCTCTGCCAGATTGTGCTCGGGAGTTATGCATGCCATGCATTTTGTGCATGGCTTTTTCGTTTTTAATTGTTATAGTGCTGAGGTATGAAAATTCTCTCGATTGAAACCTCAGCTGATGAAACTGGCGTGAGCGTTGTCGACGCTACGGGCGACTTCCCTACCGCTAAGTACGAACTACTCGGCAACGGCTTGCGCAGCCAGATTGAGCTCCATAATGAGTACGGCGGGATTTTCCCCATGATGGCCAAACGTGAGCACGCGAAGGCGATTGTACCGTTGTTGCAGTTTGCGCTGGAGGAAGCGGGTTTGCTTGAGATGGTGGACGGTGGGCACGCAGTGCCCACCGCTATCACCGCTGAGCTTGAAACCATTCTCGAACGCGAACCGGCCTTACTGGAAGCACTGCAAATATTTACCGCCAAATTTGACAAGCCAGCCGTAGACATAATCGCCGTCACAAGCGGTCCCGGTCTCACTCCAGCGCTGTGGGTCGGGGTAAATTTTGCTAAAGCCTTAGCTGCGCTTTGGGGCGTGAAAGTGATTACGGTCAACCACATGGAAGGACACATTCTCGCCTCAATCTATGACGTAGTCGAAGATGATCGCTTAGCTGCGATTGAATTCCCTAGCCTAGCGCTACTGGTGTCAGGTGGCCACACCGAGCTTGTTCTCATGCGCAACTGGCTCGACTACGAAAAGATCGGCCAGACGGTGGATGACGCCGTCGGCGAAGCCTTTGATAAAGTCGCGCGCTTGATGGGTTTGCCGTACCCCGGTGGCCCTGAGATCGGTCGCTTAGCCGCAATCGCACGCCAAGCCAAACTGCCGCCTTTTAAGAATCCCCTCCCGCGCCCGATGCTTAAGAGTGGCGACTACAACTTCTCTTTCTCTGGCCTCAAAACTGCCGTGCGCTACGCGATTGCCGACCAAGCGTTGTCAGACACCGGCAAGCAAGCCCTCGCGCGAGACTTTGAAGACGCTGCCGTCGAAGTGTTGGTAGCTAAGACGAGCCACGCCGTCGCCACTTATGGTAGTAAAAGCGTCGTCGTTGGCGGTGGCGTTAGTGCCAGCACCTACTTACGTTATTCTCTGCGGGAACATTTCCTGCGCGAACATCCTGAATGTGAACTCTACTTCCCCAAACCCGGCCTCTCCACTGACAACGCCATCATGATCGCCCTAGCCGCCCACGCGCATATCGACAGCGCCCGCAACGCCGCCGCCGCCAAGCTAATGCAGGCCGATGGAAACATGTCGCTGTAAGTTATTTTAATTACTTTTATTGATACATAGGCCCGGCCTATGTATCAGAAGATGTTTTACCGACAAAGTCGTTTTTTCAACATCGTAGCGCGTACAAAAATCCGTCAGTCCCTTCGGTTTTTTTCACCCTTCTTCCACGCCACCGCCTACTCGTAGGACACCACTGACCAGAGCATTACTGACTCCGCAGCTAAGCGAAGACCTGTTCGTACTTTTTCCTACGACAGGTGTTGCCTCACCCATCTTTATCTTGCTTCCTTTTCATGATATGGTGGAATTCTAACGTTACTTATTTATGAGCGGACAAAAACCATCAGAAACAAAAAATATTCCCGAGATATTTCTTAAGCCCTACGACCCAGCTGCGCATGAAGCGGGTATTTACAAACTCTGGGAAGAGAGTGGGTATTTTAATCCTGATAATTTGCCGGGTGAGCGGACAGAAACTTTTTCTATTGTTATGCCCCCTCCAAACGCCAACGCTTCCCTGCACGCTGGACACGCGTTGTTTGTGACAGTAGAAGACATTATGATTCGATTCGAGCGAATGCGCGGGAAGAAAGTCCTCTGGATTCCTGGGTCTGACCACGCTGGTTTTGAGACACAAGCGGTGTACGAAAAACATCTACAGAAGCAAAATCGTTCTCGGTTTGATCTGACTAACGAAGAACTTCGGTCAGAAATCTGGGACTTTGTGCAAGAAAACAAAGCTATTATGGAAGACCAGGTTCGTTCACTTGGAGCTTCTTGTGATTGGAGTCGAGAATTATTCACCCTCGATGAACGAGTAATCAAAATCGTCCACAACACGTTCAAGCAGTTAGAACAAGACGAACTACTCTACCGTGGTGCCCGGATTGTAAACTGGTGCCCAAAACATCAAACTTCCCTAGCAAACCTAGAAGTAAACCATAACGAACGAACCGATCCGTTTTACTACTTTCAGTACGGACCATTTGTGATTGGGACCGCGCGGCCAGAAACAAAATTTGGAGACAAATACGTAGTGATGCACCCAGACGATGCTCGCTACGCAGAATACGAACATGGACAAAAGATCGAAGTTGAATGGATCAACGGCCCAATTGTTGCCACTGTAATTAAAGACGAAGCTTGCGATCAAGAGATAGGGTCTGGTTGTATGACTATCACTCCCTGGCACTCTGGAGTCGATGCTGAAATCGCCAAACGGCACGATCTCGACTACGAGCAAGTGATTGACTGGCGAGGGAAACTACTTCCAATTGCAGAAGAATTTGAAGGGATGAATATTACAGACGCCCGGAAAGCTATCGTCAAGAAACTGGATGAGAAAGGATTGTTGGTTAAAATCGACGAAGCCTACAATCACTCAGTTCCCTGCTGTTATAAATGTGACCGAGAGATCGAGCCTCAGATTCGTGAACAATGGTTCATTTCTATGAAACCTCTAGCAAAAATAGCTCTCGAAGCTGTCGCAAACAAAGAAGTGACATTTGTCACTGATCGTGACGAACGAGTTTTTATACACTGGATGGAAAATATCGAGGATTGGCCAATTGCAAGGCAGATCGCTTGGGGTATTCCTATTCCTGCCAAAGTCTGTACTTTGTGTACCCATGGGATGGTTGATCTTGATGATTCAATTTCCAAGTGTACAAAATGTTACGGTGCAGTAGAGCAAGATCCAGATACGTTTGATACGTGGTTCTCTTCTGGACAATGGCCGCTAGCAACCACTGACTTTCCTGAAGGAAAAGACTTCAAAGAATATTACCCAACAAGTGTAATGGAAACTGGAAAAGACATCATCTTTTTCTGGGTGGCACGAATGATTATGCTTGGTATCTACCGAACCGGTGAAGTACCATTTAAGAAAATATACCTCCACGGGATGGTGCGAGACAAGAAAGGTATCAAGATGAGTAAGTCCAAAGGAAACGTAATCGCACCAAGCGACATCCAAGAAAAATACGGGACTGACGCCCTGCGAATGGGACTCATTGTAAACAACGCTCCAGGGACCGACATGAACCTTGACCCCGATAAGGTCAATGCCTACAAAAAGTTTGCTAATAAACTCTGGAATGTCACTCGTTTTGTGCTTGATAACACTAGCGATTACTCGGGTGACGCGATACATACGCAGAGTGATCAAGCCTTTGAAGATGAATTTCTCCATCCAGCAGTACGAGAAATCACCGAACACATGGAGAAAGACCGTTATGATCTTGCCAGTGAAAAGATTTATCACTTCGTTTGGGACCATCTCGCCAGCCAGGTTCTCGAAGAATCTAAAGCCTTACTGGCCGCTGGCGGTGACGTCCGCGCTTCACGTCAGAAAATGCTTCGTCACTATCTCATCACGTCCCTCAAACTACTTCACCCGTACATGCCGTTTGTGACCGAAACTATATGGCAAGAGCTACCAAAAGAAATGCGTGATGCAGATATCCTCATGGTAAGCGCGTGGCCGAAAGTAAAATAATCCATTCCCCATAAAGCGTAGCCGCTAGCGCGCTTTATGGCCTCAAACAGCGTCCAAAACTGACCCGAGTCGGAGGTCTAACCTCCGACTCGGGTCGACCACTTCCTTCTCTCCCCGCTTCACTTAATCTGGCGCCTGTACGCGTCAGCCTATCTGCTACAATTACCCCAGCCCTATGGACTTACTCATCGTCACCATTGCCTTTTTAGGTGGTCTAATCCCCGCTTTATTTTGGTTGTGGTTTTGGCTGCGCGAAGATAAAGAAAATCCTGAACCGCTCATGCTGGTCGCATTAGCTTTTATCGGTGGTATGGTCGTTGTGCCTTTAGCTCTTCCACTGCAGAAGCTCGCGATCGAGATCTACGATGGTGACATGCTCATATTGGCCTGGGTCATTATTGAAGAAGTACTTAAGTACGCGGCGGCACTCATAATCATCCTTTGGCACAAAGCGGTCGACGAGCCGATTGATCTTATCATCTATCTGATCGCCATCGCTTTAGGCTTTGCCGCGCTCGAAAACGCTTTAATTCTCTTCAATCCACTCTCAGCCGGCGATATCACCAACACGCTCCTGACCGGAAAATTCCGCTTTTTAGGGGCTACCTTGCTTCACGTCTTGGCTACTGGCACCATTGGTGTCTTTCTTGCTTTGGCGTTTTACAAAAGTGCGTGGGTAAAATTCTTGTATGGTACGATTGGGTTATGCATAGCTATTGTCTTGCACGCTTTGTTTAACTTTTTTATAATGGATGCAAGTGGTGAAACCATTCTGAGTGTTTTCCTCATTGTTTGGATGGGCATCATCCTCCTCATGCTTGTCTTTGAAAAAGTAAAAATACTCAAACTAAATCATCGTAAATAATAATATGAAAAAACCATCATTCTTAGAACGACTTACCGGATCTGTCGATATGTCAGAGTACGATGAAATCCTCAATGACGATCATGAGTTCGGCAGCGATAACAATCTGCCAGTAAATCACTACGAACAAGCAGAATCTGATTGGGAAGATGATGATACCGTCCAAGGTGAGGAACAGCCTGAGGGCGAGTTACCCGTTGATATGTACCACACCGGCGAAGCGATCGTTATCAGGGCACTTGTTGCTGGAGTATCGCCAGAAGATCTCGATATATCAATTACTCGCGACACCGTGACCATCCGTGGTGTTCGCAACGAGTACCAGGAAACGACCGATGATAATTATTATCATCGGGAACTCTTCTGGGGCTCATTTTCACGCACTCTCCTACTCCCAGAAGAAGTCCTCATCGATGAAGCCGAAGCGAAAGAAAAAAATGGTTTATTAGAAATTATTCTACCAAAAGTAGACAAAGACCGCAGTACTCGCTTAAAGGTTAAGCCACACGCTAAATAATTTCTAGTTGTCTGCCTCGCTTATGACTTGCGGTAAATAATTACTAAAATATTGTCGTAGCACAGGCTCCTGCCGCACGGCATGACTCGCCCCGTACACTACCAATAGCGACGTAAAATGGGCGCTAGCAGAAATAATATTTCTCACCATAGCGCGGTCTCTATACTCAGTTGCTGTTGCCGCAATGGTATTTAAAACTGTGTAATCGTGGTCTCGGTTGGCGGTCGCAAGCGGTGAGGTGTACGAGAGAGCAGCCCGCTCACTATGCAGCTTAATGTTACCACCAACAAACACAGCTGCTTCACTCAGGAGAACCCTCGACTCAATCATGAGCTCAGGCCATTCAGTTGCACGCTTAAGTTGCGTCAGAAAGGGTTCCACATAATCAGCGAAATGAAGCACTTCACTACGTCGTATATATTGAGGCAATAATCGCAATAATGCCCACGCGATTATTTCACCACGCGTATAGCCAAATTTCTCTAGGTAGAAAAATAATTCGGTATCAGTCGGTTCGATACTTTGCCAAGTCGTACCAGCAGCCAGTGCCAGCTGTGCGGCGTACACCGCTTCCCCACCACGCATAATCGCTGCCACAGTATCTAGCTTATTAATAATCGTATGCAAATGAGCAAATACCAACTCATCTTGAATTCCCTCAAGTAAAATGCAGCTTGGTAACCGATCTTCAAACAGCTGCTTTAAAAGCGCAAACTGTTCATGAGCACTATCATTGCTATGTTCAGCACCAAGTATATACACTGAGGATTTACCAGCTTCTAGTTCATAGCAATAAGGCAACGCATGTTCGAGATGGGCACACGCTTCAATCGGAATAAATTTTGTATAGTCTAAAGGCTCTGGTAGTTTCATAGAACTTAGTATAGCAACAGTGTCTATCTATTCTACCTACTACTTATAACTACAAAACCTGCCATCAGGCGGGCTTTGTTATATATCATGTGCTTGGGAGCAGGCTCGGTCACAAGTTACTTAGTATAATTTATCGCTACGCTCAAATTCTACTAAGTACTCGCGACCCCAACTCACGTGGTCGTACTCGCTGTCGCTCCGTGCGACAGCGCTCCGTCTTTCGAGCCTGCACGTGAAGTGCGCAGGCACTTCACTTCCCAAGCAAAGTAAAAGCCCCAAAGGGGCTTTTACTTTTGTGCTTGGGAGCAGGCTCGAACTGCTGACCCTTCGCTCTTCAGGCGAATGCTCTACCAACTGAGCTACCCAAGCAGGTAATAAACTTCACTTCTTACAATAGCTATACTGTAAGTGCCCACTAGCATACCAAATTTTCACGGTATTTCAATCACCTACTCACTTCCTCCATTCATTAACTGATCAATTCCCCGGAAACCAGGTAATTCATTAAGGCCATCAATAAAGTTTTCGTATGAAGAGCCAATGGCAAAGAAATATGGTTCAAGTACATAAAAATAGACTAGCAATGGTAGCCCAAAGAGCAGCGTATACCACACTATCCGCACCCAGAAACCCCAGACTGCGTTACGATGTATCTTTTTTAATAACTCATTATTCTCTTGCAACAACGCAGCATTTTGTTTAAGTAAATGCTGCGTGGTCAATAATTCCTGATCTACTGGTGGCACCCCATTATCATATCATCTAATCATAAAAATATGCTACAGTAACACGATTGAAATGCCCTTATAGTTCAATGGATAGAACAAGTCACTCCTAACGACTAGATTCAGGTTCGACTCCTGATAAGGGCACAGGCAAGGGATAAAATGACCACCTCAATGCAACTGAGAAAAGATAGCGAGAATTGGTCAGGATAGTCCTTAGAAAAACGATTTGTTAAGTTGATTACTTTTGTAATGTAAGGTTATTTTCCTCCTTAAAATTTACTAAATCATTTTTCAGCTTCAAACTAGTTACCATTTATCATCCGTAAAAACACGGTGAAGGAAAGGAGATTTAACAAACCCGGGATTTGTGTAAGACTAATGTGAGCTGATGATAATCCGCAGGCAACACAAGGAATCCCAGTGACTGGGTCAAGTTAGAATGGGTTGAAGGTAGTCCGCATATTGTGCACATACTTCTATTCGTGTGCCTTGTGCGTG
>Ga0136561_1000391_pt1 | contig 14748 bp, 33 predicted proteins | sample AntRauMeHopE1498_FD_104641 | JGI IMG/M metagenome (GOLD analysis project Ga0136561, IMG submission 104641) | Saline lake microbial communities from Rauer Islands, Antarctica - Metagenome Hop E1 #498 | ecosystem: Environmental > Aquatic > Non-marine Saline and Alkaline > Saline | place... | reverse complement strand
ATATTGATTATTATTTCAAAGTTAATATTCTCATGTGTTTTTTCTATATTTTTCATATATAGGGATGCTTACGACCAAAATTTTGAGTTTTCGTTTGTGAGTGAAAATGCTAGTTTATGATTTAGAAATAATATCCATCAATTCCTAGTTCTATTTTTGATTTATATTTATATTTAATCCATTCGTCATAGTTTTCAAAAGTATAAAAAGGTTTTGCAGTTTCTCTTGTAGTTGCTACTGAGTGACAAGAATGACACAAGGAACTAAAGTTTTCAGTATCGGTTGCCAAATCATCGTATTGGTTTTCAAAAGGAATTATGTGGTCGACAACAGAAGCACTTACAATTTTATCTTTAGCTAAACACATTTGACACAATGGTTCTTCTCTTAAATGATATATTCTTAGTTTTCTTTTCCATATTGATAATCCATAGAATTTCTGTTTTTCTTCTCTATTGATTATGTATTTATTTTCTTTTTTAATCAGGAATTTATTTCTGATGTTTCCCTGTATCATAGAGACACCCCCCTACCCTTATGCTTATCATTCCCTTGCTGATGTGCAATTGATAAAATCATAATAGTTTGTGTGAAAATAACAACTGCTGTAACTATTCCTGCTTCTTCATGGATAAGATAAGAAGTTCCTATTATCCATATCATATAAATTAGTATTTTAAATATCAACATAATCTGAAACCTTTTCTAGTATTTGTAAATGTTCATCTTTTAAAGATTCCATAGCACTCTCTTGTATTCTCCACAATGTAGTAATTGAAGTATCGCTTATGATTGAGATTTCGGTTAAGCTATACTCAATAGGGTCTACAAAACCACTTTGGATTAATGTTTTCAATATTTCTTCTTTAGTGAAAATAGGCTTATACTTATTTATAGAATCAACAACACCTTTAAGAAGTAGAACCCTGTCCCTAATATCTTTTTGAATTTGCTTCGGTGCTTTGTTTTTATCAGATGCTATTCTCATTTATTTTCCCTATTTTCTGTAATACTTAAAATCAAGGGGCTACCCTTTAACTCCGTCATTGGTCTTAATCATTGGTGCTGAATACAATCTCTGCATCTTTTCCCCACACTCACACACTTGCATATCTATTTCTGAGTAGCTACAAGTTACTTCTTTAGTATCTACTTTGCACTTATCGTTATTACATTTAAAGTCATATCTCATTATCTAAATTTCCTCTATTAATATTTTAGTACCGCAAAACCCTGCGTATTGTTTTCTTACTTGAATAGATACTACTTGTCCATCATCCTTAAACCCTATTCCATTCAGTCCATCTAGTACGGTCTTTACTAAGTTATCAATATCAGGTTTACTTTTATGCCACATTGCTTCTGCTTTTTTCTTCTTTGTCCAACTTTTAGGAATCTCATAAAAGAAATCTATTTTTATAAACACTTCATTTTCTAAAGGCTTTTTGATTATTGAGTTAGCTTTCATTCCTAATACTTTTTTATATTGTGTGTATTTAGGGTCGTTATATGTTCCATACTTAGTAACTCTAGGGCGTGGTGCGGGGAAAGGCTTCAACTCTAAAAATATGTTATGCATTTAAATATTCCTCTAATAAATCTCTACTATGGTCTAGTAAATCATACAAATCCATTTCTTGTGCATAAAAATCTTCTTTGCTTAGAATATGTATTCCGTTCTTGCCTTCCTTATGATGGCTCTTACATAAGGGCACAACTCTCTTATCACTTCTTCTGGGCTCGTTTCTTAGTAGATGATGATATATGTCTGTTATATGATGTACTTCAATGTCATATCGTCCACATACTACACAAGGCTTATTGTTTTCGTGTATCCATCTAGCATAAGCCTGATAATTAAATCTAGGCTTTTTAGCTTTATATAATTGATTAGTTTTAGTTAATGGAGCAGTCATTACTTATCAAACTTCTTTAAATATTCTTCACTATAAGCTAATTGAAAATCACCTTTGTATTTCTTGGCATATTTTTTAAACAAATCTTCTTCCAAATACTCAAACCAATCTCTAAAATTTAGTTTTTTCATTCAGCCAACCTCTTTTCTAATATCATCAAGGCATTAACAATTAAATGTGCTAAATGGTCACAATCACTATCTTCTGCATTATCTTCATCTACTGCTTCAAATAAATGTCTTATAAGTGCATCAGTTAATAATCCGTTTGGTACTTTTTTATAACTTAAAGGGTCAGGATATTTTATATTTCCAAACTCTCTAACTCTTGAAACTTCTTCTAAGGCATTTCTAAAATGCAACAAGTTAGACAAGGGAACTTTTCCTATGGTCTGCTTATATTCTTGTGGTGTCGCTTTCTTTTTTTCCTCTTCAATCTCTTTTATTACAGGTTTCTCCACTAAATCCGTCCAATCCAATCCAATTGATTGTTTAAATCCCATTTTCTTTTCCTTTTAAAAATTCTTCGTGTAATCTAGCTTCTAATTCAATTCTTCTTGCTCTTTTTTTGCTAGTGGGATTATTGCTTCTATCAAATCTTTTCTTTTCTGCTTGTATCTCTTGCCAAGCTTTAGGCTTTATGAATGTATTTGCACTCATGCCACACATCTTTCAAGATTTGATTCAACTTTTTTAATTTTTCGGGGTAAACCTTTGTTACTATATAATTCTTTTTGTACATTTTCGTCCTTTACATAATCAACAATTTTAATCCATCTTTTTAAAGTTATAAATCTAATATTTAAAAAGTCTTTGTCTTCTAGTCTTAGCTGATTAACTGTGTTAGATTCTCTATCAAACACTTGTGTTCTGTTTTTATTATGTACTTTAGAAAAGCCTAACTGTTTGCACATTTCGCCATATCTACAATGCCTTTGCACTTTATTTAAAATATCGCTTATTTCAAATGTTAAGCCTTCTACTCTTTCGATATACATAAAAAAAGATTTTTTATAATTAAAATCAAAGCTGAACATATAGTCAAATCTTTCTCTTGTCTTATGTCTTAGGATAAAGAAGTATGATTTGCTAAGTCCAACTATCTCAGCTAATTGTGTTAAACTTCCTCGTGGGTCTGTTTTAATACTCATACTCTTGCCTTTCTTTCTCTATACATCCAACAATTTTTTGCAGTTCCAACTCTGCTTGAAACTTTAGGGAATTCTAAATCTTTGCAGAAAGTCGTACAATGCAGCTTGTAATCATCATTCGGTAGTTTAAAAGCGTTACAACATAAACTGCAATCATTTATTACATCTGTTTGAGTGCTTTGTCTTTTTGCCATTATATAACCCCATTTAAAAAGCTATTGTCGCTTTGGTATTCTCTAATAATTGGGATTTCTGAATCTCCAACACCTCTAGTTACTCCATCATTTCCTATAATTAATTCGATTTCAAAAGTCTTTTCATCTTGTCTATTTTTACTACAAATTAGTTTTCTTTTATTGTCTTTATCTTTTACATAGAATAATGCAATATCAGCATCATATTTCTGGTCGCCACTTCCTTTCATAGAAAGTCTTTTGCCTTTTAAATCTTCTTCACTTATTTGGTTAATAAGCATTATGATGATGTCACGTTGTTGAGTTAGTTTTGATAGCGTATTTGATAGTCTTGATATTTTCTCGTGCGTAGGCTCGTTCCCTGACACCTCTATTTTCATTTTTGAATCTATTACAAAGAATTTATAACCATCTTTGTTTAATAATTCGATTTCCATTACTAAATCATCTAAATTTCTAGTATCTGAATTTATCCATAAGTTAGTAAGTTGCTTTTCTGATAGTTTCTTTTTATTTAGTTTATTAGCTAAAAGTCTATCACCCATTTCAAAGTTAAAAAAGGCTGATTTGTAACCCTCTGAACAATTGCAAATGATGTCAAGAAGTAGTGTAGTTTTCCCCACGCCACTTTCACCAGCTAATTGAATAAATATACCAGTAGCAAATCCACCATCTAACTGATAATCTAAAGCTTCTATTCCTGTTCCATGTTTAACCATTTTTGGCATAGCTTTAACATTTGCTAAAAAGTCTCTTGCATTGCTTCCTACTCTTACTTTATCTTCTTGTAAAATTAGGTCATACATCTTTACTTTGTTTTTGTGTATTTCTCTTTTAGTTTTTGCAAGTTCAATTGGACTATTTGCATATCTTGTAAGCAAACTTGTTAATTCATTGTTTGTATTTTGTAATAATACATATGGGTCTAGTTGTTCATTTTTACTCATTACAGCCCCTTCGTCATTTCTGCAATCTTTTCTTCTCTGTGCATTTCTTTTAAAGTTTTTACAAATTCAACAAAGGTTGGATATGAAATTGGTTTCTTAGCTAAAATATCTACATATTCGTTTTGATTTAGAAGTGTGTACTTGCTTATATATCTTGCAATTGTTTCTTCATCGTATGGTTGTTCTGATTCATTAAAATTATGAATAGCTTTTGCCACTAGCTTATTAGTTTGGTTAGAATTAAATAGTTTATAATCTAGCTTGTAGTCTAGGTATTTATCAAAGTCTTTATCTAAAGAAAGGTCTTTGAATAAAAGAGTAGTTAATATTGCTTGTTCTAATGATAATCTGAATTGATAGTCATTTACTGATTGTGTTAGGTTAATGCTCATATTAAAAACCTCCCCACTCTTCATTTTTGTTTGTATATTTATCTTCTAGTATTTTAAGTAGATTATTATCATTCATAAATAGCCAATCAAAAGAGAAGAAATCAGAATTTAATAAGAAGTCACTATTAGATGCTTTTTCTAATCCTATTTTCACACAAACTAATAAGTCTTTAAAATCTTTATCCCTTTGGTCTATTTTTTTCTTTCTAGTAGATGATAATTTAATTATCTTTGATTTAGAATGTTTAATAGCAAATTGATTCCAAAGAGCAGACACTTCTTCATAAGTATTAATACTTGTATTATTAATACTTGTATTATTATCTTTGACTTTTTCGTCAATAGGGTATTGATTATTTTCGCAATACCCTATTGATTTTTTCGTCAATAGGGTAATGATTCTTTTGTCAATAGTCTTAGAGTTTTTTTTGTAGGTAATTTTAATATCAATATAGCCTTGTTTTTTTAAATTACTAATCCATCTTGATATAGTTTCCTTTGATACTTCATATAGTTTTGCAAAGTAATTATTAGAAGCAAAACACTCTCCTGTTGATTGAGTTAAACAAGTGATTTCTCCATACATAAGCTTTTCATTTGCTTTTAGTGTTTTGTCATATCTAACATTAGAAGGGATAATTGCGTAGTAACTTGGTGTTTCTTTTTTCATAGTGAAACCCCATGTTTATTAGCAGAGTATTTTAAAGCACTAAAGGCATTTTCTACTAAAACTTCATAGTCTTCAATACTAAAGGTCGTTGTTTCTTTTTTTACTATATATGGTAGTGTCATAAAAAATACTTTTCTATCTATAACTAACTTATTATAAGTAGGTTTCATCATATCAATTAACCCTACTTCTACTATTTCAGTTAATGTTTTATTTTCGTTATAAATTGGGATAACAAGGTCAAAATATTTTTTCTTTTCTGTTAAATGCTCTAAAATTCTAGTATATATATTTCCTGATTGCCCTATATAAACAATTTTTCCATCTTTGATTAAAAGATAAAGACCATTTTTTCTGCTGATATGCTGTAAATCTTTAAGTTCCATTACATCACCTCCAAAAGTCCAACAGTTTTACCACTTAAAGGACACTTGCCTTTAGTTGCATCTGTTATTAATCTTTTCTCTAATAATTTGTTTGCTCTTGCTGCAACACTTGAAACATCGATTTCTAAAGCTCTCGCTATTTGTTTTCTAGTCTTTTTAGGATTTCTTTCAATATATGAAAAAATTAACTGCTCTTGGAAACTTAAGGTTCCGTCTGCTTTGATTTCGTTGTATGCTCTGATACTTGTAGGTCTAACACTCATAATGAAGCTCCTAGCATTTCTACTTTTGCTTTTTTATAAATATCTCTTGATACTTCAAATCCATATGAATTTCTATTTAATTCTCTACAAGCTCTTAATGTACTTGCACTCCCCGCACATGGGTCAATTACTATGTCATTTTCATCTGTGAATATTTCAATGAGTTTTTTCAATACTGCAACTGGCTTTTGTGTAGGATGAATTTTTGGATAAATCTTCTTGTCGTCTTTTTCCCAATTAAACCAGTTTTTAATCATCTTGCCAGTTCCTCTAATGTTTTTACCATTTTCTCCAACTTGCCGACCATTATTAAATTTTGGTAATTTGTCGCGATATAAAACAACTGCATATTCAGTAGCTCCAACTACTTTCATATTTGCTTTTAGAACTTGTCCTGATGTATTTTTAATAAAGAAAATAGGATAACTATTTTTAAAGCCATGCTTGACTCCATATTCTGCAACCATTGGCATTTGTTCAAAAGAACAAAAAACAATCATTGCAGGACTTTTGCCTTTCTCTTTTGGCTCTTTTACTAATAATTTGCTACAAAAGTGCATATATTCAGCAATATTAAAATTATAATCACTGTTAAAAAATGCTTTTCCTGCTTTTTTACTTTCTCCGTTTTTATTTTCTCCGCCTACATACCATTCTGTACTACTTCCATATGCGTTTTTCCCTAAATTGTATGGAATATCTGCAATTACTAGATTTGCTCTTGGGATGTTGTATCTTTTAAAGTTTTGAAAGTTGTCATTGTGTAATTCTGTTTTAATTTTAGAAGTTCTTTTCTGTGTAGCTTCTTCAACTTTGGTAGTTTCTTGCTTTTCTGTGAAAAGGTTTGTTTGTTCGTTTATGCTCATAATTCCCTCCAAAAGAAATTATCGTCTTATAGAAATATGAAGTCCGTCCTCAAACTTTTGGAGGGTTTAAGAACAGAACAGACTTCTATAAAAGTTCTTGTAAGCGAAAACTATATAAAATAGATTCGCACTATGTCGTGTGGATATTCCCTCAAAATTTGGTCGTGGAGAGGGAATAGCCTTAAACAAACCATCTTGCCGATGTCGGGAAAATGGTTCTATTAAAGCTATTTTTTAACAGTTGGAATTTTTATGTCTTTTCTTTGTCCGTCTATGTAGTAAATCATTTTTTACTCCATATCTTCAATTAGTTTTGCAGTAGCTTCTGTTAGTAAATCTTTTTTACTTAAAGCTACAACTAAGTCAACACAAAATCGCATCGCTTCACTATCATTTTTAAAGTTTTTAGCTTGAACCAAGTAGTTTAATTTCTCTAAATTCTTATTGCTTATCTTAAAACTCTTTGATATATCATACTTGTCGCTCATGTGTTACCCTTGTACTCTTGAAGTGTTACCTTCTTTAGTGGTAGTATTGTTATTAGAAAGAAAGGATTTAATATCTTTCCAAGCCGTAAATGGAATACTAAGCTTTTCTTCTATAAGGATAATATTTTCATAAGATGGTCTTGCAACCCCTCTTAAATATTTTCCTGCTAGATTTTCAGCTCTTTCCATATCACTCTTATCGTTTGATTTTTTAATAGTGTTGGTTATTTGTTTTATTAATATACTTTTCATAAGTAACATAGTAACTAAAATCCCCTTAAGTGTCAAGGGTAAAAGGTATTTTAATTACCTAAAAAATAGATATTATCCCAATAAAGGAATGGAGGTGTGAAATGATAGGCGATATAGACTGTGAAAAATTCAAATTGTTATCTGATGCTCATATTCCAAAAATGACTGCAAAGCTATGGTCTAAGCAAATTGAAAACTTTGGTTTTAGTCTAACGGATGAGTCTTTCAAAAAATACAGACAAGGAAAGGCAAAACCAAGTAGTGCAGTTATCTATGCTATGAGTAGGATACTAGGAGTTCATTACTTTGAGCTTCTAGAGGGGTTAGAGCCACCAAAAGTAAGTGAAGTAGATGTTAAATATAATAAATTGAGTGACATTGATAAGGACATGATAATGAACATGATAAACAGGATGTTAGAAAATGACAAATCTTGATATAGCATTTCAAACAGAAGAAGCAACAAAAGAAACAACTATTCATCTAGACACTCTTATAAATACACTTTCTAGCGTAAAGAGTTCTATGAATAGCTTGTTTGGTAAAAGAGTTAGTTTTGATTTTAAACATACTTCAATATCCTCTTTTAAGGTATCTATCACTATAAATGATAGTTTTGACCAAGAAGAACTTTTTGAGCATAGGAATGAAAAAAACTATGATGATTATATTAGTATTCTAAATAATATTATTTCAGGAGATACTATAAACACAGATGTTTCTTATATAAAAAGCATCCAAAAACTTTTAAAAACAATAAGTAATGAGAAAGAAGATGTAGAACTAACAATACAAAATGATGATGAAAACTTTAGAAAAGTATTATACATAGACAATAAAAAAGCTAAAGATGGATATGTCAGGCTTAGAAAAATTTTATCAAAAGAAAATGTTGAAATAGTAAATAATAAAGGAACTATTTTCTCTTTATCTGCTTCAAAGAGTCAAACACAAATAGGAGTAAGTTTTGATAGTGGAAATACTATTGGTCTAATATGCAATGCAAATGAAAGAATAAGAGCTGATATTCTTTCTAAACTCTACAAAATAGGCGATAAAGTCGAATTCTCAGCTGAAACAGAGCCTAATAAAAAAACTGCTAAACTACTATACATAGATAATCTTTCAAATAATACTTCACTTTTTAAATAAATAATATCCCTTTTCTAGGGGATATTCAATCCGCATAGATGCAAATTTTACAATTTAAGGGAATTAAATTACTAAAACTATTGACAATGTAGGGGATTTTAGTTACTATACACTTATCAAAACAATTAGAAAGGATTTAAAAGATGAGCAAATTAGAACTTCCAAACATTTTAGAAGAACAAACTTTTGTAATTACATTAAAAGAGATACTTGATGTGATTAATAATGAGAGAAAAGAACAAGGCATTAATTTGCTAGAGCATAGTAAATCTATGAAAAAAGTTGAATCTCTTGCAAAAGAAATAAGCTTCGGCTTAGTCGACAAAATTGCGAGTAAGCAAAAAACGGGTTTTGGATTTAGAGAGTTAGAAACTTACCTTTTAAATAAAAAACAAGCAATAGTTGTAGGTGCAAGACTAGACAATAAAAGATTAATGCTTCTTATGAATAAAGTTGAAGAACTTGAAAATCAAAAAGCACTTTTCTTACAAGAAGTTGAAAAGTTTTTACCTAAAGGTGGCTTCTTAGAAGAAAATAAAAATGGTCTTTTAAGAACTAAAGCAGTTAGAGGATATTGGAGAGTTGACAAATTTAGTGAAGCCTCAATCATTCTACAAGAAAAATATGAACTTCAAAAAAGACTTAATGGACTAATGCAAGATGAAATCAAAAAAGAAATCGAAATTAGAGATATGAAGCTATGTAAACTTTTAGAAGCACAGATTTAACTTCAATTTATAGAGTCATATTCATATGGTTCTATTAAGTTGAAAGTATCAACAAAACTCAAACCGCATTCAAAGTCTGAGAGTATAAAAAATGATTCGAGAGAGCGAATGGCAATTGAAAAGAGTTGTCTTAAGATTATTCAAAAAAGCATAGAAGAACATCAATATATTTTATTAAGAATTTAGCACTCTTATTTTTTGTACTTTCTAAAATACGTTAGGAAGTTGAGATTCTATGCTTCTTTGAGTAATTATTTAAAAAATCCAATCAGAACAAAAAAACAAAATAAAAAAAGTAGAAGTAGACATAGGTGTGGTTGGATTTTGTAAGTAATTAAAATTTGGAGGAAAAAGATGTTAATAGACATATTATTAATTAGCTGTTTAATAATAACAGTTTTAATTTTAGTAGAAGTTGCGGTTAATGAATTGGGTGATTTGTTATGAAAACTTTATACGTTATATGGAACAAGCAAACAAAGAAATCTAAGCTTATAGATGCTGATGATTATGGACTGCATGGAATAAATAGATTATATAGATTTTATAGTGAACATCCCTTATATGAAATCGAAAGGTGCGAAAATGTCTAACTTAGACGGAAATTTAGACGCTTTAGACAGATATTTAGACGAACAATCTAAACAAGAAAAAGCTAAAGATGTTTTATTAAATTGTGATGAAATGGTTGAATTTATAACTTTAGTTGAAACTTTAAAAACTAAGGCTTTAGATTTTGAAGGTTATGATTTTTTAGAAGATATTAAAATTGAAATGAGGGAGCAAATATGACAACTAAAGAATTAATAGTAGAACTGCTTAAAGTGAAAGACTTAGAGAAGGAAGTGGTTCTTTATAGCTTAATAAATATAGAAGAAATAGACACTTCCCTTCCGCAGTTTGAGTTTATTGCATATAATATTGAAGAAATAGACGAACAAAACGTAGTCTACTTGAATGGGCTAACATGAGAAATCCAAGAGAAGAAGCAAATCAGTATTACAAATATTTAGAAAAAAAGAATATGGAGTTAAAAATTAGAGTTGAAGATTTGCTCACAGATAATCACACTTTAAGAAAGAATTGTGAGAAAGCTAAAAAAGATTTAGTTTACGCAGAAATCAAAAGAGATATGTTTTATGAAAACTTAAAAGAGTGCCAGATAGAAAAGAGTGCGATTTTAGCTTCGCAACTACATAAAGAGTTGGAAAGGTTGATTTATGGCTGATTTACAAAAGATGAATGATAATTTTACAAAAGTATTAAGTTTAAATCTAAATGCAAAAACAGACATTAAAGGATTTGGAAAAAATGCTTTAAAATATTTGTCTTGGAGCGAAGCATGGGGCGAGTTTGTTAAGATTTATCCTGATGCAAGCTATGAGATTATAAAGAATGGTAAAGGGCTTCCATATTTTTCAGATTCTGCTGGTGCAATGGTATATGTAAAAGTAACTGCTAATACTTTAACCCACGAGATGTGGCTTCCTGTAATGGATGGAGCTAATAAAGCAATGAAAGATACGCCATATGTTTATCAAGTAAAAGAATATGCTTATGACCAGAACTTGAGGAAGAATGTAGCAACAGGAAAGATGATAGACAAGAGTGTTGAAGCTTATACTATGTTTGATATTAATAAAACGATTATGAGATGCTTGACTAAGTGTTTGGCAATGTTCGGGTTAGGATTATATATCTTTAATAATGAAGATATGCCAGAAGCTGAACCTATTAAGCCAATAACTAAAGACCAAGTTATAGAGCTTGAGAAACTAATAGTTGATTCTAAAGCAGATAGGCAAAAATTTCTAATTACATTTAATATTAAAAGTTTAGAAGAAATGCCAATGAGTAACTTTTTGAGTGCATACAAAGCTTTGAACGCAAAGATAGAGAAAGCAAAATTAGCTTCGTAAATCTTTGTAAAACAAATGCACCTTGCGTTAGTGGATGTAGCACAATGATTTGCGAGTATTTTCACAAAAAACAGTATGAAAAGGAAAAAAAATGAGTGCAAATAATATATTAATAGATGGGCTTTTATATGATGGAGCAACAGGTGAGTTAATAAATAAACTTGAACAAGTAGAAGTTGAGATAGTAGAAGATAATCTGCCTGAAATCGTTTGTAATGGTGGAACACATATACAGACGAATACAGAACAATTAAAAAAAGAATTAATTATCTACTTGAAGAAATTTAATATTGAAGTTACTGCTGAAACAGAAAAAGAAGCAAGTAAAAAAGCAACTGAATTAAACAAGCTTGCAAAAGATTTAAATAGCAAAAGGTTAGCAGTAGGTAAGGAAATTAAAAAGCCTGCTGATGAATTAAAAAACAGTATTGATTCTCTGATTGAAATTGTGCAAGATAAAAGAACTTCTATCTTGGATGGGGTTGAAGTATTTAAAAGTAAAAGATTTGAGATTATAAGAGGTCTTCTAAATCAAAATCTACAAAAGCTTTATATTGATATGAATGTTAGTGAAAGATACCAAGTAGTAGATATTGAGCCCTTAGTTGTTGAGGGAAGTTTAGGGAAATCTAATCTATCTAAAAAAGCTATTGAAGCACTAGAAAGCCAAGTTAGAAAAGTAAAAGCTTTAGAAGATGCTGTAACCATTAGAACCTTACAATTAGAAGTAACTTGTGTCAATAAAGGTTTGGAGTTTGCAATTGAATTTAAAGAAATTGAAAATATTATTGAAGAAGATAATTATGATTTACTTCTGAATGAAATGATTGATTCAAGATTAGAACTTCAAGAACGATATAAAAAGCAAGAAGCAGAAAGAAAACTACAAGATGCAAAACTTGCAGAAGAAAAAAGACTTAGAGATATTCAAAATGCAAAAGAAGAACAAGAATACAAAATACAACTTGAAAAAGACAATGCAGCAAGAGAGATTCAAAGAGTAAAAGAGGAAGCTTTAAGAGCTGAAAATGAAAGATTAAAGGCTATTGAAGATGAAAAGCAAAGAGTTGAGCAAGAAAGATTAATTGCAGAACAAAAGCTAAGAGCAGAACTAGAAGCTAAGACCAAACAAGAAGAAGAAACAGGAACTAAAATTGTGATGCTTCAAGCTAATTTTCAAGTAGAAGTGCCTTTAAATATTGATGATGAAAAAGTAAGATTAAAGTTTCAAGCACAACTAGAGCAAATGTTTACAACTTTGACTGGTGTTGAAGTAGTTTAAGATGATTGTTTCAAATAATTTTAATAGACTTTTTTGGGGAACAGTTATAAATGATATAAAGAAAAATTTAAAACACCCCATCGAATTAAATCATAAAGTTTTTGGAAGAATCAAAGTCGATATGAGAAGATTATCAAACGATTCTATCCATCAACTTTTAAAGCAACTTACTAATTTTCCAAAAGACGATAAATTTGTTGCAAAAAGTTTAACAGAAGTTAGCAATAAGGATTTAGTAAAGCATATTGATTTAATAAAAGTAATGATGAATCAAAATGGATTTACTTTTAAAATGGACGATGAAGCTTGGACTAGATTGATTCAAGAAGCGAATAGATAAAGGAATTAAATGAGTGCGAATATAAAAAGAAAATTACAATCTCTTCCTTCCCATATTAATGGATTGGAAATTGTACATGATTTAGGAATGAATCAAGATACACCTCCTAAAAGGGAAGCTATATTTATTTGTGATTGTGGCCAACCGTTTAAGGGAAAAATTAATGCAATAAAAACTGACCAAAAATTAAGTTGTGGATGTAAAAGAGGGAAGTCCAACTTATCTCATGGTTTATCTGGCCATCCTCTTTATAAGAAGTGGTCGGGAATGATAACTAGAACAACAAATAGCAATGAGAATTGTTATTCAAGATATGGTGGGAGAGGAATATCTATTTGTGATGAATGGAGAAACGATTTTATGGCATTTTATTCTTGGGCAATTGGGAATGGATATAAGCAAGGATTAACTATTGATAGAATTGACGTAAATGGTGATTATGAGCCTAATAATTGCCAATGGCTAACGATGAAAGAAAATTCGTTAAAAGATAGAAAGTCAGAATTTTTAAGAAAGAATAAGGCCGAAGAAATTTGCAACAAATACGAAGCTAGACAAACAACAGTTACAGAATTGGCCAGACAATATGGAACATATAAAGATGCAATATCTACAATATTAAATAATTGTAATATAAAAATAGACAAAAATAGGAGATTAAAAAGATGTATAACAAAATAATTTTAGTTGGGAATTTAACAAGAGAGGGAGAAACAAAATTTCTTCCAAATGCAGCAGAAATATATAAAAATGCAATAGCAACTACACACAAATATAAAAAACAAGATGGAACAATGCAAGAAGAAGTTTGTTTTTTAGACTTTAATTGTTTTGGTGGTCAAGCTAGCGTTTGTGCTAAGTACTTAAGAAAAGGTTCTAAAGTTTTATTAGAAGGTCGGCTTGTTTTTGAACAATGGGACGCACAAGATGGTACGAAAAGAAGTAAGCACGCATTAAGAGTTGAAACAATGAAGATGCTTGATAGTAAAGACTCGAGCAACGGACAAGCAAATCAAGCCCCACAACAAGGGCAATACAATCCAAATCCACCTGTGCAATATGAGAGACAAAATACTGTGCCTGATATTGATGTAGATTCTGATTCTATACCTTTTTGATGTGATTTATGAGTAAAACACCAATATTTAAACTACCAAAAATCAAACATAATTCAGTAAAAGAGAGAAAAGACTTTATCTTAGATTTAGTCTTTATTTCAACAGGATTGGCGGTACTAAGTGTAAGTGTCAATGAAAGTTTTAAAGAAGGAGTTAAAACTATTCATAAAAACAAATATAGAAGAAATCTAGCAAAGATTAAAGAAGTGCATGATTACTTAAAAGATAAACAAGCTTTTATTTTAAGTATGTGTGAGCAAAAAGATATTCTAGCTATGCAACATAAAATACATGATAAAACTGCATTACCTTTTATATCTCATATTTCTATGACTGATAAAGATGTTTCCTTGGAGTATATAGCAATATCTGTATTTGAGCAAGGATTACTTAGGAAAAGGAAAACTAAGCTAAACGAGTTATTAAAACCATTCTGTGACTATAAACTGCTATATAGAGAAATTGGTGCGAATGTTGAGAAGTCTGGAATTGATTTTGTGAATGAATGGGAATTAGTTAGTAACTTTGTGAATGATGTGAAATATTAAGGATAAGAAGATGGAAAATACAATAAGTAAAGAGTTAATAAATAGCGTAATGAATTATAATGACGAATCAAACAGAACAACAGACAATATTAAAATAAAAGATAATAAAATAGAGATTTATTATAGTCATCCCGACT
>Ga0136561_1000388_pt1 | contig 14860 bp, 23 predicted proteins | sample AntRauMeHopE1498_FD_104641 | JGI IMG/M metagenome (GOLD analysis project Ga0136561, IMG submission 104641) | Saline lake microbial communities from Rauer Islands, Antarctica - Metagenome Hop E1 #498 | ecosystem: Environmental > Aquatic > Non-marine Saline and Alkaline > Saline | place... | reverse complement strand
TTTGTTTGCTAAGGCTGCCAATCTTACTCCTGGAACTGTTACATTCTGTGGTGGCGATACTCATATCTACAAAAATCATTTTGATCAGGTTAAAGAGCAGTTATCAAGAGAACCTTTCCCATTCCCTAAACTTGAACTGCCAGATATTTCAACTATTGAAGATATGGAAAAATTAACACTTGACAATTGCAAACTCGTTGGATATAATAGACACAAGAGCATTAAAGCTGATATGGCTGTTTAAATGGTGGAAAATAGCATACCTTCTCAAGAATTAAAATCAGCAGAAAAACTCTGTAAGCGCATCAACTCACTTCACACTAAACTAGAATTAGAATATAATAAAAAGGATTAATATGAACCAATGTAAAACTCAAGTTTTTTTCCAATCTCTTTTGAAACTATGTAAAAGTCACAGTGTTAATATAGAAGAAGCAAAGATAACTTTTCATATTGATGAAACTTTTGATAATGATATACATTTTAATTATGTTGAAGTGACTGGTGGTTGGGATATACGTGAAGATAGCGCAGCCTTAACTGCTAATCGTGTTATCCGTCCTGCTCTAACTGATGAACTTACTATCAATGGTTATGGTACGTCAAAAGAAAATGATGAGGATGATTGTGCCTTCTAATAGAGTTAAAGAGGGTTGTTGTGAGATGTGTGAAAGGGAACGTGAGCTTACCTTTCATCATCTTATTCCAAAAACATGTCATTCTTCCAAGTGGTTCAAGAAGAATTTTACGAAAGAAGATATGACTAGTCGAGGTATCAATGTTTGTCGTGATTGTCATATAGCTATCCATAAGTTCATTCCTGAAAAGGAACTTGGGAGAATCTTTAATACTCAGGAGAAGCTTATGGAAAACGATCAAGTAAAGAATTTCGTAGAATGGGTATCAAAGAGATAACATATAAATAACATTTATGGAAGAACGTCTATTTGAATCTTGGGAACGCATAGAAGAAGAACAAAGGGTCATAGACCTTATTGGTACTAATATCAATGCCGAACTCACATCAGAGCCGTTACTAGAAGCTGTAGATAACCAAACTCTCCGAAATTTTAGAACATTTGTAAAACAAGGTGAGAGAATCGCTTTTGATGTTGACTCTACGGCTATTAACCGTGTTGAGTACGATCCTAAGACACTTGAGCTTATAATCACCTTCCCAGATGGTAGAGAATACCAGTACAACGGGGTGCGTCCTCGTCGTATTGAGAGACTTATGAGGGCAGACTCTCATGGTAGTTTTTTCTTTTATAACATCCGTACTTCTTTCGACTACGAAGAAATTTGATTGACTCCAAGAAAATAATGGTTATAATATCCTCACCAAGGAGGAAACCATGATCAATAGTATCCTAGACACCGATACGTATAAACTAACTCAGCAACAAGCGGTTCTTGAGCGTTTTCCAGACGTGGATGTTGAATATGTTTTTAGCAACCGTGATCTAAATATGACTTTCACGGTTGAAGCTGCTGGTGAAATCCAGAGGCGTATTAATGCGATGGCTGCGCTCCAGTTATCTCCTCTTGAATATGAATACGTTAATGGTCTGCGATTTATCAAACCTATGTATGCGGAATATCTCCGCAATTATCGCTTCGATCCTAATGAGGTTCACATGGAGCTTAATACTAAAGGCGAACTGTTCTTGAGTATTAAGGGTAAATGGCATAGCACTATCCTTTGGGAAGTGCCTCTTATGGCTGTCATCAGTGAAGTCTATTTTGAAATGGTAGATACTGATTGGAGCTACGAGGGTCAGGTGGTTCAAGCTAAGAAAAAAGCAGATTCTCTCAGTGAGGTATGCAAGTTTGCTGATTTTGGTACTCGCCGCCGCCGAAGTTATATTAGTCAGGATATTGTAGTACGTACCATGAGCCAGACTCAAGGTTTTGTAGGTACTAGCAACGTCCACTTTGCGATGAAGTATAGAGTGACTCCGATTGGTACGGTTGCTCACGAATGGTTCATGGGAGTTTCTGCTCTCCGTGGTCTTCGTCATTCGAATCACAATGCTCTTTATGAGTGGGTTAAAGTTTATGAAGCAGACCTTGGAGTAGCTCTAACTGATACCTACGGTACTGAAGCTTTCTTTGGTGATTTTGATTTGAAACTTGCTAAGACTTTTGATGGTGTTCGGCATGATAGTGGTGATCCACAAGAGTTCGTTGACAAAGTAATTGCTCATTATAAGAAGCTTAATATTGACCCTACTACTAAGACCATTGTTTTTAGTGATGGGCTTGATGTGAAGACTGCCCAATTCCTTGCTGGGTACTGTTCTGGTAGGATTCGTTGTAGCTTCGGTATCGGTACATTTTTGACAAATGACTACCAGAATAGTAATGGTGAGAAAAGCAAACCTCTTAACATGGTTATTAAGCTTCGTCGTTGTGATGATATTGAAGTAGTGAAGCTCAGCGACAATCCAGCTAAAGCCATTGGTGATTCCGATGCTATTCGTGTCGCTAAGTGGACCTTCTTTAACCAACCTCTGGACGCATGATGAGTACCAAAGTAAAGTTAGAGATTGAATTCGATTTACCTGTGGATGATTATCCCCATCCTGAGATAGTTCAGTTGTTATTTGATCAATTTATTAATTTTTCTGTTAGCCATCATCTACAAGAAGCCCTTCATTGGACTTGTGAAACTTTATCAAAAAGTTATGAGAATGAATTGGTTGAAGATATGTTATCACTCATAACATCATTTAGTTCAAAAATATATGGTCGTAGAAGTGCTGAAAATAGAAAGAAAAAGGAAGTTGCAAAATGATTCGCACTACTTCTCATTCATTAAAGTTTATAACTGATTTCAAGAAAAGTAAGTTAGATGACTTATTTTCTGAATATCAACTTGTAACTAATAAGTTCGTAAACTTATTTTGGAATGAGAAGAAATTACCATCTAAACCAAACAAAGATCAGTGGAGACTAGTTGAATCTTGGTTGTGTGGTAAAGCAATGAAGTGTGCTTATCGCCAAGCAATTCAAATGATTAAATCTACAAAAGATAGACAAAATAAGTTGGTTTGGTCACAATACAAGAGAGTTTTTAAACGAGCAAAAGACAAAAATAAAGATTGGAATATAACTAAACTCAAGTGGTCTGAATGGTCAAAAGACAAAAAGTTTAGAGATAAAACTAAAATACCAGAATTTAATGGTAACTCAATAGAGTTAAATTCTGATTTAGTAACTGTTTACACTGAAACTAAAGTTAAAGAATTTGACTTAATTGTTAGACTTGGAAGTATATTTGGTAATAGATTTTCACTTGTTTTACCGACTAAAAAGCACAAACAATTCAATAAACATACATCTAATGGTTTTAGTGTTAATTCAAGTCTAAGACTTCGTAGAAAAGAAGGTGAATATTTTGTTGATGTATTTCTTGAGAAAGAAGCAGAATCAATTAAAGATGGTGAAGTTCTTGGAATTGATGTTGGAATTAAAAAGTTAATGTCATTATCAAATGGTGAATTTGTTGGTACGAATATAGAGAAATTAATACAAAAAGTTAAAAATAGGAAAACTGGAAGTTTAAATCAAAAGAAAACGATTAAAGAAGTAAAAGATTATATCTCTAAATGTGTAAATGAGTTGGAACTAGATAATTTAAGTTGTATAGTAATTGAAGATATTAAACAAAGTAAAATGATGAAAAGAGGCAAATCCTCAAAACAACATCGTAAAACTTTGAGTAAATGGTATCATAACTTGTTTGTCGGAAGATTAAGTGGCAGATGCGAAATGAACCGTGTTCATCTCGTAACTGTTAATCCAGCATATACAAGTCAAATGTGTTCTCATTGTGGAGAAATTCACAGAGAGTCAAGAGTAGGTGAGTTATATTCATGTAAGTCTTGTGGTTTTAGCAGTGATGCAGACTATAATGCAAGTTTGAATATAAAACAACTATTCTTGAGTAAGGAACCTACCGTTCCTAATGACATAAAATCATGCATAAGTTTACATAACTTTGTATGAACGGTCATTCAATAAGATACCACTTGCAATAGGTAAAGACGCAAGTATAATGGCTTCTCCGCACCCATTAAACCTTGTATAGGAGACTGACTATGAAAGTTACTGCTGCGCAGATCAATACTACCCCAGGAGATTTTCAGGGTAATAGTAACTTGATTCGACAAGGTATTATTAAGGCAGTTGAAGAGGATTCCGATTTAGTAATATTCCCCGAAATGACGATTGCTGGGTATAACTGCCGCGACCTTTTATTTGATCACCTATTCATAGAGCAAAACTTAAAGCAGGTTCAAGAAATTGTGGAATTCTCTAAAGATTATTCTATACATATCGTAGTTGGATATGCTGATTATAATAGAACTGGAATAGGTAAGCCTTTTCGTAATATGGCGGCAGTTATACATCAAGGAATTATTGTAGGGACATATCAAAAACAACTACTTCCAATGGGTGATGTTTTTGATGAAGCTAGATGGTTTGAACCAGGGACCGCCCCTTTTATTTTTACCATTGGACAACATATTATAGGAGTTACTATATGTGAGGATTGTTGGCGAGAAGATAAGGGACATCACCAGATTATTAACCATAAAGCAAATCCAGTAAAAACTTATAGAGATTTAGGTTGTGATACATTGGTATCGTTAAATAGTAGTCCTTACTGCCATAACAAACCGAACACCCGCCGCCAGTTATTTCGTGAAATATGCACAGGTAGTATAAAAAACTTCGTATATGCAAACCAATATGGAAGTCAGGATGAGCTAGTATTCGATGGTAACAGTATGATTGTACGTAATAACTCAATAGTTAAAATAGCAAATCCTCCTCTTCAACCTCTTCCTATTGACTACGTAACCACAATCACAGTTGATCTAAACAATAATATTTTTCTACCTATAAGTAATGAAAATCATTATATTTGTTTGGCGATGGTTTTACTTGGTTTACATGATTATGCTAAGAAAACAGGAATGACTAAATTTGTAGTTGGGAGTTCTGGTGGTATAGACAGTGCAGTAGTTATTGCTCTCGCAGCTATGGTTTTTGGCGCTGAAAATGTATATGGCATTAAAATGCCTAGTAAGTGGAGTAGTGATCATAGTTTGAATGACGCTCGCCAGCTTCATAAAATGTTTGGTATTAACGACCTTACTGTACAAATTGATCATAATACTTTGTTGGATCACATTAACCATAGCATAGGATTTGTTAAGGGGGTGCAGAACATTCATGGTCCTGATGTTTATAATCCAGTTGCAGATGAAAATATTCAGGCAAGAATGCGAGGTCAAATAGTTATGCATTTTAGTAACGCTACTGGTGCTTTGGCTTTTGTAACTGCTAATAAGACAGAATCGGCATTGGGGTATTCTACTTTATTTGGTGATTTAGCTGGAACTTTTGCGCCAATAGGTGATCTTTATAAGTTAGAAGTTTATGAGCTAGCTAAACAGATTAATCAATACTATGGTAAAGAAATGATTCCCCAAAACATCATTGATAAAGCCCCATCAGCAGAATTAGCTCCTAATCAGACTGACGAAGCTAGTTTACTTCCTTATCCTATTCTTGATCCTATTGTTAAGTTACATATCGAGGAATATACGGGAGATTGGATAGGATTTAAAAATAGAATTCGTTGTCTAGGTAGCAATGGAAAATTAGAAATGGCGCTTAATTGGGTAGATGATGAAAATAATAGAGAAATATATGAAAAGATGATAAATCGCATAAACAGAATGGAATTTAAGAGACGATTGTCTCCTCTTTGCCCCAAGCTTACTAATAAATCGTTTGGTACTGGTCGAAGGATGCCGATAGTAAGACGATAAATTTGTTGAGGAATTATATTTACTTGGAGAAAACCCTAATAAAATATCTAAGAAAATAGGGTTTTCTAGGAATAGTGTAGTCAGGAGTCTAAAAAGAAGCGGGGTATGGAAATGAAGAAAGTAGCATTGTTTGGTGGGAGTTTTAATCCTCCAACTTTAGGACATGAATTTGTTGCAAATCTTGCTTTACATCAGGGTATGGACGAAGTTTGGCTCATGCCTTGTTATAAAAGCCTTTATGGAAAATCTTTAGCTCCAGATGATCAGAGATTGTTCATGCTTAGATTCTTAACTACTAACAACCCCAAATTCAAAGTTTCCTCTTGGGAAATTAATAATAAAATTGAAGGTCGCACTTTCGATATCATGAACAGGTTATGTGAAGAACATCCTGAGAACGACTTTTATTTTGTTATAGGTGGTGACAATGCAGATCGTGTACCTACTGAATGGTATCGTGGTGATGAATTAATAAAAAAACATAAATTTATTGTGATCAGCCGAGGTGGTCATGATAATGAAGCTAATTGGTTTACAGAAGAACCTCACATTTATGTCGATCATGAATTGAAGATGGATGTGAGTTCTACTGAGGTTAGGAAGTTGATTAAAGAAGGCAACTTTGGAAAAGCGGGAAGAAAGCTTGCATTTGGAACTTTACCCTATATAATGTCTTATAACATATACAAAGGAGTACAATATGACTAAGAAAGCACTAATTCTTGTCGATATTCAAAACGATTTCATGCCAGAAGGTGGTTTAGCTGTTCCAGAAGGGAATGAAATTATCGAACCTGCTAATGATATGATTAAGTTTGCTAAATCTCAAGACTGGCTTATTGTCGCTACTCAAGACTGGCACCCAGCAAATCACGGTAGCTTTGCAAGTAACAATGATGCTGAGCCATTTAGTATGGGAGAGCTTGATGGGCTTGAACAGGTTATGTGGACTGATCACTGTGTCGAAGAATCAGTTGGTGCTATGTTTCACCCATTGCTACTTGTTGAATACATTGACGAGATTGTACGCAAAGGGACAAACCCCCTTGTAGATAGCTACAGTGGCTTCTTTGACAATGCCAAGCGTGGAGACACTGGACTTCATGATATTCTCCAACGTGAAGGAGTGGAAGAGGTTTATATACTTGGTCTTGCTAGGGACTACTGTGTTGCTTTTACTGCTCAGGATGCTGTAAGCCTTGGCTACAAAACAAATCTCGTAGTAGACGCAACCCGCGCAGTCAACTTTCCAAATGGATCAGATGGTGATGCCATTATTGCTATGCTAAAAGCTGGTATTACATTTATTAACAGCTATATTATTACAAATTTCGCTAAAAAATTAAAGGAATAACATGAACGAAGAAGAAGAAATTAAAAAGATGCTCGAAAGTATCTCTGGACCCCTAAATGATATGGTTAGTAAAACAGCCGCCCTTCAAATTGCTCAAAAGATTTATATTAACACACTAAAGGATATTGATTTACAAAAATCTTCCGCAGAACAACTTATGGCACTTGCTAAGTCATCTATGCGAGCAGGGAATGTATTTACGACAGCCGCAAGTCAAGATATGGATTTTTCAAGTAATATGATGGAAATGGTACAAGCTATGGTACAAGCACAAGATGGTAAAGACAACCCATTCGATTTGTGAGTATAAATAACCTGTAGGAACAGGTTATGGATCAGAAAAAGCTTAAAAAGTTTTCCATTCGATTTGGTATTATATGCGGAATGGTAATCACAGCCACTTCTGCATTTAATGCCGTTCTTGGTTCAGTACAAAAATGGAACGATGCTTTTGAAAAGACGGAAGATACTTTCGCTATGGTGGCTCCCGATGATCTTTCTTCGGATGAAAGAATAGAGTACCCAGAAGATTCTTTAGAAGCTGATGTAGAAGAAATATTCAAAGAGCCAATTTCTTCTTTAATTCGTGAAAACCCACTACCCCCGCCTCCACCAGAACCCATATTGGCAATGGCACCAGAAGATGACATAGCAAGCGGTTCATTTTTTCCTAAAGAAGAAAAAAATTGGTTTAGTATTTGGTTTATAACATTGGTTCTTGGTATTGGTATTTGGTATGTTTGCTATCGCATGGGTAGAAAACTAGCTAGAGATTCCTGATAAAGAACTTGTATCAAGGTCACCGTATGATATAATAATATACTCAAGGGGGACTTGTGTGACCTTAATTGTTAATATGTTTGGGGGTCCAGGGGCTGGTAAATCAACACAAGCTGCTGGTCTATTTTATAGATTAAAAATGAAAGGTATTAACTGCGAGTTAATCACTGAAAAAGCAAAAGACCTGACATGGGAAAAGAACTTCATGGCACTAGATCATCAGTTGTTCGTCAGTGCCAGTCAAGTTTATCGCCAAGAAAGATTAGAAGGGCAAGTTGATTGTCTTATTACTGACAGTCCTATCCTTCTAGGTATATTTTATGCTAAAGCTGATAATTCTTCTAGAAATAAACATTTAGCTAATTATCTTCTTGCTGCTTTTGATGAAAAAGATAATTTTAATGTTTATATTAAAAGAAAGAATAATTACTCTTTTGCAGGTAGAAACCAGACAAAGGAGGAAGCTGAAGAAATTGACAAAGCAGTTATAAAATTTATTGATTACCACAATATTCCCCTTTTTACCGTAGATGGTTCTCAGGATGGTCTTGATCAATTAACTAATGCTGTGTGTGGCGTGTTGAGAAGAGATGGTATCATTGCATGAACAAATTAGATATAAAGACGGATTAATTGCTTACTTTATAAAAAGCAATTTTATGAAAAACATTGCGAAAGTAAGGAATTTTCTGTTAAAATTAGGAACAAACTTGTGAAGATACATCGCAAGTATAAATGTTCTGATACAAATAGTAACTATGAATGGTGGGCTTAAAATGTTTGAAGAGATTAACTTTAACGTAGATTTAGTTGTGGCGTGTAGCCCCAACGGTGTAATAGGAAAAGACAATGATATTCCTTGGTATTATCCAGAAGACTTTAAATGGTTCAAAGAATTAACTACAGACAGTGTTGTTATAATGGGAAGAAAGACTTGGGAATCATTACCTAAGACATATCTTCCTAAACGTTTTAATGTAGTTCTTACTAGTGACCCAGAAGGGATGTTTGCCAGTTTAAAAGACGGTGAATTTCATCCTAACCATGGTCCTTTTTTTGTTTCGGATATTAATGAGATAGAACATATTTGTCGAGATGTTGTGGGTCTAGGCGCTAAACGATTTGTAATGGGTGGTTCTCATATCTATAAACTTTTCTTAGATGCGGGGATTGTTAAAGACATATACATGACAAAAATTAAAAAAGAATATGAAGGAGACGCCTTTTTCCCAGAACTTAATAGTGATAAATGGTGTTGTTATGATATTAGAGATAATGATGATTTCTCAATACATAAACTATCTTCGATTGAATATAGAGCAAAGTATAATCAGGAGGTTACTGATGGATGTAACTAATAATTTACCAGAATCTTATATAGTAGGCGAAACTAAACTTAACGCCCAGACTTTTGAAAGATTCCTAAAGGAATCTGGTAAAACCTCTATTCTTGATGAATGGAATAAAAAGAATAGTGAACAAACTGTTTCTGGTTTAGAACAACATTTTGAGTTTTTATCAAGAGTGTACGGAATGGTCGATGGGGAAAAGACAAACGATGAGGCTCTTAAGGACATTATTTCTAACCCATCTCTTCAGTATATTTTTGACCATGGGCAAATAAACATTATGTTTAAGAATGTTTCGATGAATTTCATGGTATTGCTTTTGCGTTTGAAAATCGAGAGCCTTCAAATGATTAATGAAAGAATTAGTTTAGAGGAAATGGGATTTTGGTTACCTCCAGTTCTTGATGATAAAGCAAACAAGGATTTGTCGATCAAGTATGCTGGTGTCTATGCGGTAACTTCAAATAAAATAAACGAATTGCTTGATGAAATAAACTACGAATCTATTAAACAAGAAACACCAGCAGTAGCCGAAACCATTAGAAGTATTTTTACTCGTTTAATGCCTATTTCTTCTCAGATTAACTTAGGTCTTACTTGTACAGTAAGAGGTTGGAGACAACTTATTCTTATGGGTGGTAATTTTTCTTCGGATGATGAATTGCGTTTTGTTTTTATGCATCTTGCTAGAGATATGAAAAAAAGATACTATGGAGTTTTTCAAGATTTGTCTCTTGAAGACGAAAAAGGTCAACGACTAGGATTAGACACATTAAGAAATGAAGGAGCTTGGAAGAAATATCAAATAGCTAACTAGCTCTATTTTTTCTAAAATCCCAAAGCTTCTTAGGTAACCATTGACTACATGCTTTTTTAACTTTATACATAGAGCTATGCTCTTTGTTTCTTATCCATCTTATATATAAACCATAAATCCAATGAGATTCTAGTTTTTTTGGTGAGGAAAACTGTTCCACCTGTTCAATAGGTATAACATAATGAAGTGTATCATGGCAAGTTCTACATATACGCATTGTGTCTTGGTGCGTACCACCATTGCATTTCGGTTTCCAATGATGAATCGTCATATCATATTGGTTCACTTCTCTCTGACAAATCGGACATTTCTCCAAATTTTTCATAAGTGCTGTCTCCTTTTATCGCTGGTTTAATAGTTCTTTTGGTCTCATATATAACAGGTCTGAAACCAGAACCCTGACCAGATTGTTCTACTTTCTCTTGATAGTTTGTACTGTTTGATTGGTCGAAGGTGATTATAAAGCAAGCACCGTCATCTGATCCCACTGCTTCTAATATGGCTCCCATTGAAAGACAATATTCAGAGCAAAGAGCTAATCCAAATCCGTGTTGATTTTTGTTTTGTTGTTTAGTAGTTATTCCAACTTGAAATACCGAAGTTATCATATTGAGTGGAATGCCCTTTCCGTTATCTTTGTAGATAAGTTTTGAACTGTCTGGGTCTCCAGTAAATGTTATCTGGAGACTATCAAGCATATCTGGATTATGCTCTATTGAATTCTTGACAAGATTTAGAATAACTTGAGCTAGAAGCATAGGTGAATGTGGGGTTGTCCAGTCAAGTTTATCTGCTTCTATAATAAAGTTATTCTCATCAACCAAATCTTTAATGAATCGGTCCATAAGAGTTATACTTACCCAAGATTCTAAAGTATCTAAAAGATGAAATGGTTCTTTGTTGTATTGATTTAATTTTTTGACGTTAGTTGAAAGAAGTTGCAAAAGATTTCTTGTTTGTTCACATGAATATTTAATATTATTTAGTTTCTTTTTAAGTTTCTTATCGTCAATACGAATATTATTATTTAGTTGCTGTTCAGTTCTTGTAACTATGTTTTGAATACCACCTATCCATGGCTGAACCTCATGGTTAATACCAGAAATAACATTTGATAGATGAGCACTATAAGAAGCTGTGTTTTTAAGTTGCTCAGATAGTTCGTTTTCATATCTTTGTGTAACTGTCTCTTTTTTAGATTTTGTGCATATTAATCCTATTATTAAAGTAATTAAGCAACCAAACGCAATCCCATCAAGTAGATGGGAACCAAATAAGTGCGCAGTTATATAGGAAATCACGAAGACTATTAAAATTAAAATATAACTTATAATTTTCATATGTTAATTTTTTTATCCAAGAATTTATTTAGCCTATCCCAAATCACATCCATTTTCGCAACGTATTCATACTTCGAAATAGCATTAAGCGTAATGTTATCAGTACAACCAGTAACAAACATTATATCACCAAGTCTGGTAGTATATGTTTCTGCTAATAGAAGTCCTGTTTTACCATTTTGTAAAATAATATCAATAATGCTAGCGTCGAACATTTTATGTTCTTCAAGAAGTGTTTCTGCTTCTTGATAAGTCTTTGCGTAATAAACGGTATGGGGGGTATCTTCGGTGATGTGTTCAATAATCTCCGAAGCAAAAAATTCATGGTCTTCAAGATAAAGTATTTTCATCTAAGAACCTCCAAGAGTTTGCCATAAAAGTTTTATAGACTCGACCACTGTTGGTGAGCCTAAAATCAAAAATAAAGTCTGCCAAGAAAACCAAGCAAATCTATTTCTCTTTTTATTACCAGTTGAATGCCACACAGCAAAATCTAACTGGTTTTGTACTGACTCAACAAGTTGACGATAGCGTAGGCTTTGTTTTTCCTCTTCGGTGAAATCATTATCTAGAATCTCTTCTAGTTTATAACGTAGATCAGTCACTCTCTGGGACGTTGTTTGCCATTTGCTGATGTCTTTTTTCATCATAGTCTCCAAACCTATTTATAAAAAAACCTGCCACTAAGGGCAGGCTTCTTTAAGCTGTAAGGAGTTACATTTAATTACTATTTTTCTTCTACTTCTTCATTTTCATCATCTTCATCAGCAGTTTCTACAACTTCAAACTTTTCGTTGGTCTCGTCTTTGATACTTTCGTTGTATTTCTGTGAAGTTACCATTGGTGCTGCCATTACGGTAGCACCCCCACCAATCTGAGGACTTCCTATTGGTAATTCTTCACCAGCAGCACCAACAAGATCGTCAAAATGATCTACTGTTAATGTACCAACGCTTTTACCTAAAAGCTTAGCTTGTTGTACAATATTATCAGCAACTTCGCTATTACATCCACAATGTTCAAGAATCTGACGAAGAAGTTCGCACTCAAATGTACAAGTATTCATTTCTTCATCAGAGTGGATTTCTGGTACCGATTCTGGTTCCATATTTCCACCCATTGGAGGTGCTTGAGGTGCCATGGATTGGACCATGGCTGGAGTCTCGTAAATAGCTTTCTTAAATGATTCTGCGAATTCCTGAATCTTCATATGTTACCTCACATTCTCTTAAACGGGTCGCTATTTAAGAAGCTTTCCCATTGGTCAATAGTCATAGTGAAACAACAAGGTTCAATTCCTTCACCATCATCTCCCTCACGATCTTCCGATTCATTAATTCCCTTATTGTGAAGATACTGGTCTGGTCCCTGTCTAGGCTTGCGAGCGCCGTCTAGTACATCTCCTTCTTCAATTTCTTCAGTTTCGTCATCGTCATCGTCTTCGCTTTCTTCGTCATCAGTATCGTCATCATCGTCGTTGTAATCCTCTTCTTCATCACCTTCATCTGGTGTGTTAGAGAATTCAACGGCATCTGAACCTGCTGGCTCGTTAGCGTCATCGTCTTCTTCATTACTATCATCATTTTCACCATCATGGCTAATCATTTCTTGATCTGAGCCGTCAACTGCGTCGAGAGCAGCTTCAATTTCAGCGTCTGCAAATGTTGCACCACTTGGAAGTTGGACAGCAACTTTAATATCTGCACTTGGGAAACGCTCTTTGAGGCGTTCAATGATGTCACTTACAGCACCAACGCTATCAGTTCCCATTCCCATTCCCATTCCATCGACAGGGTTCATATCAGTAGCCTGCATGGCTCCACCGATACCAGGAGAAGCAGCTCCAACTCCCATATCCATACCTTCGTTTCTTTTCTTAACTTTTTCACCAACTTTTTTACCTATCTTCTGATTAAAACGAGCAATACCTGCGGTACCATCACAATTGGCTTCTCCAGCGGCATTACCAGAAACGGTAGCACCACCAAAACCAGCATCTTCTTCCATTTGATCGTCTTCATCATAATATTCATTATCCTGATGAGAGGATTCAGTAACTCTGGTTTTTCTTTTAGATTTGTTTTCTTTTAACGGCTTGCCAGTACGCATGGATTCTTCTACCATTCTCCAAGCATCCGCAAGTCTGTATTCTTCTAATGACATGTTAATCTCCTTACTAGTATAGTATTATAACAGCTAGAAGATATTTATAAGAGATGGTATAATAATTTATGGATAATAATGAAGAACTTGAATGCTATGATTGTTCTAATTTATATGAAGATGTTTCATATAATGGAAAAAAAGTACAGTGGTGTGTAGATTTACTTTATAATGGTAAATTAGTAGGAACAATAAGAGTCAAAAACAAAAAAGAAGCGGGGATGCTTAGAAAGAGATGGTATGACGGTGATAAATAACCTCAAGAATTTAGGAGATTATATGTATACATATAAAATTATTTCTGATCAAAAATCCCTTTGTTGGATTCATAACTGTGGTGTTGTTAAAGATTTAAAGCCTGTGGAAGATTATCCTCAGGCTTTTTTAATGATTTTACAAACTGAAATGACTCCAACCGATCTGAATTGGGCATTTGGAGATTATCCTATTATTAAATCTCTAATTTCTTCATAATATCTTCAAGAATATCATTTTTTAAGTCTTCTTTATTTGTAGAAAGCCCAAATACTTCACATACCTGTGAGCGTGTTTCTTCTCCTACAGCAATTAAAGAGTCAGTGTTTTCATCCCAACCACTATTAAGTGTTTCAATTATTGTATTTTCAAAGTAACCTTTTCCCAAACTAACCCCGTATTCCTTCAAATAATCAACTGCACCAAAATCAAAAATAAGTTCGCCTCTAGGAATAAGACGAGAAACTATTGCACTTCTTTTATCTGGGTTTCCTAGAGAGTATTTTTCAGCTTCTTCATAAGCTTTATCTTTATTTTTGGTCCATTCCATTACTCTCTGAGATTCAAGGCGATATGTATCTCCTTCTCTAATATCACCAACATCATAAACAGAAGAATACCCTCTTACATGACTACCTATGACACATGATTTCATAAGTTCTCTTATAGGTTTGTCTTTGTACCAGTAAGAATATAGTGATTGAAGACTATTTTGATTTTTGTTACGGACCCAATCTTGCGCGGCTTCTAGATAAAGAAGAACTTTACTTGGATCGGCTTGGAGAGCTTTACGACATATACCCTCAAAAAGTTTATCCATTACGAACTACCTCCACAAGATCAAGTTGATGATTATGGGTGATTACTTGTCTTTTTCTATTTTGACCTTCAACCGCAAAAAGAGTGGATCGAATTACTTCTCTTGTTTCTACTGTTTCGTTCGCACACTTTGGTAA
>Ga0136561_1000387_pt1 | contig 14861 bp, 20 predicted proteins | sample AntRauMeHopE1498_FD_104641 | JGI IMG/M metagenome (GOLD analysis project Ga0136561, IMG submission 104641) | Saline lake microbial communities from Rauer Islands, Antarctica - Metagenome Hop E1 #498 | ecosystem: Environmental > Aquatic > Non-marine Saline and Alkaline > Saline | place... | reverse complement strand
GGTGCTGTACTTGCCAACGGCCAGGAAGCCCCTTGGGGTCCCCCAGCCCTGCACAGCGCTGCGCCGGGCCGGGTCGCGCTTGGTTGGGTTGTCATACCACAGCAGGTCAACTGGGGTGGCGGCAGGGGTGATGAGGGCTCGGGCCAGCGTGGTCTTGCCGCTGCCGTTGGTCCCGCGAATGTTGATGATCACTGTAGGTTCTCCTGTGGGCTGTAAGCAACGAGGAACTGCGCCAACTTCTGGGTGCGGTATCCCCCCAACCACGCATCGCGGGCGATGGTCTCCCGGGGTCCGTAGGGGCAAGAGGTGCGGGGCGCGAATGCCGCCCGGGCCTCCTGTCCCTCTCTGCGGGCCTTGTCCTCAAGGGCTTTGCGGGTCCTCATCTTTTGTCCTCCATTTCTAAGTCATCCCCGATCCTATCCCCGGGAGCGGGGGGCAGTCAAGCGCCGGGCGTTGGGTAGTGCCTGAGCAGCTCCTGTGCGTCCCACAGCTCCAGCTCCCGGCGGTGGCTCTCAGTGTCTGCGCCGATCCAGTAACCGCCGTGGCGGCGCGCTGCCTTCCACTTGCACAGGACCGTCTCAACCTCCTGGACGCCCACCTTGCGCCCGCCGCCCGGGGGGGCGTCCATGTCCCGGTACTCGAACAGCAGGAGGTCGGTGACGCGCTGCGGCACGAGGCCCCCGAGGAGGGGCCCAGCCATCTCCGCCCCCACCCTCGGGTCTTTGTACATGGAGGTGATGGAGGTCGGGAACTCAACCGGGATGCCCAACACGCGCTCCATCATGTCTGCTGCCTTGAAGGCAATCCACGGGCCGAACTGCGGCCACCGCGTCACCTCCAGCTCAACTGCCTGGAGGTTGATGTCCCCCGGGAGGTCCTCCAGACTGCGCACCGCATCCTCGGGGACGGGGAAGCGCTCCCGGAGCCAGGCCACGCTGTCGACACACTTCTGGCCGCGCCAGTGGCGGCGCTCGTGGGCCCTGGGCCAGCGGTCTGACTCAACCTGCTTGAGGTCCCGGGGGCTCTCCTCGTTGCGCGCCGCAACCTCCAACCAGTCCCAGAAGTTGTCCCCATGATGTTCGCTGATCCGCCAGCTTGCCCCCACGCTGTAGCAGCACCAGTACGCCACCATGAAGCGCCGGACACGGCCCAGACGGTCTGTCTGGTTCTGCCCTCCGGCTTGGGCGTATCCCCACAGCCCCGTGTACAGGGGGTCATGGTCGTGGGTCCGTATCAGCTCGCGCCCCCACGCAACCGGGTCGTCAAGCAGGTGCTCACCATACTTCATCGGGCATTCCTCCGCCATCTTTTTCATCTCCATTTCTCTGACAGTTGTGGCAGGTATGTTCCCAGCCGTCTGCCGTCTTATCGAACCTGTACCCTTCAGAGGTCGCTGCCTCCCGGGCCTCGTCAAACTCCTCGCCCTCCACAAAGTCACTACAGTGGTCGCAGAGGATCAGGACGGCTCCGTGTTCCCTCTCAATCATCTGGTTCCTCATAGCTGGTTGCCCAGGAGAGGTACGCACCCAGGTGAGGGTTGTCCACCAGCAGGGTCATGGTCCAGGAGGCGAAGTGGCTCACCAGGAACTCCTCAGGATATTCATCATTGCGGCCCCCCGGGGTAGCGTGGCATGAGCCAATGTCAAAGGTCGCGTGGATGCACTCGTGCCAGAGGGTCTCCGCAACCTGCCGGGGACCCTTGGTGGTGTCCACCCGGATCGTCGCAGCGAGGTGGTCGCACTCCCCGTACAGGCTCCGGGCAGCGGCAACAGCTGGGTCCCAGTCAACAACCTTAAACCGTTTCCAACCCACCTTGACGTGGGTGGGGAAGGGGGGTGGCTTGGCGTTCATGAATCAACCTCCCGGCACACAGCCCAGGAGCCAGGCCCGGCCTGCTCCACCACTGCGTCCCCGATCTGCTGAACCCAGTCGCAGCTCTCGAACTGGGGGAAGTCGCGGGTGCTCTCCTCGCAGCCCAGCGGGCCGCAGAGGAACAGGGCGAGGACAACCCCGCTCATGGCTGCACCTCCCGGTCATACACGCTGTGTTTGAAGTCCTTCATGCGGTTGGACTTGGCGGCCCCGAACAGGAGGGAGCCGCACGCCCCGCGCCCCTCCGGGTCCTCATCTCCGCAGTGGAGGCATCCCGTGGGCGGACAGTTGGCCACCTCAGCGAAGGGCACAGCCGTGTCCAGGCGGGAGAACATCGGGACACGCTGGCCGTGGCACTGGTCTGCCGTCAGGAAGTCCAGGCCCACGGAACGGGTTTTCTTGGAGTTCAGCGAGCCGTCCGGGTTCCGGTCGGTGTACATGTACTCATAGCAGGTGGCATAGGTCATCCCCAGCTTGGTCGCCACCGGCTGGAGCCTCCGGTGGGCATCAAGTCGCCACTCCTCGTCAACGCACTTCTGGCCACCCATGTTGTCCACGAACAGGGACTCAAACACACCGCCCCGGTTGTCCCCAAAGCGGGACTTGATCCGCTCCACCATGGTCCCAGCCCAGGCATAACCGGCCTCCACGAACTTCACAATCACGTGGTTGTTCCCGACTGCTGCCAGCATGTGGAACAGCTGCTCAATCTCCTCTATTGAGGTCACCCCAGGTATGATCGGATTGACCTGGATGGAGGTGTAGATGCCCTGGCGGCGCAACTCCGCAACCTCCTCAATGTGGTCCAGGAGGGGCAGCGCCCCTGGGCTGAGCTTTTTCCAGTCCTCCGGGTCGCACGTGTTCAGGGACTTCTGCGCATAGCTGTAGCCATTCCGCTTCAGGATGTCGAAGGCCCAGCCGGGGTACTTCATCCGGCTCAGGAAGAACACGGGCAGGCCCCGGTCAGCGAAGGCGTTGGCCCCGCGCTCTGTGTTGTGGTACACGTCCTCAAGGGGCAGGAACGGGTCAGTGAAGCTGCTGAAATAACCGGCGCTGGCTGTCTTCATCTTCCCGAGCTGGGCCGCCACGTGGGCACCGTACTCATGCGGCACAGTGATCAGCCCGCTCCCCCGGTATCCCTTCACGCCGCTGTTGATGTAGCAGAAGGCGCACCCCACGGTACAGAAGCCCCCATAGGGCTCCGTGAGGATTGCGTCTGACATACAGGGGCGCTCCCGGGAGGTCCCGCCGGTTGGGCCCTTGCCCTGGTACCAGCCCTGGAGGTCCTTGCCCTTCTCCAGCCGGATGTGGGGCGCATAGCTCTTGCCGTCAAAGCCGATGTACACGCGCACCTCCTTGTCCTTGTCAGCCCCACGCATCATCGCCACGCGGGCGAGGCGTGACTTGGCCTCCCTTCCGGTCAGGGGGTCGTGGTGGTGCTCAATGGGCCCAAGGAACTCCCGCATGTCGGGGTCCGGGCGCATGAAAAATTGGTAGCTGTCCTGGGCAGGCTCATCTTTCTTGCCCATCAGCCAGTCTTGTTCATTGTCCATCTGTCTTCCTCGTTTGTTCCGTCCACAAGCACTATGCGGGGGACCGTGAAGCCCTGGTTGCGGAGGGCCGCTGCCAGGGCAAATGGGTTGTTGGCGTCCAGGGAAGTCGCCTGGAGGTGGCCCGCAACCTTGCGGCTGTGATTCACTGCCGCTGTGACCACCTCAATGTGGCCGGGGCAGACGCACAGGGAGAAGCGGCATGTGTGGTCGCGGTGGTGCCCCGGGGGGCAGGCGTGGCCGTTGAGGACCTCCGAGGAGAAGCGGTGGGCCCTCACCGTCCGCTGCCCGAGCCTGAATGAGCCATACCACTTCCGGTTCCCCTTTCCCCGGGAGCGAGCCCCGGCCCAGAACCAGCAGCCGTTGGGGAGCTTCTCCACGAACCTCATGAAGCGGTCGATGTCCTCAGGGCTGGCCTTCAGCATGTCAGCCCCTCACCCTATATTCCACATCAGGGCGTCACCCCAGGTCGCGCGCCCCTCCCGCATCCACCACCGGAACGCCTTGAGGTCATAGTAAGGGTTGGCGGGCCAGGGGGGCGTTTCCCCGGGCCGGGCCTGGTCCTTGTAGTTGTACCCCTCGTTGATGAGGCTGACCAGGGTGTCCTCAAAGGTCGTGAGACCGGACATCTTGAGCATGTACTTCAGGGTGGCCCCCTCGGGCTTGTTGTACCCCTGGTGGAGGATGAAGCGGGGCCGCAGACCGGCCTCGTGGAAGCCGGTGATCACCCCTGCCGCGATTGTCCCTGAGCTGATCGGGATGAGGACGGGGTGGCGTGAGCAGAAGTCGGACAGCCCCGGGTTGCCCTCCAGCGTCCTGCGGACCTCTGCCGCTGTCTCAGTGATCATCTCCGGGAGCTTCAGCGCGTTGGGCATCATGTAGCTGTCGTTGACCCTGGCGAGGTCCGCCTTGGCCTGGTGGAACAGGTGCCAGCTGGGGCCTGCCGGGAGGGGCTGGAGCATCGCCCCGAGGCCCATGGAATGGGACTGTGCGATGTGTGGGCCCGGGTCCCTCTTGTAGCTTGGATAATAGTTCAGACAGGTCTTGCCCAACAGGGCGCAGGCCTGGGCCACCGCGTGGCCTGCCTGCGAGTGGTAAGTGTCCAGTACACCGATGATCTCCTCAGGCCGGTCCCGGATGTGCGCAAACACGCCCCGGGTCTTGCTGAAGGGCGGGCCGGGGGGCGGGCAGCTGAGGTCCTCTCGCTTGACCATCAGGCCGAACTCACTGAGGTGGTCCTCAACCGGAGTGTTGTTGACTAACATGGGGTGGTCCCTTCCTACGGTGGAGCCTATCCCCGGGTGTACCCCGGGGCAAGCCATTTCATTTGAGCCCGGCGTGGGCGGCCTTGGCCAGCTGGTCGTCAAGGCCGATCCCGTCAGCGGCGTCCCGGCCCTGGAAGTATGCGCCCTCATCCTTACCAGCCCAGAAGCGCTCCTGTTGGCGGTCCCACTTGGCTTTCCACTTGGCGCGGTCTCTGTCCCGCTTGGCGTCCTCTGCCCCGCGCTCCTCATCTGTGAGGTTGGCGCGGCGCTCCTGCTCCCGGGCGCGGCTCTCTGCCCGCCGGGCCTCCCGCTTTGCACGCCACTCAGCGGCTGCCCCGGGCTCCCAACCCATCTCATGTTCGATGTTGGCATCAGCCTCTGCCTGCGCAAAGTCCTCCATGACCACAACAAGCGCCCGATCTGCTGGGGAGCTGGTGTGGGCTTCACGCTGTGCCCGGGCTGCAGCAGACTGTTCAGCGAGCTTCTCCTGGTGGCGCTCGCGCAGGCGCTCGCCCAGGCGCTGGGCTGCCCCCTCCTTGAAGCTGATGGCCCACCGGCTCAGGCGCTGGGAGTTACTCTCAAGGTGGGGCGTGACAATGCGCTCCAGCGAGGTGTTGAGGTAGTCGAACATGTTGAGCACAGCCGCCACGTTGGCTTCCCGGCCAATGATGTTGTAGCCCACATCCATGTATCGGTTGCCCCTGTATGAGCTCATGACCAGGGCCGCGCAGAAGTTGGCGTCAGCGATGGTCATCATGAGTTTCTTCTGGTACTTGTACAGGGCCTTCCCCTTGAGCTTGGACTTCAACCGGCTGGACCCTTCTCCGCCTGCCCGCCCGCTCGCCTCCAGCTCTGCCATAGTCAGGTTGTTGGCCTCCATGATGGCCTGGGCCCGGCCCATGGCTGCATTCGCCTCCCCCTCAGTGGCCCCGCCGTCTTGGGCGAGGTTCATGAGCTTGCGGATTTTGTCAAGGGTCTTGCGGTCAATCTCAGCGCTCATGACGGTTTCCCCTTTCCACGGGATGGGACGGCCAAGTGGTAACTTGCCGCGCTGTGGTTTGAAGAGACGCTGAGCCGGTATCCGTGGCGCTGCTCCAGGAGGTCGGAGAGCTTCTGCTCATACTCGCCCTGTGCCTGGTCCCTGGATTGGTAGGACTGGATGCCGTAGGACCTCCAGTTGAGATGCAGTTTTCCAATTGCGCTGTTGGTGATCTGGATCCAGTCCGGGGCGTGGCCTACAACTCGGGCCAGGAGGAGGGATTGGAAGCTGGAGGGGTCCTGGAGGTCGCGGAGTGTGCACTTGTTGTAGTCCAGAGAGGCAGCCTGGAACGACTCCAGAAGGTCCAGCAGATCGTTGGTGTCCCCGTGGAATACAGCCGCGCGGGGGGAGGGGTTGGCCGCCCGATAGGTCTCAACGCACTCCCGGTCCAGCTCTGCCGACTCAACCTGGATGTTCGGGAACCTCTCCAGGAGGAGGGAGGCAACCATGCCCACCCCCCCGAAGGCTTCATACAGGACAAAGCGGGTCGGGGAGGAGGGCGGGAGGACATCCTGGAAACACAGAAGCTCACGTGCGCGCTCTGTCCCTGGGCGGGTGCGGTAGGGGGTATCTTGCTTCATGCTGGTCATTTGCTCAGCCCTTCCTTGGTGTGTGTGGGTGGGGCGCGCTCATCCCAGCGGGGAGCACGAGGTGGTAGCAGTCAGCGTCCCCGCGCTTGGTGGTCCTGACCCCGTATCCCTTGACCTTGTTGACGTCCCAGTTCAGGGAGGACTTGGTGGTGACAGTGGCCCAGGGCTTGAGGTGGGAGAAGTCGGAACCGGACATGGCGGCGTGCAGCTCATCAAAAGTGACGCCCTGGGGGCGGAACAACAGGTCAATGATCCGGGCCTGCTTGGTTCCGGCGCGGCAGGGGTAGGCAGCTGACTGGGGGGAGAGGTTGATGCCCGTTCCCCGGCGGTTGGTGGTGGCCGGAGCTTTCCCGGCCTTCGCCTTGGCGACGGCCTCTGCCTGGCGCTTGACGTAGACCTCCCGGAGGTCCTCCAGGTTGGTCCAGAGGCGCTTGGCTCCCGTCTCTTTGTTGGCGAATTTGTTGACCGGCGTGATGTTGTCGTCCAGCTCCGCCACCGTGGCGTTGTAGAGCGCAACCAGGACCGGGCCGGAAAGGTCGGTGAGGTCCTCTGCGCAGGTAGCCATGTAGTGGTCCCGCTCATCCGCCGCGTGGGATGCGTCGTCAGAGGTCGCGTGGAAGGCAAAGATCAAGTTGGTGATGTCGATGGTTGTGAAGGTGGACATTGTGGTGCTCCATTTCTAAGTTGGTCCCAGTAGGGGGGAGGGTAGAGATGCGCCGGGCTTGCCGGCTGACCTCAGCTCCGCCCCCACCGGGGATAACCCCTAACTAACAATCGGGCGGGGATAAGTCAAGGGCCTCGTTGCGCCTCAGGGCAAATTAGTTTGCCGAAGTCCGAAAACATCAAAGAAAGCTGGGCGCGGTTCTCCGGGTCATTCCAGAACGGGACCAGCCCCGAGGTGTGCGGGACCCATGCCCAGGTCCCCCCGCCCCGCTGGGGGTGGAGGCGCAGGGGCTCCGGCAGGGCGTCAGCATCCCAGGGGTAGCACTTCGCGTTTGCGCTCCCCACGAACACGCAGACGCGGTTCCACAGGCGCATTTCCGCAAAGTGGCGTTGGGCACACTCCCGGGCAAGCGGGAGGGGGAAGGCGTCCCCCTTCCCGGAGGCGGAGCCCCCGGGGAAGGTCTGGATGGTGTTGATCCGATCCCAGTGTGCAAACCAGGGCATGAGGTCCCAGCCGCTCATCTTGAAGAGGCGAGCCCCCGCGCATGTGCTGGGGTACGGCAGCAGGGCGTGCCGCCTGCTGTGCGCGGGGTTGCGGGGGGCTGCCTGCCCAACCAGGAGGCCAGGCCGGGCGGTGGGGTTGTCCCTGCGCCAGCGCCCGGCCCCTAGCATGGCCGCAAACAGGTCCCCCCTGTCCATCAGCCGCATTCCTTCAAGCCAGTGACTGGGTCAATCTCGCACGCGGCTCCGTTCACCTCCTCGGGGGCAGGGCCATTGGTGGCCTTGCCGGTGAGCAGGCCCATGCGTTTCCCGTCCTTGTTGAAGGTGGTGCAGCCCTTACAACCCGACTTCCAGGCTGTCATGTAGAGGTCTTTGAAGTCCTCCCACGACATGGAGCTGTCCATGTTGGTTGTCTTGGACACCGAACTGTCAACCCACTTCTGGGCTGAGGCGAGGACTGCAACGTGTTCCCGGGCAGTGACCTCGTGGGCGCGCTTCCCCCGGACCCCGAAGTTGGCTGCGCCGTAGTCCTCCACCTCAATGACCTCCACCCCGGTCGGAGTGTTGACTGGGCGCTCCTGGAGATAGTCGAACACCGGCTCAATGCCCGAGGAACAGTTGTCAGCTGTCAGGCTGATCGTGCCGGTCGGGGCGATGGAGGTCAGGTGCGAGTTGCGGAGACCGTGGGCGCGGATGAGCTCCAGCACGTCTGGGGCCTCCTCCCCGAGCTGGACGATGAACTTGCCCTGCAGGTAGAGTTCAGCGTCATAGGCAGGGAAAGCACCCTTCTCAGCCGCCAGCAGGGCGCTGGCACGGTAGCACTCCACTGCGATGAGCTTCAGGACCTCCTCCTGCCAGGCCAAGTACCCGGGCGAACCATAGGTGAAGCCCAGGGCCTCTCCGGCGTTGGCCATTCCAGTGACCCCGAGCCCCATGCGCCGCTTGTTGTGGGCCTCATCAGCCTGCTGGGGGAGGGGGTAGCGGGCGCGGTCCACAATGTTGTCCATGCCCCGGACAATTGGTGGGATGTCGGCCCGGAGCTGGTCCCAGTCGAATGCCCAGGGGTCCTCAGAGAGGCTCCGAACCGTCTTGGCCCTGACATACTTGGCCGCATTGAACGAGCCCAGGAGGCAGGCCCCGAACGGCGGCAGGGGCTGTTCACCGCAGGGGTTGGTGGCCGTGATTGTCTCGCAGTACCAGAGGTTGTTCATGCTGTTCATCCGGTCGATGAAGAGCACGCCCGGCTCTGCCCAGTCCCAGGTGGAGCGCATGATGTTTTCCCAGAGGTCCCGGGCGTCAATTGTGTTGTAGGGCTGCCCGCCCCACCGCAGCTGAAAGTCTGTCCCGGCCACCACGGCCTCCATGAACTCGTCAGTGACGGCGATGGAGAGGTTGAAGCCGGTCAGGGCGGTGATGTTGTGTTTGGCGTTGATGAACTCTTCAATGTCCGGGTGGTCAACCCGCATCACCCCCATCTGGGCCCCGCGCCGGTGGCCCGAGGAGGCCACACACTTACAGATTTCATTGAAGATGGCCATGAACGAAACAGGGCCGGTGGCGTGGGACTTGAGCTTGCGGATGATGTCCCCCCGGGGGCGCAGCGTGCTGAAGTCATACCCGATCCCCCCGCCCATCCGCATGGTCGCTGCTGCCTCTGTGGCGCGCTGCATGATTGAACCTTCCCCGTGGACAAAGCTGTCCTCAATCTTGCCGGAGACGAAACAGTTGTGGGGGGTTGTAGCTCTGGAGGAACCCATGGCGCTCTGCACGCGCCCGGCAGCCATGAAGCGCTGGCTGCCAGTTATCTCCCTGAACTGGTGGTAATGCTCGTCACTATCCTTGACGGCTGCCGCCACCCGGTTGGTGGCCTCCGGGAAGGTCTCGCCCTCATCCCGATACTTCATTGCGTGGAAGTAATCCCCCACCCTTGTCTTCGGACCCATGACAGGTGCTCCTTGTTGTTTTTTCCCGGGTGGTGCTGGTGAGCTTCAAACTTACCTTCTGTGCTGTCCGTCAGTCAACGCCAATCTAATGGTGCGTGCCGCCGCCTCCAGCCGGGAGGCAATCCAGTCCAGTCGATGGGGGGTCAGGCCCCTCCTCTGGACGATCATGGCAGCCAGAGCGCCCATGGCCGGGGCTGCCGTCCTGTGGGCCTCGTCAAGGCGCTCCCCGGCGCTCACTACGCCCTCACCAACGTGACGCGCTTGGCGGCCCGGGTGATGGCGGTGTACAGCCACTTCTGGCTCTCGCCGGGCCGCCTGAACATCTGGCTCTCGTCAATGATCAGGACGTCATCCCACTGGGAGCCCTGGGCCTTGTGGCAGGTCAGCGCGTATCCAAAGGTGAACTCCTGGGCGCTCGTGAGGTTCCAATACCCGATCTGGGTTGGGTCCCCGTTGAAGTGTTCTGGGTGGGCCGCCACCAGCTGGGGTTCCACGTCAGGGTAGTCCTCCGGGCAGATGCGGAGGTTGACAAACCCCCCCAACTCCTCGCTGTCCGTCATTGACGTGTGGAGGGTGCCGTTGAGCAACCCAAACTCCCGGTCATTGCGGAGGCACACCAGCTTCTCCCCCTCCCGGGGAAAGGGCGAACCGTCATGACCCAGGAGCTGGCGCATGCGGCGGTTGGTGGCTGTCCGGGTCCGGTTCCTCCCCACAATGACCTGGTTGGCGGCCATCGCCAGCTCGGGTGTGGCGCGGCTGATCACGCTGCTTGAGCCGTACTGCCCGAGGGCCAGGCCCTCCCCGTTGCGGACGCGGGTGGCCAGTTCAATGATAGGGTTGTCCCGGGCCTGCCGGTGTATCTCCGTGAGCATGATGTCAGGTTCAGCGTCAGTGAAATATCCGGTGCCCTTGACAGGCGGGAGCTGGGCTGGGTCGCCCAACACGAGGACGGGGACGCCAAAGCTGAGTATGTCCTGCGCCATGTCCTCCGCCACCATCGAACATTCGTCAATCACCAGCAGCGAGGCTGTTGCTAGTTTGCTCTCCAGGTTGAGGGAGAAGGCGGGGCGCGCAGCATTCTTCTCCTCTGCCCTGACCTCGCCCTGGAGCTTCTGGAGCCGGTCTGTCTTGCGGTTGCAGTCAACGTGGTCGGGGGGTCCCTCCAGCCGATCCTGGTTGATCATCTCCTGGACGTCAGCAAGCTCCCTCCTGAGCTCATCCAGCCGCTCCCGGGACTTCCCCTTGGGGTGGTAGATGAGGCTGTGGAGGGTCTGCGCGTCCCGGGCTCCGCTCGCCCTCAGTACGCTTGCGGCCTTCCCGGTGAAGGCTGCGAAGATGACGTCACCGTTGACGCTCTCTGCGAGGTGTCTGGCCAGCGTGGTCTTGCCGGTCCCGGCGTATCCGAACAGCCGGAACAGCTGCCTGCGTCGCGGGTTGGCGAGCCATCGACCAACGGCCACCAGCCCCCCGTCCTGTTGTGGTCCCCACTCCATTGTCAGCCACCCATGTAGGTCGCCACAATGTTGACCCCCATTAGCTTGAGTCCCAGACCTATCCCGAGGCCCCAGATGAGGCCATCGGTAAACTTGCCCAGCTTTGAGGCTATCCATTCCGCCATGTTGTTCTCCATTTCTAGGCTGGGCTCATGCCCGGCGGTTGCGCCAACCCTTGGTGGCATGGTAACTCAGGACGCGCTTGCCCAAGACGACGGAACCCAGCTGGTGGCGCTGGTACTCTCCTGGGCGTCCGATCTTCCCCGTGGGGTGGGGGTGGAGCGGGTTGGCGTTCATCTTGATGCGGCGTTTCATACAGCACTCCATTCCGGTTGTGGGTCCCCCGGGTCCGGCATGCGCGCGTCCCGGGGGTGCGCCCTTCAGCGCAGGTAGGGCAGCCCTCAGAATGGGGGCTCATCCTCTGTGTCGGCGGAACTGCCGCCGGAGTACCCGCCCTGAGACGGCGGCATGTCTGGCTGCTCACCAGCCGCACCCTCTTGCGCCATCTTCAGATCGCCCGAGGACTTCTGGCGGACCATCTCAGCCCCCATCTCAACCACCACGTGGTCTGCCGGGAGGCGGGCACCAGTGGCGTCCTTGTTCGGGCTGTCGAACTCAGCGGTGTAAAGGTACCAGGACTGAGCGCCGTCCACCTTCTTGAGGGTGCCCAAGCGCCAGACGTGGCAGAACCACGGTGCCTTGAACTTGCGCCCCCCAGCCCCGAGGAGCATGATGCTGTCCGATCGGTTGACGATGCTCTTGTAGGTCTTGATCCGGGTGGACGTGAAGCTGATCACAACCGGCTTGGGCTCTGATTCATCGTCACCCTCATCCGGGAGCAGGATGCCGAACAGGTAGAACGTCTCAACGAGGTCGTTGCCGTTCCGCAGAGTGATCTTGCCCCGCTGGGTCTGGCCCCACTTGGAGATTGGTTCACCCATACTGTGGGACGCGACCAGACCGCCGCCGTTGTCGATTGGAACCCACTCGACAAATGCGTGTTCCCGGCAGGCCGGGACAAACCGGATCGTGGTGTACAGCTTCAAGGTCGAAGTGTCAATGATCATGCCTGCCTTGGCACCATCAACGGTTTCAATCTCGGGGCTGCCCTTTTCCAGAACCTTGAGGAACGGGATGGAGCGGTCAGAGCTGTCCAGGTCGTCAAGTCCCTGCCCCGCGTACTGCTCGAAACCAGCATATTCACCCGGAAGCCCGGCCTGGTCCTTTGGAGCAACTTCAGTTTTGGTCGCCATGTGGCGTCTCCTCTCAATTGAGGCGGGTTGTTGCGCCCCGGCTCATCGCGCTTCCCCCGAGCAGGGGGACCTCTCACCACTAGACCAGGTGACGGTATCTCACTTGGAGGGTTTCACGTCCGCGAACTTGGTGACCTCAGCCCCCATCTCAGCCAGCGGCACGTCCTCCCCCCGGGCCAGCAGCTCACGCACCAGAGCCCCGAAGGTCTGTGGGTGGACATCTAGCCTGGCAGCCGGTGTCCAACCAAGGGCCACCAGTTTGTAGGCGAGGTCGTCAACCTGCTCCTGGGTCACCTTGCCCATTTCCACTTTGACCTCGCGCTTGACGATCCCCGAGTGGCCGTTATTCTCAAGCCACTTCACGGTCAGGGCCTTCTGGGCCTGGTCAGGACGCCACTGCGTGCCTGTCTTCATCGTCACGCGGTGGCCGTCAATTGTCTTCAGGTCCTCCACACCGGCGGCAGTCATCAGGTCAGGCATGGTATCCTGCTGGAGGATGCTCAGAACTTTCTTGGCGTCTTTGAGCTCGCCCTCGCGCAGGGTCACAAGGGCCTGCGCCTCAAGTACGTCTCGGGCCGTCTGTGCGATCTGTGCGAGGATGTTGTCCCCGAGCGGGGCTGCAGCAAAACTTTCATATCCGGTCATCGGTGGTTCTCCTTTTCTAGCCTGTAAATCTTATTCCCGGTGCCCACTCCGGTCAACCGGAAACACTTGGGCCGCCACCGATATGTAGCGCCGCTCGCGCCCATTCCACTGGAGCATGTTCAGGCGGCCCCCGTTCACTTGCGCTGCCACGGCAGTTGCCCAACCGATCAGGATGGGGTTGCCGGTCAGCAGGAGGTGGTCAGCGTCCCCGAAGTCCCGGAGGCCGTCCCAGAGCTCAGCAATGACAGTTTCCGGGCTCCAGGGGGCAGCTGTGGGTGTCAGGAGGTAGCGGATGGGGCCGAACTTCTTGGCTGGCGTGAGGTCGTGGACTGCCTCAAACTCCCCTGTGTCTTTGTTGTACCGCCGGTGGTCCTGGACTACATATACAGTTGTCACCTGATCCATTCCTTTTGTTTGTCGCCCATGATCACGTTTGCGACCTCCAGCTTGGCCACCAGCGCGTTGATCGCCATCTCATCCCGGGTCCCGGGGCAAACAAGGTCGATGTAGTTCACGTGGTCCCCCTGCCCGATCCGGTGGTTGCGGTCCTCCGTCTGGAGGCGGTCAATGAGCTTGTAGCTGTTGGTGTAGTAAATTGTCGTTTTGGCCTCGTTGAGGGTGAGGCCCTCGCTCATCTGGGAGTTGGCAACAAAGTCAGTCGCATCCCCGTGCTTGAAGTCATGCTTGGCCTTCTGCCGGTCGCCATCGCTCACCTGTCCGTCATATCGGACGGGGTTGCGGCCCATGTCCCTCAGCATCTGGAGGATCATGTCAATGTCCCGGGTCCAGGTGGCCCAGATGATCGCCTTGCCGCTGACGTCCTCCATCGTGTCCCGGAGCAACCGCAGGCGGGGGTTCTTGTCTCTCTCAATCAGCTCTGTCGGTTCATCGTCACCGTCTGCCGGTATGTAACCGCACAGGACCTGTTGGAGGCGGAGCATGCGCGTGATTGCGAGGGGAGCCGTGACCAGCTCGCCGCTCTCCAGCCAGGCCATGAGCTCACCCTCCAGGCTGTCGTAAACCCGGCGCTGGCTGGCGCTCATCTCATAGTACCGCTTGGTGTACAACTTGTCCGGCAGGTCCAGGACCTCATCCTTGGTGACGCGGGAGCTGATGAGCTTGATTGCTTCAGACAGGTGTTCAAGGTTCTGGTACCCAACGAGCAGGTCAAACTCTTTCTTGGTGGCGTTGTTCCACCCCTTGTCCCAGACCCCGAAGAATGACTTGAAGGCCGTGAAGCTCGCAATGTCCAGTTCACGCCTCCAGAACCCAGGGTCAAGGAATGATACCTGGCTGTAGATGTCGAAGGGACCATTGGTCACCGGCGTCCCGGAGAGCACCCTGCGGTAGGGGGCGTGCTTGCCCCCGGCGAGGATGGAGCGGGTGCGCCGGGCAGAGGGTGTCTTGACGCGGTGGCTCTCGTCAAGGACAAGGAACACACGCCGCTTGCGCATCATGTTCCACACTGCCTTCTTGCCCCGATCCGTCATCCACGCATCATAGCTGATTGCAAGGAAGGGGAGCCCCGGATGCTTGATCAGGCGGTCAACTGCGGCCTGGTGCCACAGGGCGTCCGCCTTGGGGGCTGAATAGGCAAACGACATCAGAGGGAAGTCGGGGCTGAGGTGGACGGGGAGTTCATCGGTGATCCAGTTGAGGTGGACCCCGTTGGGTGCTACAACTATCGCTGCATCAACCTTGCCCTCAGTGTAGAGGTGTCCGAGGGTGTCGATGGCCAGCTTGGACTTCCCGGTGCCCTGCTCCCAGAAGGCCGCGAAGGCGGTGAGGTCGCGGGATGCCTCCCAGACCTCTGCCTGGTGGCCGAACGGCTGTGTGTGAAACTGGTAGCTCAAGGGGTTCTCCATTTCTATTCCCTGACCCTACCGGAGGCTGGCCGCCGGGGGGAAGGCAAAAAGTCTGTATCAGCGTCTTAGCTTTCTTACCTTCGCCACCTTGCCCAGGCGCAAGTCGTTCCGCATAAGCCATTGACAGACATGCAAGAACTTAACTTACTTAACTTTCTTAACTTAATTAAGGGAGGGCAGTCT
>Ga0136561_1000383_pt1 | contig 15009 bp, 17 predicted proteins | sample AntRauMeHopE1498_FD_104641 | JGI IMG/M metagenome (GOLD analysis project Ga0136561, IMG submission 104641) | Saline lake microbial communities from Rauer Islands, Antarctica - Metagenome Hop E1 #498 | ecosystem: Environmental > Aquatic > Non-marine Saline and Alkaline > Saline | place... | reverse complement strand
GATCCTCATCACATTCTTCCATTATAAAATTTACTTTCCTTTTCTTATGACTTAACAATTCTTTTAATTCTTTAAATATCTCTTTATTCATTTCTATATTATAGATTTCATCATTATCTTCTTTTGCTTTCGTTTTGCTTTCGTTTAGATTTCCATTGATAATACGCGTCTATTATTAGACCTTTCTTTTCTTAGATTAGATAAAATGGATTTAATTAAACGGGATAATAAAAATGAAATTGATGACACCCCTATTTTACTTAATAAAATCTCTTCTTTGTATATTATAACTGTTTTACATATTCTTAATAGGGATAAAATTAAATTTCCATGTAATACTAAAGAAGAAACACATGAATTCTTATCACAATCTGGCACTAATATACATAAAAAATTAGATTTAGAATTTACATGTTATAAAAAATTCCCTTTATTTCCTACATTACATGAAATAACTTATAAAATCTTTTATGAAATGAAAAATGATCTTATAATAAATAGTATTAAAGAAAATGAAAAAAATATAATAAAAGAAGTTGTTGATTTTTTAATTAAAACTTCTATAGCTATAAATAATGAAATTTTAAAACTTTAACTAAAATCTATTATTATATTTTTTTTTTTAATATTTATTAATTTTGTATTATTATTTGTTATTGAATATAAATTAAAAAAAGCATTTATTTTTACCATTTTTTTTATAAATAAAGATTTATCATATTCAGCTAAAAAATGTCTAAGAATTGATACACATTCAAACTCCTTTTTATTCTCTAATCTCGTTAAATCTAAATAATAACTTTTACATGGTAGGTAATATTCTTTTAATTCTTCTTTCATTTCATTTATTTTTTCATAAGTTTTATAATATTTTAATGATTGATAATTAAACACTGTATTATAATCTTCTAATCCTTCCAATCCAAAGCAATTACAAAGCCTATTTACAACCTCTAAAGGCACTTTCTTTCGAAATAATTTATTTTCCAACATATCTATTCTATAATATTTTTTTTTATTTAAGTTATAAACGCAATTATTCAAATTCTAATAAAACTTTCTTTTTTTCTATATGATACCTTATAATGTTTTTTTTATAATCCTTAAAGGGATCCGTTTTAGGTATTATTGAATATTGATAATAAGTATCTCCTTTATTTATTATTATTTTATCAGCTGTTAGTTTTAAATTAAAGTAATTTAATAGTTGTTTTAGTATTAAAAGGCATCCAAATTCAGTTTCTATATTGTCTAAATATACTTTTTTACATGGTAAGTAATAACTTAATAATTCTTCTTTTAATAACTTCATTTTTTCACATGTCCCTTTGTATTTCATAGCGGTCATTGTAAAGTAATTTGTATCGTTTATATCTTCTAATCCAAAACACTTTATAACACGGTTCATTAAATCTATTGTAGGTGGTTTATTGAATAATTGTAAAAATGGCATTTATTTTAAGAAATATTATAATATTTGAAAATTTAAACGCATTTAGTCCTCTTCTTGTTGTATAAACATAGGCTTAAACTTTCTACATTTTAAACTTTTCAAATGGATTTTATAAAATTTTTTTGTTCTCCTCAAAATGACCCAAAAGACCGAAAAGACCGAAAAGACCGAAAAGACCGCTTTTTTTTAAACTTTTCTATATAGTACTCTTTTTTTAAAATTTTAATTTTTATACAATTTATAAAATACTTTCTAAAAAGCGGTCTTTTGGGTCATTTCAGTCCTTTTTAGTAATTTAATAAAAAAAAGATAATTTCAATAAAAGTTTCAATTAATCATCAGTTTCTTCAGAAATAAGGGTTTCGGGTTTAAAATGAAATCTATAATTAAGATAAAGTTTAATAGATTTATTGTTAATAGTCTTCTTGTCTAAATTAACATTCATAGATTTTAAATTTTTAGAAAATTGAATTTTAGTTAAATATTTTTCTCCTGTATCATTGTTATTAAACCATGAATTATAAACTTCATAAGCATCATTAAAAGAAGTATTAATATTATTAACTCTTTCAACACAATCATTAAAGAATTCTCCAAATGACCCCTCACAATCTCCTTTATAGCTTTCTTTTTGTTTAATCATATTTTCAGTTTCATTATAATTATAATTCTTATTATAAATATTTAATAGCATACTCATAAAAATTTGTTTAACAATAGATAAATTCATAAAGTCTTTAAAATTATTATCAATTTCAATATAATCATCTTTAAACTTAGATTTCTCAATATCTTCTTTACATTTAAAAGTTTTATCAAAATGAATAACTTTAAGGCGTCTATCAATAGCATAATCATATTTCATTTTAGGTATTTCATTACAACATCCATATAAATTCCATGTTCTTTTAATTATTTCAGTACTTTTATATAATTCTCTTGTAGTGATATTATCTTCACCTGTAAAAATTTTAATTTTATCAGTTTTTAAATAACTTGTATCATCAGGCTCACTAAAGACAACAATTCTTTTATTTTTACATTTATATAATTCACTTTCAACACTTGAATTTTTCTTATCTGTAAAATAATTAGCAGGTATATTATAATAATAATCTCCTAATACATTTTTAATAAAGTTAAAGAATTCACTTTTACCGTTTCCACCGCTTCCAGTTATAATAGTCATAACTTGACGGTTCTTTTCACCAAATGAATGGCTTAATGAATAAAGTAAATGATCCATACTTTCTTTATCAGTATAAACGTATAAATTTTTATTTAATTGTTCTTTATAATAATCAATATCAGGCATATTATGTAAATCTTCATCACTTATATAATCTTCACTACAAACACAACTTATATAATCTTCAGGTCTTCCTTCTCTAAATTCTTTTTTATTCAAATCATAAACACCATTATTAAAACCAATTAAATTTAAGTTTTCATCAGGTTTAAATTTATCATCTTCATATCTTCCTCTTAATAATTCTAAAACACCATTTATAAATGATTTAGTCCCGCAATCATTAATAAGTTTTAGAATTATTTTAAGAAATCCAGCATACCTTTTAAATAACATATTATAATCTTCGCTTTCTTTACTTAAATTTTTAATTTTACATGAAATAATGTTTTCATATTTTTCAAAAAGCGGTCTTACTTTATCTGTAATATTATTTTTCATTCTGTCATCACTTATAACATTCCATTTTTTATCAAAATAATACCATTCAACACTTTTTTTATTAATAACACATTTATATAAATCATTTTTATACATAAATAATTTTCCTATATCATCATTAGAAGTCCTGTTATTTGTAAAACAATTTTCAACTAATAGATCTAATTCTTCATCTTCAGGTTCTTCATCAAATCCGCTTAGATCAAATACTTCATCAAATTCTTTAACTGTTAATTTTATATCAAAATCCAACTCATCTTTAATATGTTCTTCTAAACGTTTTAAGAATGTATTTAATTCATTAACATCTTTAAAATATTCGGTTCTAATCATAAAACCATCATAAATTAAAACATCAACATTTATATTTTGTTCTAAACAATAATCATACATAGTTAATAAGATTTCATTTTCTAAATCTTGAAAAATACGGCTTGAAACTTTACCATTAAGGTTAAAAGTATCATCATTAATCATTTCAACATATTCAGGGTAAATTTCTGTAAGAAGTTCATTAACATTATTAATTTCAATAAATAATTTATTTAGTTTATCACAATTATCTCTTAATTCTTCATATTTATCACTACCAAAAAACCAACTAATAATAACTTGTTTAGCTTTAGATCTATCACATTTTAGAATTCTCATAATAGGGGTTAAATAATGCTCTCTATTTTCAACTAATTTTTTAATATGAATTATTTTAATATTAAGTTTTTTACACAAATTTAAAAGAATAGAAGGATGGCAGTTAATCATATCAATATCATAATAAACCCCTTTAGATAAAGTCCCTCTTACCATATTAGGCATTAAACCTAATCCTAAACCTTTAAAAGGATAATATCTTAAACGCCCTCCGCTTTTTTTTGATTGTTTGTAAATAACTTTATGAATATTATTTTTATCAGTAACATTATAAAGTTCAGTAAATTTTTTTTTACTTTCAACTTTTGATAAATATTTATTAGTTCTATGATCATATAAAACTGTATTTAATTTACTAAAATTATTAATAATTTTTTTTAAAATTTCTCTATTAACACATTCATTAACTTCAATTGAAAGCCCGTTATGTCTAAGCGGTAATTCATAATAATTCATTTGTTCCATTTTTATAATATTAAAATATTTTCTTTTTTAGATTTTAAACGCTTATGAATAGTTGTATAACTGTTAAAAGACTATACATATAGATAATTTCTTTAATTATAATAATAAAAATGATTTTAAAATTTCAATTTTTTTATATATGTTGTTTCAATGGATTTTAATTTAATTGTAAAATCTTCAATTACATAATTGTTAATCCATACTTTCTCGCTCTGTTTTGTCTTGCTTGTTTAATTCTTTGTTTCTGTTGGTGTTCTTTTCTTAAACGTTCTTTATCGCTTTTTGTATAGAAAATAGGTAGTTTAAGCCCTTTCGCAAACATATTTCTTATCTCAAATGACATTTTACTTTTATATAAATCTAACAAAAAAATTTATTGTTTAGGGATTAAATAGTACTGTTTTTTATCAATAGTTATAAGAGGAAACTTACTTAATACATCTTTATTAAAGTTATGTTTAGGTTCTTCTTCTTCAATTTCTTCAACGGCATCAAAGAATTCTTCTTCTTGTTCTTCTTGTTCTTCTAAAGCATCAAAGAATTCATCTTTTTCTTTATCTTCAGGTTCATTTGTACGGTAACTGTCTTGAGTAGCTATATTTGTTTGTCCCATATCATAAGCCAGTTTCTTTTTATCGCTTGTAGTAATGTTCTTTTTAGATAAAAACCAGTCTATGTAAGCATGTCTAATAGTATTAACACTAACGGGCTTTTCAAAATATTTTTTAAGTCTATTAGTAAAGAATGTTCCAAAAGAGGTACTTGTTTTAAATTTATTACCTTTAGCATCAGTAAATAAATATTTTTGTTCAGGTTTAACATAATTTTTAATAAGTGTAGCTATATTATCAGGTAATTCTTTAACAAAAGATCCCATTTTATCACTTGTTTTAAACTTATTAATTATTAAAGTAATATTAGAATTCTTCTTTTTAGGAATGATAATATAATTACGTTTATTATCATAGGTCTTTTGTTTCTTTTTAATTATATGTAAAGCATAATAATCCGTTAAACGGCGTGGTGGTATCATAGTATAAATAGAAAGTAATAATTTAGCAATGGTATCAGTCTTAGGGTCATCTCTAACTTTAATAAGTTCTTCATAATAAATATAATTATCTTTTCTAACATTATTAAGCTTTTCATTACTGTCTTTTTGAAAGAATTTAGCTACATCCTCCCAATATTTTTTAACTTTTTTTGAAAATTTATATTTATCTTTATTAATATTTTTAATAAAATTTAATGGAAAAGATAAAGTTATTCTATTTGTATTATAAGAAGGGTATTCTTTAATAACGGCGTCATAAGTATCTTTCATATCTTTAATACTTTCAATAAATCCTTTACCAGTTGATTTAATAATACGATCAATGTTAAGGGCATATGTTTTAATAGAATTATTAGATCCGTTATAATCATCTAAAAAAGATATAGCTATTTCTGACGGCATATTTTATTTAAAGATATATAAAAAATTAATAATTAAATAAATAAATTATAAATTATAAATTATAATATTTTTCTAAATCTTCTTTACTATTAAAAAATTTATAATTAGAATAATCCGTAAAATTTCCAAAATAAGAATCAACTTGAATACTTGATTTTTTCATAATTTCCGCACCTTTATTATTTGTAGAAGGTCTTAAGTAATATATTTTTTTCTTAGGCTTATTTTTCTTTAAATTTTCTAAAACATCTAAATCTAAAATTTTAATATTATCAGTAACAGTTTCTTTATCATCAGTAGAAGGTCCCGCTTCATTATCAGTCATAATTCCTATATCATCAGTAGAAGGTCCCACTTCATTATCAGTCATAATTCCTATATCATCAGTAGAAGGTCCCACTTCATTATCAGTCATAATTCCTATATCATCAGTAGAAGGTCTCGCTTCATTATCAGTCATAATTCCTATATCATCAGTAGAAGGTCTCGCTTCATTATCAGTCATAATTCCTCTCTCCATAAATGACGGTCCGAATAATTGATTGCTATGATGTTTATTTAATATTTCATTATCTTCATTAGAAATTATATTAACATCATCAGTATTAGTACCAATAGTATTATTTATAATAGGATGAGGAGCCATTATTGAAAATATATCATTATCAGTAAATCTATCATCATTATTTGAAAATCTTGAATTTCTTGTTAAATTATCATTAATAGTCATTTTTTCTTGTTTTAAAGCTAAAGCAGGTAAATCATCTATATTAGGTAATGTATTATTAGGCTTTTGATTTCTTCTAATATTAGGTAATGTATTATTAGGCTTTTGATTTCTTCTAATATTATTTAAAAATGGAGCAGTTCCTTTTTCAAAGCCCTTTTTGATTTCTTCTAAAACTTCTTCCCTACTTGATTTTTTAACGGGAGGCAGGATTAAAGCTCTTTCTTCTTTATTAGGTTTTTTAAGCTTAACACTTTTTAAAACATCATCATTCATAACAAAAGGAGCATCAGGTAAATCAGGACGCATATTTTTTAATTTTTCAATAGGAGCAGGAGCACCCATTATAGAAATAGGAGGTGTAGGAGGGGCTGTAGGAGGTTCTATATTTGAAATTAAACGGCTTTCACCTGATCCAGATCCGCCTAATTTTTCACCAGATCCAGACCCCATAATAGAATAAAGATTATGAATTAACATTCTATTTTCTAAAGCAATATTATCATTAAAAGGTCGTTGATTTATAACAACGGGTGACGAAGCAGGGCGGTTCATCATCATCATCATCATATTTTGATTTGATAAATTAGAAGATTTAGAAGATTTAGAAGATTTAGAAGCCCCTTTATTTTTACTATTAACATAAACTTTAACGGCTTGATTAACGGTTTGATTAACAGCTTTATTAGAAACTTTACTTTTAACTTTGGATTTACTTTTATTCTTATTCTTAATTTTAGATTTCCTTTTTATACTAATAGCCATTTAATAAATAACTTATATTTTTTTTATATTTCAATAGTATAAATGATTAATACATTTACCCGTTTTGTAGTTTTAGATGCTAATGATAATAATAAGATTAATTTTAATATAGATCCTGACCGTTATAATGTAACTTTAGAGAGTTATATGTTTCCTGATTATGTAGCTATACCAGATCCAGAAACAACTGACACTGAAATTATAAGAGATGTAATAAGTTTAAATATAAATGGATTACAATTAGGGGGCGGTCATTACCCTTTACTTATAGAAAGCTCATCATTTTCAAAAATAAACGCTCATTATGTAGAATGTTTTGTAAGAAACCAACAAAGCTATCAATTAAAATTATTATCCAATAATACTAATTACGTTTTAACAGGTAATGAAAAAATAGTATTAATATTTCAATTTACAAAAGCTTAATATTTTGTAATTTTTATTTTTAAAAATAAATTTTTATATAATTTGTTTAAATGTAGCTATAATAATATTTAAGTAGAAATTGAAACAATAGTACCTCCACCCTCAGTAGGTCTAATTAATAATGAATATTCTTTAATTGTAAATACATAAGCAGTTGAAGCTGCTGTATTACCCTTTAGAACTACGTTAATTTGATTAGTAACGGGTGATCCTACCATTGACATATTACCCTCATGAAATCTTGTAGTAGAAGAACCACATATAAAGTGATTATCATGAATAGATCTATCTACTAAACCAGTATGATCAGTGTCAAAGAGCATTGAAAATACTTTTTGAACCTCCGCAAAGCATATTGTTTTAGAATCTTGACGGTATAAAGGAAAGGCTTGACCATCAATAGAAACATCTAAATATTCAAAGCCATTTAATTTATATTGATCCCCTTTTTCTCCTGTTAGTTGTCTAGCTATAAGAACTCCCAAAAGAGAACTACAATTCTCTCCTATTTGAACTGATAGAGTAGCTCCAGTACCCAGTCCATATGTAGAGCTTGAAAAAGTTGTAAATGGTAGTCTCAATACGGAATAAGCCAATAATTCTTTCTTAAGAGTACTTGTATAAAGCTCTCCCATGTTACAGGTTTGAAAGTATAGGCGTGGATTATCAATTTTAAAATCAAAGCCAGCAGTTGAATTAACATTTGTAGCACTTTCTAATTCAATATTAATAACCATAGGGGATTGAAATAAGAATAATGGTAAAGCTCTCCCAGTTGTTAAAACACCAGTAATTAAAGGAATACAAAACTCCACAGCTGTACCATAAACATTATTGTCCGCAGAAACTAAAATCTCCTGAGCCATTAATTCTAAAATAGAACCGTCATTAGTTGCATAACCTTCGGGGCAGTTACACAGTTTTAAAACACTATATATTTTATTATAATCAGAAATACTATCAATAGTAGATCCCCCAATTCTTGTCTCAACACGGCGGATCACATCAGAAACTGAAGAAACTGTAACTGCACTATTAGCAGCTGTCGCAGCTTTACCTGAAATAGTACCACGCATATAAACAGTACCAGGCATCAAACAATCTAAAGCAGGAACCTCAAAAGAAATTAACTGACCTCCTGTAACTGAAGTACTTGAAGTACTTGACACATATTTATCAGAGATCACACCTCCTAATGGAACAGGAAGGGATTGAAAACGCATAGTAGCAGGAACTCCAACAGGTAAATTATCATATGTCCCTAAATAATTATCACTTCTAATTTTAGTACTCATGTTTTATAAATCTATTAGAAATTATTTTATTATCTTCTTTTTATATTTTTATAATTAGATGCAGCTTCTTCAGCACTTGATTTAACATCTTGAACACTACCCATAATGGTTTTTAATACCTCCTCAGGTGTCCCACGGGCATTTAAAGCATTACCTATAGCATTTACTCCTGATTGAACAGGTCTAACAATAGAATTAACCATACCTCCTACACCAGGAACCATTGACACAAAGGGCATAATCGTGTCTATTGTTTTATTGAAACCGCCTAACATTGAATTTATGAAAGCAGGGGCATTTTTAACCACTGAATTAATCCCACCTTTAATTTTTCTACCTAAATTAGAAAAGAATGAATTGATTTTACGTCCCATGTTTGTTTTATATAACAAAATAAAATTATCACATAATAAATTTTTAAATTTAGAATACGGAAGCCATTATTTCTAATGTAAGCTGATAATTTAAACCATTCATAAATAAAAGGTTGTCATTTTCATCAGTAATCCTTAAATTTAATTGATTAACTCTATCAACTAAAGCTATAATTTCAATAGGATTATTAGGCTCATAAATTAAAATATCATTAGAATTAACATTAATAGGAATTTTAGCTATAATATCACTATAACCCGTTAAATTTGTTTTAGAACTTTCTTCAGTATTAATTTGCATCAAATTAGAAGCTCTAATATAAACACTATTAGCAGGTTGTACATTAATACAATTAACGCTTTCAACATCTACTGAAGAAACACTTATGGTAGTATCAATTTCAAATCCTAATTGATTATATAAAGTTTCATTATCAAAAATGACATCAAAATTATCAGAAGAAGAAATCTTAATTTTATTATTAACACTATTATAAACCATTTCAATATCAATAAAATTAAGTAATAATTGATTTTTAATTTGACGCATTAAACTAAAGATATTATAATTACCTGTAGGAATAGCTATTTCATATGGAACATCTAAAATTGAATATTTAAATTTATTATTAAATGTTTGAACCGTATAAAAAGAATATGGAATTTGACAGTTAATACATTTAATTTTTAATTTAGTTTTTTTAGCTAGATCACCCAAAGATAATAAATTAATAGGTTGTTGTAATTGAAAAGTAGGGTTTTCAATAGTCCCTAAAGTCCTTGATTTAGTATCTAAATGAAGATATCTTTTTTGAATATTCATTCTTTATTATTACTAACATTTTTTTTATAATGTATTTGTTGGAAATTTTTGAAGAACATTTTTTCTTTTGGTAGTCTTGTATTAACATAGAGGAAGTCAGTTTTCTTCTCCCATACTTTTTCTAATAAATCATCAGCGTCTTTTTTACTCATATAAGGTAATAAAATATTAGTTTTAATATAATCTAATTCTAAAAGCGTGTTAGGTTGGTAAAATTGGTATATGTCAGCGTTTTCTCTTATAGCCGTTTGAAAGAAGCTCACCTTTTGACTTGATATAAAAAAACTCGTTTTACAATGTCTGCTATTCAAAATCCATTTTTGAAGAGTTTTACTATTTTTTAAATCAGTAGCCATATCATCAATAATAACACATGTTAAAGGTATTCTTATTTTCTTATTTTTAGCTTTAGCTTTAGATCTTGTTGTTTCAACTATATCACATGTTTCATCATACCATTCTTTAAATGTTTCATGATCCCATTCAGTCATAATACCGTCTATTTCTTCTAAATTTAAATTATCATCCCATTTAGGATCTTGATAAGCTGTAGCTACCGCCATATAAATTCTATCAAATTTGCCTAAAAAGAATTCTTTACTTGTTAAATAATTTATAATTGTTGTACTTTTACCTTGACCCTTATGACCACTTATAAGCCATACAAAAGTACTTTTAGGGTCAGGTAAGATCCCTTTTTGAACTACTTGCTTATCTAAAGGTTTAATTGTAAGAGTAGCACTTTCTTCTATTTCAAACATCCTTTTCTTTATCTTTATCTTTATTAATAGAAGATAATTTATTTACATAATAGGATTTTACCATTTCTTTTCTATCTTCGGAGTTCATATAAGTTTTATAATAGGGTTCGGTAGTTAATTCTTTAATAGTAACTAAATCATAATCAAAAATAGATCCGTTTAATCTGTTAAAATTTTGTAAAGGTGATTTCATTATTTATTTAATTATTTATTTATTTAATTAAATATATTATTTTTAAAAATATTTAATTAAATAAAATAATAAAAAAATGGAAAATAATAATAATGAAGTTGTAGTTAAAAGAGGTCGCGGGCGTCCTCGTAAAGTTATAGAAGTAAAAGAAGAAGTTAAAGAGGAAGTAATTGAAGAAGTTAAAGAAGTAGTAAGCTCGTCTGAAGAAGAAGATGAAACTGAATCTGAAGAAGAAGAAGAAGAAGAAGAGAAACCTATTAAGGAGGAACCTATTAAATCTAAATCTAAACCCGTTAAACAAAAACCACTTAAAGAAGTTAAACCACTTAAAGAAGTTAAACCACTTAAAGAAGTTAAACCACTTAAAGAAGTTAAACCACTTAAAGAAGTTAAATCAAATAAAAAAATAAAAGAAGAAAAGATTTCTTATGCTCAATTAGAAAACCAACTTAAGAATTTAGAAAAACTACAACAACAACAAATAAAACTACAACAACAACAATTAAAATATAAAAAAGCTAAAATTTTACAACAACAATTACAACAACAACAACAACCTCAACAACAACAACCTCAACAAACATATAAACCAAATAGGAATAATAAAACAAACCAACAACAACAAATAAATAATGCTTTAAATCCTTATTCAAATCTTCGTATATTATAAAACATGAATAAGTTAAGGTTTAAGGCTGGAAACTTTAGTATAAGAATAAGACACTCAAATAATAACTATGAAGAATTAGAAGAAAGTTCTGAATCAAGTAAGTCATCTAATTCAAAAAGAAAAAAGATAGATAAAGTAAAAGGTTTTTTTAAAACGGTTGTAGGAGTAATTAAAACGGTAGTAAAGATAATTATATAAGGTCATTTTCGTTAATATTCATTTCTAACATCATTTTTTTAATTTCATTAATTTTTTTTTCTTTTTGTTCTTTAAATTTTCTAAATTCATTAAATTCATCAATTGAAATAATAACAACATCCTCAGTTTGTACGCTGGCGTCTTTAACAATAATCTCACGGTCATCTTCTAAAATAGGGCGTTCATTAATTTCAATATCAATTTCTTTAACATCTTCTTTTTTTTTATTAAGTTTTTTAACAGGCTTAACTTCTTCTTCTTCTTCTTTATTTTGATTAATCCCTCTAATTCTATTAAAGAAATCTAATTCATCCTCATCATCACCTCTAATAAATCCCGCTTTAATTTGTAATTTTTTACAATGCTTAGCCTCTCTTAAGTGCCTAACATAACCATTATTAACCATTTCTTTACCACAGATAATACAAGTAATCATTTTTGAAACGTTATTTATTATACTACTATATTTTATTAATAGCGTTATATCTTTAAATACATTTATTTTTTAATTATTTATTTTTTCAATTTTTTTTATATTGTTATTTTAAAAAATATTATTAATATAAAGTAAATTATTCAAATGGTGCGTAATCTTGCGGGAGGAGGAGATAGTGGGAGCTTTGAAACAGATAATGATAATTTTACTTTTACAATACAAACGGAGGATGTTATGACTATAAAAGCTGATAGTTTAACTTTAAATATGTTTGATGAAACAGGGATGTTAAAAATAGATAATAATAATGTTTCTATTGTAGATGTAGATTTAGAAGCTTTAGAAATTCAAGTAAATAATAATACTTCTAATATAGCTACAAATTCAAATAATATTTTAACAAATACTAATAATATTCAATCAAACAGTAATAATATTTATATTAATCAATTAGATATTTTAAGTAATAAATCAAGATTAACTGCTATAGAAGATCCCGCTTTTGTATTACCTCTAACATTAAATAAAATAAATAATAGTGTTGGTATTGGTATTACAAATCCTGATGTATCTTTATCAGTTTTAGGAAGTATTAGAAGTAGTGGAAATATAATATGTGGAAGTACATTACAAACTAATAATATAACAGCTACAGGAACAGCTACTATTGATGGTAATATTATATGTGGTAATAATATAACTGCTTCTTCATTTATTGGAAGTGGTGCTTCATTAACTAATTTGAATGGAACAAATATAACAACAGGAACAGTTGCTGGGGCGAGGATTGCTAATTTAAACACTTCTAAATTAACGGCTGGAACCCTGCCTTTAGTTAGAGGAGGAACAGGAACAACAACAGGAACAGGAACAGGTAGAGTTGTATTAAATAATAATCCTACATTTAGTGGAAGTATAACAGTAAATAATAATATAAGTGCTGGAGGTACAATATCTTCATTAGGAACAATAACAGGAGAGGGTAATATAATTTGTAATGGAAATTTAGGAGTAAATATAACGCCTACTAATAGATTACATGTAAGTGGTAATGCTTTAATAACAGGAGATGTAAGTGCTGATACTTTAACAACAACAGGAAACGGTACAATTGGTGGCAACCTCGAATTAGGCACAAACTGCTATATTGGCAATTATCTCAGTGGAAATTTTGCATGTTTTCGAAATCGAGATCCTGCACTTACACCGGTAAACGACTTCTGTTTAATGCAAGACTCGACAGGTCGAACACTTCTAAATAGCAGTGAGGGACAAGTTATGCAATTCCGTCATGGAAATAATAACAATCGTATGACCATAGTTCCAAACGGTGATATTGGAATTGGAACAACATCGCCAACGGAAAAATTACATGTAAATGGAAATGTATTATCTACAGCATTTTCAAGACAATTTGATACAAGAGAGTTAAAGCCAAGTGATATAGAAGGTAATAGTTTAAAATTTGGTTTTGGTTCTTATGATAATGATAATTCCACACCTTGGGCTGATGTTCTACATTTGAATTCATGGGATAATTCAAGTGGTGGCGGTACAAATGCTATAATGTTTAATAAAAGTAATTTTGGTATAAGACAATATAGAGGAACATTTGAAAGTGATACAAATTATTCAAGTTATAGTGATTGTGTTATGGCGGATTCAAGTGGAAATGTTGGGATTGATGGTAATTTAACAGTAAATGGTCAAGTTAATGGAGCAAGTGATTTAATGAGAAACCCGCCTAATGTTAGTGGAGTTATTAATAAAACGAACATACTGGCTGGAACAAATACAGACAGATTTATAAGATTTAGAAACGGAGGAGGGAGCCCTAATGGAAATGCGGGAATTCAATTTAGTCATTTTGATAATCCTAATTTTTATATGCTGGCTAATTTTCAAGGTTTAAAATGGTTTCATTCAAGTACTAATACAGGAACTAAAAATGATTACGGAACCGATATAATGACTTTATCACCTGCTGGAAATTTAGGAATTGGTACAAATAATCCTACTGAAAAATTACATGTAATAGGAGATATCAAAGCAACAGGTCAAATTGTAAGCGGTAATGGATTAAAAAAAATAACAAGAGAAGGTACATTTTCATCTTTTACAGTAAGCGGACCACTTATAACAATAAATTTAAGCCATCCTGCGGAAATAACAATATTTAATAAAATATTTAATGTATCATGCTTTTTCTTAGACGGTACAACATGGAAAATGGTTAATTTTAGTGGTTTAAGTGATTTGAAATTTAATAATAGTACATTGTTTGTAATTGGAACTATACCTGATTTAGACATGAGAAATAAATCATATAGGATTACTTATGAATATGAATAAAATGTTAATATAATATAAATGGAAAATTATAAAATAATAAAAGAAGATAATGATAAAATATTGTTAGAGGTTTATATGGATAAAGTATGTGTAGGAAGTAAAGATTTTATAGATTATCATTTATACGAAGAGAATATTAAATTTACAAAAGAAGAAGATAATGATGAAATCTATAATATAGAAATGAATAAAGAGATATTTAAAGAATTAAAAGAATTGTTAAGTCATAAGAAAAGGAAAGTAAATTTTATAATGGAAGAATGTGATGAGGATC
>Ga0136561_1000381_pt1 | contig 15073 bp, 13 predicted proteins | sample AntRauMeHopE1498_FD_104641 | JGI IMG/M metagenome (GOLD analysis project Ga0136561, IMG submission 104641) | Saline lake microbial communities from Rauer Islands, Antarctica - Metagenome Hop E1 #498 | ecosystem: Environmental > Aquatic > Non-marine Saline and Alkaline > Saline | place... | reverse complement strand
TGCGAAGCGACTAACCTTAAGTGCGAAGCAACTAACAGTATCTACGACACATGTGGGTCTTTATTAGTCGAGATACTATCGGCAGGTTTTACAAAATTTTACTCGCGTGGAAGATTAAATATTTTTTGTTCAGGTATTAAGTAAAAAAAGAATGCTTGCTGGATAAAACACTGAAAAAATATTCTATTTAACGAGATTTAACACCATGTCGAAATGAGGCGAATTTTTTCCTTGTATCAACTCAAATACAAGCATTTCGCTTGTTACTACTTCTGCCCCGGCGCCACCTAGCCTTGCCGTTGCGGTGTCGCAATCGAGTTGAGTTCTAGAACTAATGGCATCGGCCACTAGTATTACGCGATACCCATGTGTCAACGCGTCAATAACGCTTTGAGTTACGCAAACATGCGCTTCACAGCCAATAACGATAAGACAGCTTTTGCCTTGTTGCCTGTGCTCTTCCATATTTTTGACTAATGCGGGCGCACCAAAGCAGGAAAATGTCGTTTTCTCAAACAAATTATTATTAATAAACGGCTGTACAACATTTGCAGATGGACCAAGACCTTTTGTATACTGTTGCGCAACTGTGACCGGAATGTCGAGTGCGGTAGCTGTGCTAAGCACGATGTTTACGTTGCGTAACATCGTCTCAATATTTAATAAAACCGGCGCTAATCGCGTTTGAATATCGACCACGAGTAATTGGCACTGAGACGCTTCAATTCTAATCTGCATAATATAAATCCTTTGCTTAAATTGAATAAGCAGTCATTAAAATAACTTGTTAACAAGTTTATCTATATTCCAGTGCTGCTACTATAACCTTTAGTAAGCGACAAAAAGGCTTAAGACTTTAGTGTGTAGTTAATTGTTCGTCTTTCAAAGGACGGTGTTTAGTTAGTAAAAGGATTATTCGCCTCCTTTGGTAATGCTATTGGCGTGGGAATTAAACGCAATATGGTACATCTCGGCCCTCACATTGCTGAAAACACTAAAGAGGGAGAAACCGGTTGTGCCGACTCACTTGTTAACGTAAACCGATTTTACCCGCTAAGCGATGCGTATATATAGCACTGCTTATAATTTAGTAGAGATCGGTTTTTAGTTCTTCGGTCTAATAAACGGCATGTGTCTGTTTACGTCTTTATATAACAAGTATCTAAATGGTCCCGGTCCTCCGGCGTAACAAGACTGTGGGCAAAAAGCGCGTAACCACATAAAGTCTCCAGCTTCTACTTCCACCCATTCACCGTTTAGGTGATATACCGCTTTACCTTCAAGCACATACAGACCGTGTTCCATCACGTGAGTTTCGTCAAAAGGAATAACGCCGCCGGGCTCAAAAGTAACAATGTTCACGTGCATATCGTGACGCATATCAGACTGCTCGGTAAAACGCGTTGTTTTCCACACATCTCCCGTGTTTGGCATGGCAATAGCCGGGACTTCATGATCGCTCGTTACGAATGGCTCTGGTGCGTCAATACCTTCTACAAATTGGTAAGCTTTGCGGATCCAATGAAACTTAGCGTGCTTGTCGCTGTTATTTTTTAAGGTCCATTTACAATCAGGTGGTAAATAAGCATAACCGCCAGCGCTCATATTGTGCACGGTACCTTCAATATTAACGTCCATTTCACCTTCTACCACAAACAAAACAGCTTCGGCGCTGGCATCTAGTTCTGGCTTGTCAGAGCCGCCGTTTGGACCTAATTCCACAATATACTGTGAAAACGTTTCAGAAAAACCACTTAGCGGACGTGCTATTACCCACATGCGCATATTGGTCCAAAACGGCAGATAACTGATAACAATATCAGTTAATACTCGCTTTGGAATAATCGCATAGCCTTCGGTAAAGATAGCACGGTCTGACAACAACTGTGTTTGCGGTGGTAAGCCGCCGGTTGGTGCATAATAAGTACTTTTAGTTGACATATAAAATGGCCCTAGTTGCCCGCTTTTTGATGCAGTTGGTTAAATTTTTGTCGGTACGCGTGAAGCAAAGGTTCAGTGTATCCGTTTGGCTGAGTTTCGCCTTTGAAGACTAAATCAAGCGCCGCTTGAAACGCTAAACTTGCGTCAAAGTCTGCAGACATAGGTCTGTAAAGTGGATCGTGTTCATTTTGCTTGTCTACCACGGCAGCCATCTTTTGTAGCGCATCTTTTACCTGAGGCTCAGTCAAAATGCCATGTTTCAGCCAGTTACAAATATGCTGGCTTGAAATACGTAAGGTTGCGCGATCTTCCATCAAACCAACATTATTAATGTCGGGAACTTTAGACGCGCCCATGCCCAAGTCGACCCAGCGCACTACATAGCCTAATAATCCCTGCGCGTTGTTGTTAAGCTCTTTTTCAATTTCACTTTCACTCAAACTTTCTGGGTTTAGCAACAGCGGCACGGTAAGAATATCGTCTATATTTGCACGCGCTCTATTTTTAAGTTTGTTTTGTACATCAAATACATTCACCTGATGATAGTGAATTGCGTGTAAAGTAGCGCCCGTAGGGGATGGTACCCAAGCGGTATTGGCGCCTGATTGAGGGTGCGCAATTTTAGCTTTCATCATATCGCTCATCATGTCGGGCATAGCCCACATGCCCTTGCCTATTTGTGCCTTACCTGAAAAACCGCAGGCTAAGCCTACATCAACGTTGTAATCTTCATAGCCTTTAATCCAAGGCTGCGACTTCATATCGCCTTTGGCCACAACCGGTCCTAACAGCATACTGGTATGAATTTCATCGCCTGTTCTGTCTAAAAAGCCGGTGTTAATAAACGCCACTCTTGACTTAACTTGTGCAATGCACTGTTTTAAGTTAACCGTGGTGCGGCGCTCTTCGTCCATTACACCTATTTTTATGGTGCCTCGGGGTAAGTCTAAGGCGTCCTCTACGGCATCAAACAAGGCGTTGGCTAAGGCAACTTCTTGTGGGCCATGCATTTTAGGCTTTACGATATATACGTTGCCATTTCGTGAATTGCGGTGAACATTTATTTTTTGAATGTCGTGCAGAGCAATGCAGGTACTTATCATGGCGTCCATGATCCCCTCTGGCACTTCATTACCGTGGCTGTCGAGTATGGCTGGATTGGTCATTAAATGACCCACGTTTCTACAAAACAATAAACTGCGGCCCTGCACGCTGAGGGCTTCACCAGCAGGGTTGTAATATTCTTTGTCAGCGTGTAAAACGCGCTGGCTCACTTTACCTGACTTTTCAATGGTTTCGCTTAAATCGCCTTTCATTAAGCCAAGCCAGTTCCGATATACGTTTATTTTTTCTGCAGCGTCTACCGCAACCACTGAGTCTTCAAAATCAACAATAGTGGTTAAAGCCGCTTCTAAGGTAATGTCTTTTACGCCTGCTGCATCAGTTTTACCTATCGCTGAATTTGCGTCAATCTCAATGGCAACGCGCAGCCCATTATGGCTAAGCAATATTGAGCTTGGCGCGCTTGTGTCGCCCTGATAGCCAATAAATTGTGCGCGCTGCGCTAAATTGACTGTATCGCCGCCAGCAAGAGTAATGAGAAGCTGCTGACCGGTAATTTCATACTTGTTAGCGTCGGTATGTGAACCTTTTTCTAGCGCAAAATGCGTGTTTAGAAAGTCACGTCCATAAGCAACTACTTTCGCTGCTCTGACAGGGTTGTGAGTAGCGCTTTTTTCTGCACCGCCCTCATCACTTATCACATCGGTGCCGTAAAGCGCATCGTATAAACTGCCCCAGCGGGCGTTGGCGGCATTTAATGCAAAACGGGCATTGGCTGCGGGTACCACAAGCTGCGGACCTGCTGTGGTGCAGACTTCGCTGTCGACGTTAACGGTGCTAATTTGAAAGTCATCGCCTTGGGGCACTAAATAGCCAATATCTTGAAGAAACGTTTTATAAGACTGCACCTCAAACTTGCCTTGGTTGGCAAGGTTATATTCGTCAATCTTATGCTGTAATTCTATGCGTTTTTCCAACAGCGCTTTGTTTTGTGGTGCGAAATCGTGAATAATTATCGCTAAAGAAGCCCAAAACGTGTCGCCCGAGACTGACAAACCCGGCAGCACTTCTGTTTCTATAAACGTCACTAAATTAGCGTCAACACGAAGTGCGTTTTTTTGTAAGTATTCTGTCATTGTGCTTTTACTCGGTTATGGTTAATTCCTAAAATTATTCTACCTCTAAATGTAAATAAATTCACCTCACCTGTCAAATTTGTCAGTAAATTGTAAACAATATTGTTGACAATTTTAGCGAAAGTAAAATATAGTAGCTCATTAATTCGGATTCAAAACTCGCTACTCTTATATATCTACTCATAATCATGGATAATAAGCGCACAAAGCATAATTTACTTGGTTTAAACAAGGCTTAATTGCTAGTGCTAAATAGGCTTTACACCGCACCACGATAAACAGTAAATCTATTTTAAAGCAGTGGCTGTGGAATATAAGAACATTTCGCTATTGCTGGTACAAACAAGATCATCGGCGAGCGCAGATATACATTTATATAAAACACGACCGTTTTGGTAATCACTCATGACAGACAAAATAGACATACACACGTTAAATAACGCTACGCAGGCAGAGTTCATTGAAACCCTCGCCGAGATTTATGAACATTCAAGCTGGATCCCTGAGAAAGTCTGGCACAGCCGGCCTTTTTTAAGCGTCGATAATTTGCATCAGGCAATGCTGAAAATAGTTGAAGATGCGTCTATCGAAGAAAAACTTACTTTGCTGCGCGCTCACCCACAGTTAGCGGGCAAAGAAGCAAAAAGCGGATCACTAACCACCGCGTCAACCCAAGAGCAGTCTTCAGCTAATTTAAACGCCCTAAGCAAAGAAGAAATGGACGAAATCACTTCGCTCAATCAGCAGTATATTGACACGCATGGCTTTCCTTTTATCATTGCGGTTAAGAACCATGACAAAGCGAGTATTTTCAATGAGTTTAAAAAGCGTATAAACAAACCTAATAGCGAAGAGATATATAGCGCTATCTGGCAGGTTGGTTTAATCGCTACTTTTCGACTTGCCGGCATACTTAAAGGTTACGAGCCTAGCGCATAACACTTAACAAAACGACACTAACGACATAAATAAGGATTAATCATGGCCAAGCTATCAACCCATGTGCTGGACACCGCAAATGGCAAGCCTGCTGAAAACATCAAACTTGAATTCTATCGCGTAGAAGGTTCACAAAATGTGTTACTCAAAACACTGACCACTAACAACGACGGCAGAACTAATGAACTATTGCTAGACGACAGTAATATTGAAGTGGGTGAGTATATTATTGTATTTTATGTCGCTGAATACTTTACAAAGTTGGGGGTTGAGCAAACAAAACCCGCGTTTTTAAACCGTATTCCCATTCATTTTGGCATTTTCGACGCTAAAGCCAACTACCATGTTCCTTTGCTAGTATCGCCATGGAGCTATTCGACTTACCGCGGTAGCTAGTGGGCGTTATTACCAAGGGCACAACGATACTAGGCCTAGGCAACATTGGCGCGCTAGCCTCAAAACCTGTGATGCAAAGTAAAGCAGTGCTGTTTAAGCACGTTGCCGGCTTTGGCATGGGCAAAAACACCTGCTGATGTCATCAAAGTTATTGAATACATTGTAAAATAGCAAGTAACTTAGCATAATCACATCCAACGATGTATAATATTATTATGCTACATTACAAACGCCTAATCGTTGTTATCACCCCACATTGGGAAGAACAAGCTGCTCTTAAAAGAGCTATTTTTTTAGCTAAGACACTTGATGTATCAACCAGCATGAAGTACGTCGTGACATGGTATAAGAAGTGGTACAAGAATGTTATTAAGTACTACCGCCGAGTATATTATTGATAAACTGAACTGTGACACACACGTTGTTAAAGGCTAACGTTTATAGGGCCAGCATATTGCTGTTGACTCTTATACTTATATCACTCAACTTGCGCCCTGCCCTCACTTCCGTAGCGCCTGTTATACAAAGCATTGTTGAAGATTTGTCCTTAAGCCAAGCAAATGCAGGCTTAATAACCACTATACCCGTATTATTAATGGGCTTACTGGCACCCTTAGCGCCTAGGTTAGCGGCTCGCTGGAGCCAAGAGAGCGTGCTGAAGGGCGCAATGGCCGTGCTAACAGTCGCATTACTGCTGCGGCATTTTAGCCAGCACAGTTTCGCTCTTCTGCTTTTATCTGCCGTGTTAGCGGGCACTGCCATTGCCATTGCAGGGCCATTGATGTCTGGTTTTATTAAGCAGCATTTTGCGCGCCATATGGGGTTTGCAATCGCCATATATTCGGTCAGCATTACCATTGGTGCAGCATTGGCCGTAGCCCTTACATTGCCTATTATCAGTACGTTTGGCGGTGAATGGCACTATGGATTGTCGAGCTGGGGCTGGCTGGCTTTAGCAACCTTCTTGCTGTTAATCATTTTCTTACCAAAATCGACTAGCCCAAAACTAGACAAGAGCATTCTTAAAAAACTGCCGCTGCATTCTTTTAAGGCTTGGTTATTAACCGGCTTTTTCGCGGCGCAAGCCGGTGTTTTTTATGCACTTGCAACGTGGATGGTGGCGCATTTTGAGCACGTCGGTTTTAGCATATCTCGAGCCAGCATTATGGCTAGCGTGTTCATGGGATCAGGTATTTTGGGTGCGCTAATTATGCCTTTGATTGCGGCGCGCACAGCCAAGCGCAGTTTGCTTATAGCGGCAGTTACCTTCATTACGACATTATTGATATTGGCGATAACATGGCTGCCTCAGTTAAACCCCTTGGTACTTGTGTCTATATTAGGCGTGACCACATCGGGCACTTTTGCACTCGCGCTAGCCTTACCTGTGCTTGAAACTGATACACCTCATGAGGCCTCTCAACTGTCGTCGATGATGTCGTCATTCGGCTATATTATTGGCGGCGTTACGCCTGCATTAGTCGGCATTGGCAAAGACATAACCGGCAGTTATGAATGGTCGTTTACCTTTCTAGCGGCGCTGAGCTTTTGCATGGTTGTTATTGCCTTGTTTTTACCCAATGTTTCTGAAAACCGCGCACAGTGATATAGATTAAGACTAAGCACAAGGCGTAATTTGGGCACGTAACCATTGTTTAAAGCACTCAATAGCTTTTGACTCACGGTAGCTAATCAAATAGTAACCTGCCTGAGCGGGAATAGGTGTAAAAGGTGACATTAAGGTACCTTGTTCAAAGTCTTGTTTGACCAGTGCATAACGCGCCATCGCGATCCCTAAACCGGCCTGCGCGGCTGCCATCGCCATGTCGGTTCGATTGAAGTAATAGCCTCGGTTGCTTTCTACGGCTAAATCATAGTGCTTAAAATAATATTGCCATTCATAATATTTAAGCGCATTACGCAGCGGCATAGCATCATGTAGCAAGGTTGTTTGCTGCCAGTTTTGCAGTTTTTGCGCCTCGTCTTTTGTATGCCAGTTAAGCTGTTTAGCATATTCATGACTCATTACTGGCAGCAGTTGTTCTGCTAGCAGCAATTCAGCGTCTTTAAAAGCATAGGGCGTCGCGCCGTAATCAATGGCAATGTCAAAGGTAGTATCTTTATAGTCAACAAGCGCGCCTTCGGCAAACGTCACTACGGTAATATTAGGATAATGCTGATAAAAGTTATGTAAGCGGGGTACTAACCATTTAAAGGCAAATGATGGCGTTAGCTTTACCCGTATCTCACCTTCCGGGATTTTCTCTTGACGAGAGGCCTCTATTGCCCTTTCAATATCACCCAAACCTTTTTCAACCGCTGCGTATATCTGCTGGCCAGCATAGGTAAGCGCAATTCCTCTAGAATGGCGATCAAATAACCTCACCCCCAGCTGCTTTTCAAGTAAACTGATCTGCTGACTTACCGCGCCTGTCGTTACATGTAAATAGCTAGCTGCTTGGGTAAAGCTACTAAACTGAGCAGCTGCTTTAAACGTGGCTAAACCACTTAACTGACTACCCTTTAGCATTGCATATTTCGCGTTTAGAATTTCTAAAGGCTCATGTTAAAAAATATCGATTGTGAAGTATAGGATTTTTACTACATTAGCACTATAAATGTTGATAAAGGCGTATAGTCAAAATGAAAGTAATGGTATTAGGAAGTGGCGTAGTAGGATTAACCTCAGCATGGTATCTAGCCCAAGAAGGTCATGAAGTAACCGTGGTTGATCGCCAACCGCGCAGCGCACAAGAAACGAGCTACGCCAATGCAGGGCAAATTTCTTATGGCTATTCGTCGCCGCTTGCAGCGCCTGGTGTGCCTACTAAAGCTTTCAAATGGATGACCCAAAAACATTCACCGCTAATTATGCGCCCGAGTGTATCGCCTGATCTATACGCATGGACGCTAAAATTTTTAGCCAACTGCACACAGTCTAAATACACAATTAACAAAAGCCGCATGCTCAGAATAGCCAACTATAGCCGAGAATGCTTAATTGATTTACGCAAAACCACGTCAATTGAGTATGAAGGGCGTCAGCAGGGGACCTTACAAGTATTTAGAAAGCATTCACAGGTTGAAGCCGTGCAAAAGGACATGAAAATCCTTACCGACAGCGGCACGCAGTTTCGTTTATTGAACACCCAAGAATGCCTAGAGCATGAGCCGGGTTTGCTTCCCGTGAAGGATAAAATTGTGGCCGGCCTGCACTTACCCGGCGATGAAACCGGAGACTGTTTTACGTTTTGTCAGCAGTTGACTGAAATGGCCAGTAAAGCAGGCGTTAACTTTAAGTTTAACGTACATATTAAGAAGCTCTTAAAAAGCGGCGATGTAATAGACGGCGTGCGCACCAGTGAAGGTGATTTAAAGGCCGACGCCTACATAGTTTCTATGGGAAGTCATTCAGTGAAGGCTTTGCGCGCCTTAGGCATTAACGTACCTATTTATCCCGTAAAAGGCTACTCGTTGACCCTGCCAGTGAGCAATCCAGAATTCGCGCCTGTTTCAACCGTTATGGATGAAACGTATAAAGTAGCCCTCACACGCTTTAATGATCGCATAAGAGTAGCCGGTACCGCCGAGTTAGCAGGGTTTAGTTTACATTTATCAGAGAAACGAAAAGCCACTATTGCGATGGTGGTCAGCGATCTGTTCCCCCACGCAGGCGATTTATCAAAAGCAGAGTACTGGACTGGGCTTCGCCCAATGACGCCCGATGGCACGCCTATTATAGGCAAAACAAACATTCCGAACCTATATATTAACGCCGGTCACGGTACCTTAGGCTGGACCATGGCGTGTGGCTCAGGACGCTTAATTTCAGATATCGTATCCGGCAAAAAAACCGATATTGACACCGAAGGATTAGCGGTGTCTAGATACAAATAAGACTGTCAACGTTTAGAAAAACTTAGCCATGCCTTGGGTGATATTTGAAGAGATGAAAGCTAGTAGGCAGGCGATTAACTTGCCTAAAGCCGCTAGTCTGGTGTGTGATGTTTTATCCAATGCGATGCAATGTCTTGTCTACGGCAAACCCATACGTCGCTGAACTGCTCAATATAATCTAAAAACTTGACCAAGCTAGCAAATCTACCAGGACGACCTATTATGCGGCAGTGCAAACCAATAGAAAGCATTTTTGGTGCATCAGCGCCTTCAGCGTAAAGGGTGTCAAAGGAATCTTTTAAATAGGTAAAGAACTGCTCACCTGAGTTGAAACCTTGCGGACTGGCAAAGCGCATGTCGTTGGCGTCTAGCGTGTAAGGTATAATTAAGTGTGACTTGTAATTACCGTTAACAGCTTTACCTTCCACGAAATAAGGCAGATCGTCGGCGTAGCTGTCAGCGTCATATAAAAATGAGTCTTCTTCTATCACTAGCTTACGTGAGTTTTCGCTCATGCGGCCTAAATACCAGCCTTTTGGCTTCTCACCGGTCATGCTTTTGTGAATTTCTATGGCTTTTTGCAGATGTTCACGCTCAATATCAAGCGGGACTTTTTGATAGTCAATCCATCTATAGCCATGACTGGCTATTTCCCAGTCGGCTTTTAACATTGCTTCAACTGCTTCTGGATTTCGCTGCATAGCCATAGCCACACCAAACACGGTTACTGGCATTTTGCGCTGTGTAAACAGCTTATGCAGTCGCCAAAATCCTACCCTAGAGCCATATTCATAAAAAGATTCCATATTCATATGGCGCTGATTTTCAAACGGCAGCGCGCCTATAATTTCAGATAAAAATGTTTCTGAGGCTTTGTCACCGTGCAAAATACAGTTTTCAGCGCCCTCTTCATAATTAATGACAAACTGTACCGCTATTTTTGCTTTTTTCGGCCAGGTTACTTTTGGGCCGCGTTGGCCGTAGCCTTTCATGTCTCTTGGGTAGTTGTTCATTAGATCACTCATAGTAATGTTCATGTTGTTGAGGGTCATTGTAACCTTAACTCAATAGTTTCGTTTTCTAAGGTGGCTTCATCGCAGTTATTTCCGGGGCCGCTTCTGTCAACAATCACAAAAAGTCGATCTTTTTGTTCCGATATTAATGGCATATGCCACACACCAGTATGAAAATTAAAGCCTTGGCGGCCATTGGTAACAAAGGCCTGCAGGGTATCGGAGTCTAAAGGTTTGTCTTTTGGCCCAACCACAAGTACCACGGGTTCATTGTCGGTAGGAATAAATGCTTGACTGCCTTTGGGATGCTTTTCAAGCAAATTAAAGCGGTGGGGAAATGGTTTTGCCTCATTAATCTTGAAGTAGCTGACAATGGCGCGGCCACCGTTTTGGGTGTCAATTTGCACGTCGGCTAAATCGTGATAGCGCTGTACTCTGCCATCATTAATACTGAAGTTTTTAGCGCCCTCAAGCTCTATTACATCACCAAATTGCTTGAAGGCCTCACGGTTAAGGGGCTTTGCGACTAATTTAGTAATTTTCATGCACTGTCCTTTTTATTACAAAGATTTATAGCTAACTGTACACTAACAGCAAAGCTTGACCCATCGGCACGCGTTAAGCTTTACACTGCGTTTAGTCTTCATACTATTTTATTATTCTGGTTGCTGTAATTCTTGATACCACTTTGCGATTAGCGAGCGCTCTTCTTCAGTAATTTGGGTTAAATTACCAATTGGCATTGCTCTTAGCACAACCGTTTGCTGATGTATCTGCGTTGCTTGCGCTAAAATTTGCTCAGGTGTGTCGTACATATAACCTTTAGGCGCAGCGGCAAAGCCAGGATGAGTAGGCTGTGCGGCATGGCATGAATGACAGCGCTGTTCGATGACAGAAGCTACTTGAGCAAATTCTACTCTAGGCACTGCTGGGTCAATCGGCATAACCACCTGAGGCTTTGGTGCCATTACCCAAAAAACCGCGGCTAAAATCAGAAATGCAGGGATTAAGACCACTGTTAAAGGCTTGCCTTCGCTATGGCGAGATACAAAGAAGATACGAATTAAGGCGCCAGCCATTGAAATACCAACTAAAATTAACCAGTTATATTCATGACTATACGTCATAGCATAGTGGTTACTTATCATGGTAAATAACACAGGTAAGGTGAAATAGGTGTTGTGAACAGAACGCTGCTTACCCGCTAAGCCCGGCGCGGGGTCAACCTCTTTGCCTGCACGCAAATCTTCAACCATTTTCTTTTGACCGGGAATAATGATGAAGTATACATTGGCCGCCATTATGGTGCCTAACATAGCACCGAAGGTGATAAAAGCGCCACGTCCGCTGAACATGTGCGTAAGCGCATAGGCCGCACCCGACACTAATATGAATATGACAATGCCCAGCATTAAATCGTTTTTAGCTAGGGCTGACTTACACAGAACGTCATAAATGATATAACCGCCAATTAAAAAGCTTACGCTTATGGCAATGGCGACTGTTTGAGACATTTCCATTAAGCTGGAGTCAATCAGATAAATGTCAGCGCCGTACCAATACACGATGGCCATTAAGAAAAACCCACTGATCCATGTCGAATAGGCTTCCCATTTAGACCAATGCAGATTTTGTGCTAAAGGCTCATTTTTTGGCCCCAGCATATATTTTTGAGAGTGGTAAAAACCACCGCCGTGCACCGCCCATAACTCACCAAAGACACCGTTTTGTGAGTCAGCTGCTTTTTTTGAGGGCCGTAATGAGTTGTCTAACATTACAAAATAGAAGGACGCGCCGATCCATGCAATACCCGCGATGACATGCACACTTCGCACTAAAAAATTTAAAACGTCAAAGAAATACGCTTCCAATTGGCTGCTCCTTTTAAGCAAATATTTTGTTTCAACTTATTGCTCTATATCAACAATAAGTGCTCAACCATACATATTTAGCAAATTTCTATGTGCATGACTTGTGCGTTTATGGATCACGACGACAACAGGATATGTAACAAAAATATTCTTGTCAACAAGATTGTTTACAATTAACTGACAACATAGACAGTCCTATTGAAGCTAAGGGAACAGCTAGTTTATTCAAAAGAACAAGCATGGCTTTTACCATAAACATTAAAATTTAGAGGGGAAGTAGTGGGTTCAAACAAGCCCGTTTACTGGCATACCACAACCTTTTAGAACGATATGCTTGATGGTTTTTTTCGCGTCATCAAAGTCTTTTTCATTTAGCGGGTGGCCTAAAGCCGCTTCTATCTCTACAGCAAAATTTGCATAGTGCTGGGTTGCGCCCCAAATAGTAAAGAGCAAGTGGTAAGGAGACACGTTATCAATTTTCCCTTGCGCTTGCCATGCTTCAATCACATGCGCTTTTGCACCTATCCATTTTTTAAAATCAGTTTGCAAGTACTCGCTTAAATAAGGCGCTCCGTACAATATTTCACTGGCAAAAATAATCGACGCCGTGGGATTGGTGCGCGAGTACTCCAACTTCGCATCTATGTAGCTTGATATAGCCTGAGCGGGGTCGTCATCAGGCTGTATATCAGCAAATGCTTGGTTCCATAAATCGATAATATTAGTTAATACCGCGCCATAAAGCGCCAGCTTATTTTTGAAGTAATAGTGTATGTTGGTCCTTGGGATTTTAGCCAATGCCGCTATTCGGGCAATCGAAGCGCCGTTATAGCCGTGCAGCTTAAACTCTTCTCCGGCCGCTTCCAAAATTTTATGTTTGTTGGCCACCCTAGACCGCTGCTGGATATTTGTTAGGGAATCATTGCTCAATTGTATGCGAGGCCTGTTTATATCAGCCATAAAAACTCCTCAATAATAAACTATCGCTATAATCGCGGTTTGAACGCATCAAGCAGTTCGCCACTAACTTCTTTATCTTCTAGCTTCAGACGGGCTTCAATACCTTGTATATGGTCAAACATAAGCTGCGTTGCTTTATCGACCTGTCCTTTTTGCATTACTTCTATTAGTGCAAAATGCTCCTCATAAGAACACTTTGGTGCATCTGGCTTTTCATATTGAACGATAACTAATGAGGTTTGTGGGACTAAAGTGGTCACCATTCGTTCTAAGGTCGTATTTTTTGATATTTTAGCCAACATTAAATGAAAATCGCCGCCCGACAACATGCCTTCTACTATATTCTCATGATCTATATTGTCTTGTTCTGTTTTTACTATTTTTTTAAGTAGCGCAAAATCACTCTTAGTAGCATGTTTAATAACGTCTTTTACAATAGCGACTTCTATCAATTGTCGAGCCGCGAAAATATCTTTTGCCTGCTTAACCGAAGGTTTCGCTATAAATGCGCCCTTATTAGGTTCAATTTCAATTATATGATCTTGGGATAAGCGCAGTAGGGCACTGCGAATAGTATTTCGGCCAACATTAAATATTTTAGATAAGTTATCTTCTGTGAGCCGCGTTCCTGGGCGCAGACGAAATGACAAGATAGCATCAAAAATTTCTTGATAAATTTCTTTATCACTGACTTTTTTCTTTTTATTACCAGCTTCTAGCAACGCCTTCATCCCACTCCTAAATACATATTAATCCTACATTGACCACTTTCCTGTCTTTAGTATATAGGGTTTTAACTTTATTTTGGATTGTTCTATCTTTTTTCTTATACGATAAGAAAATAGCAAATATCGTCTTATTTCTATTTTGCATGTCGATAAACACTACGATGCCTTTGTGTACCTTGGGTAAGCCTGGCACGTATAAATTTATCGCGAGTGTTTTTCCTTTGGCCAATCAAAATCTGCTCTGTGGGTAATAGGCGTATAATCATAACACCCATGATGTGTCATATCGGTCACTATATTCTCCTAAAACGTGATGCTAAAGCTCACCAGCATCGGATTATGGTCTGACGCATCGGTTACAGGTGAACTTGCTTCCACTAATGTGAGGCCTCGGTAATAAACATGGTCTAGGGCTAAACCGTTAACAAATCGAGTGCGGTTGTCGGGTGAAAACTCAACTTTACGCAAGCCAAGTTTGCTTAGTTGCTCTTTTATTAACTCAACCCGCGCTGCGCTCCACGTATTTAAGTCACCTGCAAATATCACCGGACCTTCGTGTGTGGTAAGTTCTGCTGCTAATGCAGAAATTTGCCTATTATATGCTAAGGTGCCGTAGGCAAAATTTACTGAATGTAAATTTACCACCGCCAGCACTTTGCCATCTGATAGTTTATAGCGTGCAAATATGCCCGATTTAGGCAATTGTAACCACGGCTCTGCCTCTATATATGCACAGGCCAACATAGGTGCACGCATCGATAAGTTAAGTACGCCCGAAGAAACGTCAAATAATTTAAACGCGTCAACATGACTAGCATACCAGTTTGCTTTGGATATATAATCTTTAAACTCATCTGTCATGCTGACTTCTTGCAGCAGCGCTAATTCAGTATTACTTGAATACTGCATTAATTTCCCTTGCCAATTCACGTTTGTTTGCTTATAAATATTCCAGACAAGTAAATCTAGCTTTCCATTTTTATCCAGAGGCTTAGCTTTTTCGTTACGGTAACAATGCAGCGCATCACTTTTAATATCACCCTTTATAAGCGATAGTTGACCACTGATCGGCAGGCTAAGCACTTGCCAGTATGAGATAGTAATAAAAGTAAACAACACCACGAAAAATG
>Ga0136561_1000379_pt1 | contig 15177 bp, 18 predicted proteins | sample AntRauMeHopE1498_FD_104641 | JGI IMG/M metagenome (GOLD analysis project Ga0136561, IMG submission 104641) | Saline lake microbial communities from Rauer Islands, Antarctica - Metagenome Hop E1 #498 | ecosystem: Environmental > Aquatic > Non-marine Saline and Alkaline > Saline | place... | reverse complement strand
CGCTTGATCCAATCCCGGCAGACTACGCCGCAAATGCGCGGTGGCCCTGATGCAACGCTTGCACATGATCGGTTCGGCAGTTTCGCAGCTCATCAACGTGATGACGGCGCGCGACCTGAAAGATACCGGGCCGAACGAAAGCGTTTCGGCCCGGATGCACCGACAAAAGCGCAGGCGTGAACGCATAATCGACGCCATACACTTCTGGCAACGCGACCCCGGACACTGCGAGCGCGCTTTCTTATCTGACGTGGACGATGCGTTGGATCTGCTGGCCGAGATTGAAGGAAAGTCACTATGACCTATCAACCAGACAGTCGCGTTCGCTGGATCGTGCAGCACTACAGCGCGACGCCGATTGAAATTGATTTAACCGCCGACGATATTGACGAGATGCACCGCAAGCGTGGGTTCCGCGAAATTGGATATCATTATTTCATCCGCAAAAATGGGATGGTTGAGACGGGCCGCGATCTGTCGCAGCCGGGGCGGTTTGAAACGGGCGCGCATTCCAAGGGCGAAAACAGTGCGTCGATCGGCATCTGCCTTGAAGGCGGCGTTACCCTAGACGCAAGAAACGTGGGAGTTGACAACCGGACCCAAGCACAGATCAAGGCACAGATTAAACTCATCCGTGAATTGTTATTGCGCTTTCCCAACGCGAGGGTCGAAGGCCACCGCGACATGCCTGGAGCAGCCACGCAATGCCCCGGCTATAATGCGGCTGCATGGTGGGCAGGGGTGGCACCTACAGCGCGTCCAGCGCCTACCGGGGGCCATGGTAGCCCAAGCACCAACCCGGCCTCTGTAAAGGTCCACTGGTTCATCCGCTTGCTTCGCTATATGTCCAACAAACGAGGTTTCAAATGGCCCAAAAACTAGTAAAACAGATGACCATCCAGCCAACTCGAAAGGTGTTTTGGGGCGGAATCGCGCTAGTTGTGTCACAGGTAATCGCCGAGGTTGTCCTGATGCAGTTTCCCGCCACTACGTTGGTGGACTCGCAGCTTCTAATCGCCACGATTGAGTTCGTGCTGACAACTCTGGCCACTTTCGTCACTGCTTATTGGGTGAGAGAACGCGCATGACCGTGGCGGCATCCAGGGAGGTTGTATGTTTGCATCTTTTTTAACAGTATGGTTTGGAAAACGCTCTGGGGTTGTAATAGCCCGTGTCTTGACGTATGGTTTGATAATCCTATTCATAGTAGGAGTATATTTCTATATCCGGTGGGATGCTTACAACGATGGTGTTGAAGATACCACTCTCAAATATCAAGTAATAATCCAAGTAGAAAGAGATCGTATCTCAGAAGCTAATCAATCTGCCTTAGACGCCTCCAACTCTAGGATCGTCGAATTGCAAAGGTTATTGAGAAATATAAATGAAGAACTATCTGAAATTCAACGTGAAGCTGAGCAAGACCCAAATGCTGCTCGTCCTTCCTTGGGTATTGGGAGCGTGCAGCGACTTAATCGGCTCCGTTGAACCACCTACACTAGCCTCACCACCAGAGGCATTGACCGAGCCATGTGCTCGCCCTGTTCCATTACCTAACAGAGAAATTGAACAATCAGAAGTCGAAAATCTTTGGATCCGCGACCGAGCAAATCTAATTGAATGTGGAGAATATAAGAAACTCCTTCAAGAGTTTTTTTATGATCGCGATTCTAGAATAAGCGGAGAGAAGAATGTCTAATCTCGAAACACTCGAGCAACGTATCAGACAACTTGAAGTTTGGAAGAATGAACAAGCTACGAGCGTAGCTGTCCGTGAGGAAAGAGATCGTCATATGGACAAACGATTTGATCGGCTTGAAGAAAGTGTGGGGGAAGTCAAGGGTTATCTACTTCGGATCGTTTGGATCATTGTTCTCGGCATCCTCGGATCATTGATAACCTTCATAATTGGAGGAGGATTATCAATTGTCCCTTAGATCACATACGTTGTCGTTTTGGCTTTCTTCACCAATGTGGTTGATGCTCGTTCTTCTTGGGTTCATCCCAATGATCTGGCCTGTGTTTTCTCAATACGAGGGAATTTATTATCCTGTTTTAGAGAACGTTCGTGTTGATATTGTTGAGAGAACACCGAATGGAATGATCATCGACGTGAGATTTGATAAAGTTCGTCAATGTGACTTCGTAGGAATTTCTTGGTATGATACATTCGGTGACAGACTTCCCGTCATGTTTGAAATAAATGGTGAATCTTTTTCACCTGAAACAAGGCCAGTCCTTGATAATCAAAACGTAGGTCCTTGGAAATTGATTGGTATTGATAATCTTGATGGAAGCATCGCAATTACATCACATCGTTGTCATCCCTTATGGATAACATTCACACGCTTTTTTCCATAGGAGGTAATAATGCGTGAAAATCTAGAAACATCGACGAATTGGATCCTGGTTCATGAAGGTGGCTACGTTAATCACCCAGACGATCCTGGTGGTGCTACCAATATGGGAGTGATCCAACGAACCTACGATGGTTATCGTCGTCGTAAAGATAAATCCATCCAGAGCGTTCGAAATATCACACTTGCAGAAGTCATTGAAATTTACAAAGATCAATACTGGGACAAAGTTTGGGGTGATCATCTTCCCGCTGGACTCGACTATGCGATGTATGATTTCGCAATCAACTCAGGCCCAAGTCGTGCAGTAAAGTTTCTTCAAGAACTCTTGGGTGTCGATGCTGATGGTGTCTTGGGTAATATAACCCTTGGCGCAATTCAAGGTAAGAACGACATCGAGCAATTGATTATCGATCTCAACTTTAAGCGATGGATATGGCTCAAGCGACTACGTCACTGGAATACATTCGGTAAAGGCTGGACTCGTCGTGTGATGGGTGAAGAAACTGGTTTCCAAGAGCGTGATGTTGGTGTCATTGACCGAGCAGTCATGCTCTTCAAGAACGTGAGCAATATCCCTGCGCCCAAGGATCTTAACGATGGTGCCGGTCAGAAGACAGTCGACGAAGAACTGTCACGCACCGAGGAAGTCAAAGAAGGTCTCAATCTTGCCAACGTGGCAAAGGTCGGTGCTGGTTCGCTTCCTGCATTCATGACCGCTGCGGCCACTCTGCCGGACGGTCCATTGCAGTGGGCAGTCGCTGCTGGAGCCGTCATGGTCTTTGCAGTGGTTGCGTTCTGGATGTTTAAGAAGCTGCGGTAGTGTGGCAGGTATGGTCGCACCGAAAATTGTAAGCTGTTGCAAAGCCTGCATAAAACTTCGCTGACCATACCTGCCACACCTGCCACCAACGCAAAGCAAGCCAAGGGCTGCGGCTGTGGCCCTACAACTTAAAAATGGGGTGACAGGTTAGACAAGTATGACCAACCCAACGAAAATAAAGCATTTACAAAGGGTTACAGTTACCATACTTTTATCTAAACTTACTTAAAAAAGGTTAGACAAGTATGGTCAGTAACAATCCTGATGTAACAAGGACACAACTTAAGAGTCTGATACATATAGATAACGGTGTTCTTGTTTGGGCGGTAGCGTTCCCGCCACATATAGAAATAGGAGATCCTGTTGGCACTGTCATGGCAGATGGTAAACGCAGACAAGCATCTATCAAAGGAGTTAGAAAACAAGTATCTCATATATCCTGGTTCTTTCATTATGGGGTGTGGCCTGACCCAGCAATGGTGATAGATCATATTGATCATGACCCAAGTAACAACAGAATCGAAAATCTCAGAGAAGTAACAAGTAAGAAGAATTCAAATCATCGCAGGTCATCAACAAACAGAGCAAGACAAGATGTATATCTACACACTACTGATGGAGAAGAGTTTTATCTCGGAAAGCATTTTCCCGAAGAACGTAAGGCAGTCATCGCTGGTGCTCTTGCAATGTTACAGTTATGTTATGACAAATGGAACTAGTCGTACCTACCCTGTTGGGTTAACATGGTAGTAGAAAAGGAGCACCTATGAATATTGAAGATTACGTTCACCAGATCGAGCCATTCTCACATCAGCAAAAGCATATGAAAGAGAACATGACAAAGAAGTCATGGGGACTACTCTGGGAGCAAGGAACAGCCAAGACGAAGCCAATTATCGATACGGCTGCTATAATGTATATGAACGGAGAGATCGATGGTCTACTCGTAGTCGCTCCTCCTGGAGTAGAGCGCAATTGGAACAGCGATGAAATTCCCGCACACATGCCCCCTGATGTCGCGCTCGATACAATGGTGCAGGTATTCAAGACAGCCAAGAAAAGCACACAGGCTCACAAGCGATCTATGAACAGTCTGTTCAATCACAACGGTCTGTCTGTGCTTCTCATCAGTTACAATGCTTTCATGACCAAGGAAGGCAAAGAACTATGTCGCAAGTTTCTAGACAAGAAAAAAGTGCTCATGGTTCTGGACGAGGCACACAACATCAAATCTCCTAACATTAAACGCACGAAGTCAATCGTCGCCGCTGGTAGGTATGCAAAATATAAGCGAATTCTAACGGGGACACCTGTTGCCATTGGGCCGTTCGATCTCTATAGTCAAATCAAGTTCCTTGATGAGTGGTTTTGGAAGAACAAGGGTATCCATGGAACCGTAGAGTTCCGCAATTACTTTGGGCGGTGGTTCACAGCCGCTGAATGTAAAAAGCTGCATGGTTATGATCCCGGCTATGACAAGTTGATTGAGTATCAAAACCTCGACAAGCTGGAAGCATGGCTTGGAGAAATCAGTGATCGTGTCTTGAAAGACGATGTTCTTGATCTACCTCCGAAACTATATCAAAAACGTTATTTCGAGGCGACTAAAGAGATGCGTTCGGCATACTCTCAACTCCAAGAAGAATTCATGATTGAAATCGGCGACACACTTATCACCGCAGAACTCCCCATTGTGATGCAGCTTAGACTTCAGCAGATCGCATGTAATTATGTTCCAGTAGGTGAGAACGAACCAGTTCATATGTTCTCTGCTAAAAACCCTCGGCTTAATGCACTGGAAGAGATTCGGGACGAGACTTACCATCCTGGTATTATTTGGGCAAGGTTCCGCCATGATATCGATCAAATCATGGACCTACTCGGTGATAGTGCTGTTCGCTATGATGGATCAGTTGACGATGATCAAGCTGAGAAGAACAAGTTAGCGTTCCAACGTGGTGATGCTCAATGGTTCGTAGGTAATGCCCAAAAGGGAGGCTCCGGCCTTACGCTCACTCAGGCCAAGACAATGGTCTATTACTCCAACAGTTTCCGTCTCATCGATCGTCTGCAGTCTGAGGACCGCGCTCACCGTGGTGGTATGGACAATCATCCTGTCAACTACATCGATATCATGAGTGATTTTCATATTGATGATCACATAGTCACCAATCTTCGCAATAAACGTGATGTTTCTGCAGAAATCCTTGGCGATGCTCTAAAGGAATGGATATGACTGTTTACGTCGTTCAGCAACAAATGCGTTTTGATCAATTAAAGAAAGAATTGATACCTCGTTTCACCAGTATCTCCAAAGCAGAAAGGTGGGGAGCGATTGTATATCTTCTTTCTCCCAGCGCACACCCATTTAATCCTGAACTTGTCTTGGGTGATCTCCACGAAAAATTATCTGACTTCTCTGACAATGATCATCTTCTACTGATAGGTAATCCGGGGCTGATCGGCATGGCAACTGCTCTTGCTTCTCACTACAACGAAGGTAAAGTGAAATTTCTGCAATGGAGTGGTCGTCACAATGAGTATACCGAGATTGTTGCGAAGATTTACTAGACAAATAATGCTTGTCTTTTAGCACGTCTAGCGGTAGCTTGGTAGCTACGGGGGTCATTCCCCTGGACCACACGCAAGCCGCAAGGCGTATCCGGGATAGCGTGTCTAAATAAACCTGGACAAAACAACCTGGAGATATATAGATGAATGACGATCCATATGCAGGCTTTCGTGATGAACCAAGCAGCAACCTGACAACAGTTCTCCGACAGCTTGCTGATGAGTATCTCAAGTCCGAAGCCGAAGTTCAGCGTATTGAAACAGAACTAGAAACAGCAAAAAGTGTGATGAAGGACATCGCTGAAGTTCGTATTCCGCAGGCCACCGATGGTATGGACGGTAAATTCAACCTCGGTGATGGCCGCGAACTTACCGTCAAGGAAGAAATCCGCAGCAGTATTGCAGGTGACAAGCGAGAGCCAGCTATTGAATGGCTCGATGCACACAATTACGGTCACATCGTTAAGCGTCAGGTTATTGTTGAATTTGCCAAAGGTGAGACAGAGCGCACCACCAAATTCCTAGAAGCTGTCAAAGGTCTTGAGAAAGAACTTGGTATGCTTGTGGTCAAGACGAATTTTTCAGTCCACCACGCTACGCTCAACTCTTGGGTCAAGGAACAACTTAACGAAGGAACTGACCTCCCAGTCGATGTCTTTGGTATTTTCCGTCAGCGCACAGCAAAGGTTAAAGAACTATGACCGATGACAAGAAAGTTGATATCACAAAAAATCCTGCCCAACTAGGATAGTGTTGGGGCTGAGTGCTACTCAAACACCAAGCAAACAGAAGCCGAAAGGAGCCCATCATGGCTGGCAAAACAGACGTCGCAGAGACAAAGAATACCCAAGTGGCAGGCGTATCGTATGATTACGGTGAACATGCTCACGAGGGTTTTGAGGGAACGACAATCGCCGACTTGTCAATTCCGTTTATCAAGATCATGCAGTCCAACTCACCTGAGGTCGAGGACGAACTGATCGAGGGTGTGAAGCCCGGAGACCTCGTGAACTCCGTATCCAAGGAGATCATCAAGCAGCCTGTTATCGTGCAACCTGTGTTCAAAGAGTCTGCTGTCGTTGAGTGGGTTCCTCGGAACAAGGGCGGCGGTATTGCTGGCCGTCACGAACTCGATGGTGAGATGTTCTTGGACGCAATCAAGAAGAACAATGGTTCACGCATTCCACCCAAGGACGCCGATGGTAAGCGAATTCCGTTCAAGTCTCCTGACGGCAATGATCTGGTCGAGACATACTACGTCTACTGTCTGATCCTCGATGCCGACGGTAACGAAGTTGAAGGCTTCTGTGTGCTCAGCTTCGCATCTACAAACATCAAGGTCTACAAAGACTGGCTGACCTCGATGTATTCGCTCAAGGGTGCTCCACCCATGTATGCAAACCGCAACAAGATCTCGACCGCAAAGCAGAAGAACAACGATGGCACTTTCTTTACCTTCGCTGTTGGACCGCTGGCCGAGAACTATCGTGCGTCTCTCATCAATCCTGGAACTGCCGAAGGTAAGGCATTGCTGGAAGAAGGTCGTGAATTCGGCAAGATGATTGACAATGGCCTTGCTCGTGCTGACCATGACAGCATGAAGGGTGACGGTGCAGAAGGCACTGGACCCGAATCGAAGAAAAGCAAAGTAGACGAGGAAGAGATGCCGTTCTAATCTCCAGATTATGAACGGTTGACGGAAGCAAGGTTCTCTCAGAGAGTCTATCCTTGCTTCCGTCTCTTTATCTCAGGAGTCGTCATGAAATTCTCACCACAACAAGACGCTGCTCTAAAAGCTGTTGATGACTGGTATCACAAAGGCGATAAACAGGTATTCCACTTCTTTGGGTATGCAGGAACTGGCAAGACAACACTGGCGAAACATCTCGCCGAAGGAATAGAAGGCGATGTCTTATTCGCCGCCTACACTGGCAAAGCTGCTCACGTCTTACAGACAAAAGGCTGCGGTCAAGCCTCTACGATACACTCTTTGATCTACCGAAGCAGAGACAAAAGTAAGCATCGTTTAGAAGAACTCCAAGTAGAGTTATCTGAGTTGTTGAAGTCGCTAGAAGGTATGGACGAAGAATACATTGTAAAGCACCCAAAAGTTCGTGCCTTACGAACTAATATCGACGAAGAAGCGAGAAGTGCGAACCAACCTATGTTCATTCTCAACTCAGAGAGTGATGTCAAAAATGCTGACATGGTTGTTATTGACGAGTGCTCTATGGTTGATGCAACAATGGGGCAAGACCTTCTTTCGTTTGGAACGCCCGTGCTTGTCTTGGGTGATCCCGCTCAGCTTCCACCAGTTGGAGCCGCTGGTTACTTCACAGAAAATATAAAACCAGACGTCATGCTCGATGAGATCCATCGTCAAGCTATGGACAGTCCTGTTCTACGAATGGCTACCGATGTCCGTCAAGGAAAACGTCTGGAAATGGGTCACTGGGGAGATGATTGTCATGTTCTACCCTATGGCACGAAGCTTGATCAGGAACGTGTTCTTGCATACGATCAACTTCTGGTTGGTAAAAACACGACACGTCATGCAATGAATTCTAAGATTCGAAAGTTTCTTGAGCACGATGGATCATACCCAGTAATCGCTGACCGTTTAGTTTGCCTCCGGAACAATTCTGAGTTAGGCTTATTGAATGGGGCTCTTTTCGATGTGACAAGCATAGATGGAGTTATGGACGGTAAAGTCCACATGACTGTGCGCTCCACTGATGACCCAATGAAAAGCGATATAGATGTCGCTGCACTTGAACAACACTTCCTCGGTAGAGGGAAAGAACTTGATACTCAATACTGGCTGCGGTCAGAAGGACAAGAGTTCGATTATGGATATGCGCTAACGGTTCATAAATCACAAGGTTCACAGTGGGACTCAGTGGCTGTCTTCGACGAGAGTTGGGGAAATAAACAGGCTCGACAACGTTGGCTCTATACAGCAATAACCAGAGCGGCTGAAAAAGTTACAGTCGTTGATATGCACTCATAAGGGAAATCAAACAATGGAGTCACGACGTATGTATGGTCCTCAAAACCCAGACTGCGACCTTGTTCACGCTGAGAAATATCGCGGAGAGAACGAAAGTTTCCGCGAAGCCGCCAATCGCTGGTCAGGTTTCTTGCAGGACGGTCATGAACACTATATGGCATTTCGCGAACTCAGTATCGATCAAAGGTTTATGCCGCCCGGAAGAGTTCAAGCAGGAGCAGGTTCCCTGAAGAACGTAACTCTTTACAACTGCTTTGTCATGGCATCAATCCACGACAGCTTCACCGACGGACCAAGCCAAGCAGAACTCGATATGCTCAAGCCTGGAATGCACGCTCCACTGTCGATTATGGACACAGCAAAAAACGCTGCTATAACGATGCGACAAGGCGGCGGAGTTGGCTACGACATAAGCACCCTGCGGCCCAGTGGGGACATTATCAGGGGCGTGCAGAGCACCACAGACGGTCCTCTTGCCTTTGCTCCTATATACAATGCGGTGTGTCAGGCAACGTCCTCTGCGGGCAACAGACGCGGCGCACAAATGCTCGTGATGCGCATTGACCATCCCGATATCGAAGCATTCATTCGTGCCAAGCAAGTCTCTGATGACAGCATTCCTTGGGAGTTCCGTCCGCTTCGTGGCTTCAATATGTCTGTCGCCATTACCGACAAGTTCATGGAATGTCTTGCTTCTGGCAAGCCTTTTCCGTTACAGTTCGGTGGAAACGTGTATCGTGAAGTCGACCCACATGCTCTGTGGGACATGATCATGCGCGGAACCTTTGACTGGGCTGAGCCTGGAGTTCTGTTCATCGACCAAATCAATCGCATGAACAATCTTTATTACTGCGAGACAATCGCAGCCACGAATCCATGTGGCGAGCAGCCTCTCCCTCCGTATGGTGCCTGTCTCTTGGGCAGCTTCAACTGGGTGAAGTATCTCCGCAAAGATGCAGACGGTAAGTATTGGTTTGATCAAGATCAGCTGGAAGAAGACATTCCACACGTCGTCCGTGCTATGGACAATGTGATTGATCGGAGCCGTTATCCTCTGCCTCAGCAACGTCTGGAAGCCCAAAGGAAACGACGTATGGGTCTCGGTCACACTGGCGTCGCAAACGCTCTTGAGGCTATGGGTCTACCTTATGGTTCACCAGAGTTCTTGACCAAGCAAGACGAGATCATGTCTTTCATCACCAACAAATGCTATCAGGCTTCTGCCGCGCTTGCAGGTGAGAAAGGTTCGTTCCCACTCTACGATGAAGATCGCTACATGGCTGGTGAATTCATCGACAGTTTGTGGGACGAGACCAAAGATCTCATTCGCAAGTTTGGTATCCGCAACTCACACCTGACAAGTGTTGCGCCGACAGGGACAATCTCGTTCACTGCTGACAATATCTCGTCTGGTATTGAGCCAGTCCTGGACTACGAACAGTCTCGTCGTGTTATTATCCCAGGAGGTCATCGCATCGTCACAGTCCCTGACTATGGTGCTGCTCACTTGGGCGTTTATGGCAAGACTGTCATGTCCGGTGAAATCACAGCCGCCGAGCACATTGGGGTTCTTTGCACAGCCCAAATGAGTATTGACTCTGCCTGTTCCAAGACGGTTAATGTTCCTACGAACACCAGCTTCGAAGATTTTAAGAACATCTACATGATGGCGTTCGAGAACGGAGCAAAAGGCTGCACGACCTACCGTCCGGCTGGTAAGTATGATGAACCTATCCAGTCTTCCAAGAAAGAACTCAAAGCAGAGCATGACGAAATAGCTTCTAATTCAGATGCTGACATCTGTGGTTGGGACGCTAATACTGGTCAAAGAACAGGTTCTTGTGCCGAGGACTAATAAGTTCTGATTAGGGACAAATAATGCTTGCGGCCAGAAGTTCGACAGGGTAATGTTCGACTACTGGCCGCAAACAGCGAGCCATTATATCATAGAAATGGAGTCTCCTATGACCGATAAAATTACCTTCCTGAACAAAGACTACGACCGATCCACTCTCGAAGCTATGGACGATGCTGCGCTGTTGGAACTTCGCAACCTCGTCGCAACCAACCTCGGCGTTGCCACTGTGAAAGCATTCAAGGACCACACGACTGCCGTCGAGCAAACGTTGAAAGCCCTTCAGAAATATGAAAAAGACGCCGATGGCGAGGCTCCTGCGGCCAAGGTGAAAGCACCCAAGGTGCCGAAAGAACCCAAGGACCGCAAGCTGGCGAAGCCTGCCGAAGCGCAGCACGTCAAGCGGCCGACCAAGAAAATGTTCTCTTTGGTCAAGATGATCAAACCATTCGACGGCGAAGAAGACCGTGCTCATCGTTCGGGCAACTACAAAGACGGCATGATGATCATCGATGCGATTGAAGGCGAAGGAACCCTGCCTTGGGACATCTATAACTGGGAAAAGTCCGGTTATATGTCCGTGACCGAGCCGACCGATGACGAGTATGCTTCTCGCCGCGCGGCATGGTATCAGGCCAATGGTCGCGAAGATCCTGATCTGGCCAAGTTAGACGCCATCAAGAAGCGTGCTGCCGACAAAGAAGCCAAAGACTCTGAGCGTGAGGCCAAGAAAGCCGAACGCGAGCAGGCCAAAGCTGAGAAAGCAGAAGCTGCTGCGAAAGCCAAAGCTGAAAAAGAAGCGGCGAAAGCTGCCAAGGTTTCGGCTGCTGAGTAATGGATGCTCGCGCACCAGCGTTCTTTGAATACCTCACAGAACGGGAAAACGTCCGTCTTCGAAAGGAGGCGGACGTTATCGCTTTGGAGAACTTTGACGACCCACAAGGGCCACCTTGGACCCAAGATAAAATTCTCCAGACTTACAAATTCACCAACGTTCGGAGGCAGCACGACAGAACCAGTGACACGCTTCGGGAAATGTTCTACAAAGAACACTTCAATGATGATCATCGCTCTATCCTGATGAACTGCGCAACGTTCCGTTACTTTGGGACGTATGAGTTTGCAGACGCTATTGGGTGGACAGAGTTTGGAGACATGGATGAGGAACACTGGGAGTTCGTCAAAGAAACAGCGAGAAGCAGACTTGCCAACCGCGAAAGAGTGTTCACGGGAGCCTATGTCATTACGAACCAAGGCATCTCAGCGCCGAAGCAGGAAGTTGTGGTTAATTATTTTCTCAAGGCTCTACAGACGAACGCGGACTTGATCTGCAATCATGCTGATATCTCCCAGTCTTGGAAAGAGACCGCCGCATTGATGAAGCCTATCAAGGGCTTTGGAGGCTCCGGATTCATGACCAAGGAAATCCTGCTGGACACGACCTACACTGGTTTCTGGAAAGACTACCAAGAAAAGCCTAACGAACTTGGTATGACTTTTCCCAAAGACTGGAATGACTGGACGCCTATCGGTCCAGGAGCCTTGCGTGGTGCAGCGCGTATTCTTGGTGATGACGAAGCCAAGCCAGTCAAGAATGACAAAGCATTCTCGGTTATCATGTGGCTCTGGAATGAGCAAACCAACTTCTTTGGACACGACTTCAATTTGTGTCCTACCGATATTCAGTTCGGTTTGTGTGAATTCGATAAGTATGAGCGTGTTCGTCTCGGGCAAGGTAGACCGAGGAGTAAATATCGTGCCTCCTGATTGGATTATATGGCTTAGTATCTACTGGCTCGGCATGTATCTTATCATGTTGATATGGTATGATCATCAAATAAAAACCGGAAAGAAACCCAAACTGGATTTACTCGTTGCATTCATGATATTCATAGTTGTAGGGTTCATTCCACTTATCGGAATCATTTCCTTATTTACAAAAGGGACAAAAAGCTAGTTGTCTTTTGTGTGTCCTAGCTTTATGCTTTGGTATACAAAATAACCCGGAGCTTCCCCATGAAAATATGCGTTGCTTTCCATGCTTGCATGGACCTTGGAGGCATTATCAATCACACCGAACAAATGATCGGTGGTCTTATAGACATAGGACACGATGTTACTCTGTTCGAAATGGTCTATGCTGACAAAGCAGCAAACCAGAACAAATTCGGAAACTATGAACGTGGATCGTCCGGCATTTTCTTTGACCAAGGTAAAGGTTGGAACTTTCCCAGCAAGAACCGAATTCCTTACAAGACACACGCTGGCCTCAATTCTGCCAAGCAAATCTTGAACGAGTTTGACATTGTTATCTGGACAGTGCCAGTCGTGCCAAAGAATAAGCAGCATCTCGGAAACGACATGTGGCCGGAACTCTACAATCTTGATCCCAAAGTGAAGCAAATTGCTTTCATTCACGATGGTAACTGTCCGGCAGGCTACCCACACATCTATCACATTGCAGAGCATCTGTCAGGTCTAGCCTGCGTTCATGGTGCTGCGCTCAACGGTGCTGCAAAAGTGCCAGTCCCTCGCTCTCTGGTGTTGAACCCACAGTATCTACCAATCCAGACTATTGAGAATTGGGAAGATAAGCACGAAGGTTTCGTTTCTATGCAAACCTTCAAAGCATGGAAACATGCTCATGAACTGATTGAGGCAATCTCCTACATGCCGCCGAAGCAGAAAGGCGAACTACGTGAGGTCGCTGGCAAGGGGATAGAGTATCAATACATGACCTCAATCGACAAGTGCAAAGAGGCCTATTTCCACGACAATCCAGACCAACCATTTCACACTCGCCGCATGTGGGACTCTGCTGTCGAGAACGGCATGGAACATCATTCTTATTGGGACACTCATGAAGTCCGAGAGTGGTTGACAATGGCTCGGGTATTGGTTGATCCATCTTGGTCCAATAAATATAGCAAGATGGGTGGACATTGGAACCGTGTTGTCGTTGACGCCATGATCCATGGTGCTATCCCTGTTGCGCACCGAAAGCATATGGGTGATGAACTGTTCAAAGCTGGCGAACATTATATCGACCTTGATATGAGTCGTGATCCTCAAGATTATGCTGACATTATCATGACAGCCAGCAACTTGACCGACGATCTAGCAACAAGATTTCGTGACAATGCTCGAGATCTGTTGCCGATGTTTGATCGGAAACGTGTGGCTCAACAAATTGTCGATCTAGCGTTCGGCAACATAGAAACTATGCTGGGAGAAAAAGACTCAGCAGTGCATCAGAAATATGAAGATCTGATGTTCAATCATTATGGAGTTCTAGTATGAAAGTTATATCCGCAAGAAACGTCAGCGAGGCGCTTCTCCTTGGGCTTCAAGCCCTTAGTGAAGAGGGTGTTAAGCGAGACTCTCGCAACGGTCCTGTCAGCGTGTTTCCCTTTCCTGTTACAACAAAATATGATCATCCTGAAGAGCGCGTGATATTCTATCCAGAACGTGATGCTAACCCTTACTTCCACTTCATGGAAAGTTTGTGGATGCTGGCTGGTCGGAACGATGTTGAATTCCCAGCACAGTTCGCAAGTAACATCGCGAACTATAGCGACGATGGTGTCACCTTTCACGGTGCCTATGGCTATCGCTGGCGAAACCATTTCTCTGTTCTTGAGAATATGGATCTTGGTCTCAGTCGTGAGATCGGTGTGGTCGACCAACTGGCTTCTATTGCTGTTGCGTTGCGTGAGAACCAAGAGGACCGTCGTATTGTCTTACAGATGTGGGACGCATCCGTTGACCTCGGCCGTATCGGTAAAGACTTCCCATGCAACCTGTCTGCAACGTTCTCTGTGAACCCTTACGGTAAATTGGACATGACAGTGTTCAACCGCAGTAATGATATGATCTGGGGTGCATATGGTGCGAACGCTGTTCACTTCTCCATATTGCAAGAAGTCATGGCTGCATGGATCGGTGTGCCGATGGGTTCTTACTGGCAGGTCAGCACAAATTTCCATGGATATGAGAACACGCTGGCGAAACATGGATCGGTCACACATCATTGCCCAGGACATGATCCGTATTCTATGGGCGAAGTCATAGCAATACCAATCGTGAACACACCAATTGATGAATGGTTCCAAGACTTGGAGATGTTCATGGACGTTGGTCCAGCTATTGGTTTGCGTGATAAGTTCTTTAAGAAAACCGCCGTGCCAATGCTGCAATCGTGGGACGCTTGGAAGGACAGAGAAAGTCCTGACTATGCTCAAAGAGCAATGAGACACGCTGAAAACATTCAAGCCCCCGATTGGCGTCGAGCCTGCTGCGAATGGATAGAACGGAGAACAAAATGAGTTTCGAATATAACCTACCAAGCGATGTAAGCAAGATTAAGTTTGCTCGTGAAGGTGCAAGGGTAGAGCGGACCCACGCTTGTCCTGGGATCGGTTCCCACTCTGTTGGAGTGCACAGCTTCAACATGCTGACGCTGTTGCTTATCATGAAGCCAGATGCTTCTGGTGAATTGATGAGAGCAGTTATCCAACATGATATCCCAGAACGTATCACTGGAGATATACCACACCCTGCG
>Ga0136561_1000377_pt1 | contig 15222 bp, 15 predicted proteins | sample AntRauMeHopE1498_FD_104641 | JGI IMG/M metagenome (GOLD analysis project Ga0136561, IMG submission 104641) | Saline lake microbial communities from Rauer Islands, Antarctica - Metagenome Hop E1 #498 | ecosystem: Environmental > Aquatic > Non-marine Saline and Alkaline > Saline | place... | reverse complement strand
GAAGAATCCGTTAACGTTTGAGATTACACAGAGCGCGCCCGTAACACAAGAACCGGAGCTGTAATTTGATTTTCAAAATCTCCCTGTTTTTATCTTTAGTTTTTATCTTTAGCTCTTCTCACAGCCTGCGCTAATATTGTAGATATGAAAAGGCTAAGAAACGCTATAAAAAGCAATGGTATAATAAGGTGTAGATTAAGCTCGTGTGGACTAGCATGTATCTCCATTGCTTTAGACAATGTCGCTGATTAAGTAGTTCTTTTTACGCGACCCGACTGTAAACTCGAACTCATCGTCAACAAATTTCCCCAGCAAATGCCTCCCTAGCGGCGATGATGGTGTAATGACCATTATCGCCCTTTCTTCTACTACAAATTTTAGCCCGCCTGCTACGGGTGCTAGAAATAGAGATAATGACTTTTCATGCTCATCTTCTAAGATAATTAATGCGCCTACCGCAATGGCGTCAACTGGTGAATAATCGCGCGCTTCAAGCGTGCGGATTGCTTTCAAATCAGCTAGGCATTGTGCTGCGCGCTTAGCTTGACCTTCGGCTAAATAGGCTGCCTCTAGCGCGAGCGTATCGTATTTATTTTCTGCAACATTAGCTTTGTCTGTTGATGTGGAGTATGCCCTTTTTGCTTCAGTTAAAGCTGCTTGGTAGGCTTGTTCAAGCTCCAATATTAAATGATCAATTAGGTTTTTTTTATACTGCATATGTCTGGTTGGGCTCTTGAGGCAGGAACAATTGAAAGATAGCTTGAATGTGAGTCGACTATGTCGCTAATTTAGAATCGAGTCAATGGTATTCGCTAAAACTTGACTAGCCAATATAGCTTATGTGTGAGGTACATTTGCGTCTGTCATCAATATAATATGGTCGAATATTTGCTAATTTACCACACTAGCGCTATGTTAGTATCTACTTTGAGAAGCGTCAATTCAGGTAATTAAGCTCACATATGACTTCAAAAAAACAAAATGATAACGATGCTAATACAAAAGAAGACTCAGCAAAAGTCGTCGACGGGCCTGACCCAAGTGAAAAGGAGCGCTCTGTCGTTTTAGGGCTTTTTAGTATTATAGAACGAATTTTATTGTTTTTTTTAGTAGTGCTGACTTTGGGCGGTGTTGGCTTTGAAATCCAGACAATATTCAAGGCTAGAACAATAATCCTTGCAGACATACTACTCATGTTTTTATATCTAGAAGTTATTGCAATGGTAGCGGTATTTTATTCTGATAGAAACTCGGTATTTGTATACCCCATCTTTATCGCAATAACCGCACTTGCCCGCCTAATAATCCTGCAGGGTAAAGATATGGATCCGCAAAACATTCTCTATGAAGCTGTCGCCATACTTGTTTTAGCAATTGCTATTGTTGTGTTACTAAGGATGAGAAAAAGTTAAAGCACCCTTTTGTAAGGAAATTATGCGCGTCTTCAAAGCGCTGATGAAATGACTCTGCAAGAATTGGCTCATCCCGTTGGCGTTACTAGGCAAACGATAATGACTATTGAAAAAGTTGATTAAAATGACCTCGCACCAAGCAATGATGGACCAAATCGCCGACTTAGATGCAACGCCTAACGAAGACACCTTGACCTACGCACTAGAAAACATAAACTAAATATGACAAGCTCATTAAACAGGTAATGAGACTAAAGTCTAAAAATTTATGCAAAGTTAGGAATGGAATAAATGCTCACTCAAGCACAGCAGCAAGCATATCAAACACAAGGCCATCTGGTTTTGGATGAACTATTTAGCCCGCAGCAAATGCATACACTGCGCCAGGCCGCCCTTAAAATAGTGGATGACTTTGACCCAGAGTCAACAAGATCTGTTTTTTCTACTGACAACGCCGACACTAACCGTGACCACTATTTTTTAGAGTCAGGTGACAAAGTAAGATGTTTTTTTGAGGAAGAAGCTTTCTCATCTTCTGGCGAATTACAACAAGACAAATCCTTGAGCATCAATAAAATTGGTCATGCACTGCATGTATTATCGCCAGAGTTCAAGGCCTTTAGCCAATCTAAAATCATTTCAGATATCGCCAAAGGCCTTGGCGTTGTAGCACCTGAAATTCGCCAGTCGATGTACATTTTTAAACAGCCCAAAATAGGCGGCGTAATTCGGTGGCATCAAGACGCTTCTTATTTTTACACTATGCCAATGTCGGTAGTCACATTTTGGTTTGCGATAGAAGATGCCACATTACTCAACGGTTGCCTGCAAGTAGACAAAGCAGGTGCAAATTTCCCTCTAAAAGAGCAATTTAAACGCTACCCTGACGACAGCACTGAACTTGTACAATTAACAAATATTAAATGGCCAGCAAATGAACGGGCCTTACCATTAGAAGTAAAAGCAGGATCGCTTGTGGTGTTTAACGGTGTTTTACCACATTTTAGTGAAGCTAATCGTTCTGATAAATCTCGTCATGCTTTTACCTTGCATATTACCAGTGCACAAGCGCAGTATGACAAGTTAAACTGGTTACAGGCAGAGCCGGTTTCGTTAACTTCAAGCTTAGGGCTGCTATCAAATTGATGCTAAAGCAGAGCTTGGCAAACTACGTTTACTGGCGATTGAAGATTTCTTAGCGAATATCGTTACCACTGCTCGTTGGGTGCTTGGTCAGGCATTTGCAATCGTAAGACCAATAATACCCATACAAATCAGCGCTAAACTCACTAGCTTAAGAACGGTAACAGGCTCACCGAACAATATTATGCCCAGAAGAGCCGTACCAACGACACCAATACCTACCCATATTGCATATGCCGTTCCGACCGGCAAAGTTTTCATCGCTAAGCCTAGCAATAGAAAACTTGCAACCAACGAACATATCGTTCCGACAGTAGGCCAGAGTTTCGTAAAGCCCTCGGTGTACTTTAACCCGATTGCCCAAACAATCTCCAAAAGACCAGCCACAAACAAAATCACCCAGTTCATATAAAGCTCACAATTAGTTTTGGGGCCGTCCCCTAACAATGATCGAGAGGTGAGGTCGTCCTCACTTCTAAGTGCCAACAACGTACGTCGGGCTTTTTGGTAATACATGGGGTGTAGACGTAGCCATTACTTGACCAGATGATTACAAAATTAAAATAAATTATTTAACTAAGGGCTTTGCACAGCCTTCTTGAGCTTACGCTCAGCCCTATAAGCCGTGACCGAGTCGTACGTGAACAATCCAAGCGCTGACCACACAAAGATAAAGGTAACTAGCCGGGCGCTTGATAAAGGTTCATCGTACATAAAGGTGGCTAAGCAAAACATAATACTAGGCCCAATATACTGTAAAAATCCTAGTGTTGAATACCTTAGTCGACGAGCTGCTCCCGTAAAGCACAGCAGCGGCGCGGTCGTCACAATACCAGCGCACATAAGCACAATATTTAAGTGAGATGAATTTTGGGTAAAATTGCCGCTCACCTCAGCAAACCATACCCAATAAATAATCGCCGCGGGCAGCATCATAAGTGTTTCTATAAACAGGCCCGGCATAGAATCAACGGCCACTTGCTTACGCAAAAGTCCATATATGCTAAAACTAAACGCCAGCGTTAAGGCTATCCACGGCAATTCGCCATAGGTAAAGAGCAAAACAAGTACGCCAGCAAGCGCAATTCCCACCGCTACTTTTTGCAGGGGCCGCAATACTTCACCCAAAAATAGGCGGGCTAAAAACACGTTAATTAGGGGGTTAATGTAGTATCCTAAACTCGCCTCTAGCATGTAATTGTTGTTAACGGCCCAAATAAACAACAGCCAGTTAAGTGCAAGCAGCAAGCCCGCAATAAATAGTGTTTTGAGGACCTTCGTTGAAGCAAGTGCCACGCGCACTTTAGCAATGCCGCGCAGACCAAGCACCAAAAAACACAGCACAAAAACAGACCACACCACCCTATGCATGAGCACTTCGGGGGCTGGAATAGCGGTAAGCATTTTGAAGTAGATAGGCGCAAACCCCCACATACTATAGGCACAAAGGGCAAATATTATGCCTATTTTAGTTTGATCATTTGCTTGAGCGTTCACGTCGTGTCCAATAGCGTAGCGCGACTTTATAGCGCTACGCATAAAGCCTTGAGCTGAATAGGCAAGTATTGTCGCAGTATTGCTTATCGGCATGCAAGGTCTGTTTGTACTACACCGACAAACTATCCCGCAGATCATTAGATTACCAGTGCAAATATAAGTACAATAGGTTGCTAATTAGCGTCTATTGAAATTGAGCAGTACTTTGACCCAAACTAGCAATGTTCTGAAGAGCATTAACACCGATATTACGCCTAACATTACTTTGCAAAACACCTGCTTAAAGGTGTTGAAAAAAAGTTTTGGTTACGATGAATTTCGTGACGGCCAATGGGACGTCATAGAAAGTGTGCTAAATGGCCACGACAGCTTAATCCTGCTGCCCACCGGCGGCGGTAAATCCATATGCTACCAGTTACCTGCCCTTGTTTTTGAAGGCATAACGATAGTTGTTTCGCCACTCATCTCGCTTATGCAAGATCAAGTGCAGCAGCTTCAGGCCCAAGGGGTAGAGGCGGCATATATAAATTCAAGCCTGGCGCCTGAAGAGGCTAATGAAGTCACGCGAAAACTTCACAGTGGCGAACTCGACATTTTATATGTCGCCCCTGAGCGTTTGCTGCAAAGCTATTTTTTGCGCAGCCTGCAAACCCTCAACATTAGCTTAATAGCAGTAGACGAGGCTCACTGCGTAAGTCAGTGGGGACATGATTTTCGCAAAGAATACCGCCGTTTACACGAAGTTAAACACGCTTTTCCCAACGCACCGGTTATCGCACTCACTGCCACAGCAGATCATGCGACCCAAGCCGACATTGTGTATCAACTAGGCTTAAACAATCCATTTATTTATAAGGGTGGCTTTGACCGACCCAATATACGCTACAATCTGCTGGCGAAGTATAAAGGCGGCGACCAAGTACTTGACTTTGTGAAGCAGCAGCGCGGCAACAGCGGCATTGTATACTGCAACAGCCGCGCTAAAGTAGACGACTTAGTGGCAAAGCTGCAAAAAGCAGGAATAAGCTGCGGTGCTTATCACGCAGGTAAAGACACGCAAGAACGCGAGCGCGTACAAAATCTATTTTTAGCAGACGACCTGCAGGTAGTCATCGCCACTGTTGCCTTTGGCATGGGCATAAACAAATCAAACGTACGTTTTGTGGTGCATCACGACGTGCCGCGCAGCATTGAGTCATTTTACCAAGAAACGGGTCGTGCCGGACGTGACGGTATGCCGGCCGAAGCGCTGTTGCTATTTGACGACAAAGACGCCGCGCGTATCAAAAAATGGATTGCCGATGGCGCCACCTCAGAGCGTTTTGGCATTGAAATGCACAAATTTGAAGCCATGCAGGCCTTTGCTGAGGCACAAACCTGCAGGCGCCAAGTTTTACTTAATTATTTTGGCGATCACCGCCACAAAGCTTGTGGCAACTGTGATATTTGCCAGTATCCGCCTAAAATGTTTGACGGCAGCGTAGTCGCCCAAAAACTGTTGTCGTGTATTTTCAGATTACAAGGTGACACCGCAGTGCAGTACGTAATTGACGTACTTAGAGGCAAGCAACATCATAAAATACTCGACAACAAGCATAATGAACTCAGCACCTATGGCATTGGTAAAAAAGACCCAGACCAATATTGGCATAATATTATTCAACAGGTAATTCACCAAGGTCATATACGCATTGATATGACACTTAATGGTATTTTGCGCCTAAATGAGTCGGCGAAAGGGGTGCTTAAAGGCAGCACGCTTGTGCAGCTAGCGGTGCCTAAATTTAAAGTCAGCTCGGCTAAAAAGAATACCTACGAAGCCAGCAATATAGACAAGGTGCTGTATGCCAAGCTTAAGAATTTGCGCAAAAAGCTCTCGGTAGAACAAGCCGTACCGGCCTTTAACATATTCAGCGACGCCAGCCTTAACGACATGGCAGCCAAAATGCCAATCACGCTAGACGATTTTTTAAATGTAACCGGCGTGGGAGAAAAGAAACTGCTGCAATACGGCGGGCCTTTCACTCGCCTAATTGCAGATTATTTGTCAGCTAGATAGACCTAGCTGGCAGCTTTTTCAGCAGCGGCCATCTTTTTCATTGCGAGTTTGTAGCTAGGCTCACTTTGGAAGCGCTTTACGTAGGCCGTCATATTGGGCGAATCCGCTAACTTGCCTGCGTTATACATGGCTTCTAAACCAAAGCTCATTTGAATATCGGCCACGGTTATATTGTTGCCCACTAGCCACTGCTTACCCTCAAGATGATCTTCGACAAACGACATGTTGCGCGCAACTGCCTTGCCAAAATAGGCATTTATAACGGCTTCAACAAATTTCTTTACGACGAACTTTATGAAAAACGGACTCGCTTTTTCTATGCCTTTATTTAACACCATAGATGTTACCAGCGGTGGCATAAAACTGCCTTCGGCGAAATGTGACCAAAACTGCACATTAACGAAATCTTCATGCTCTTTGGGCGGTATAAGGGTGGTGTCTTTGGCTTCTTTTACTATGTACTCGCAGATAGCGCCAGTTTCTACAATGTTATTGCCATTATGGGAGATAATCGGTGCGGTGCCTAAAGGGTGAATTGCTTTTAAACTGCTGGGCGCTAAATTTGTAGTGGCGTCGCGTTGGTATACTGTTATCTCGTAATCGAGCTTTAACAGCTCAAACATCCACACTAGACGCTGTGAACGTGAGCTATTTAAATGGTGTAAAATGAACATAGTACGGCCTTTTAGATAAGTGATATTGAGTTATACACACCTAGCGACGTTTAAGATTACACCCAGCTAAATATGAGCGGCTTGTTATTTTGAGGTGTTGGGAACTTTCTTACCCGACGGGTCCATGTTTGCATAAAAAGCTGACAAATCCACGATATCTTGATCGCTGAGCCGTTTAGCATGAGGTGACATAGCAGCATTAATCCGCTGACCTGATCGGAAGGCCTGCAGTTGCAGTTCCATATAAGCTTGTTTTTGACCCGCTAAATTAGGATAAATAGGAATAATAGAGATACCGTTTTTACCATGACATTGCCCGCAAATGGCTGCTTTTCTTTCGCCCTGAACAATATTTGGCACAAGGCTAGGCTCACCACAGGCCGACACACTCATCAGTAAACTTACCAGCGCTGCTATTTTTACCAATAAATGCTTAGAGGACTTTACATAATCAAGCTGTAACTTCATCGCTAGGATCCTTGTTAACTTATGTTGTTACCAATCGTTCAATACCTTAGCATACCGTATAGTGAAATTATCGCACCTTATGTTGACTAATAAGAGCACATTAAAAAATGTGTTAGCTATTGGTAGCACTTGTTGTATTAGTTTGTAATTAGTATTAACCTTTAACCTAATTTACGTTGCGTATATTTTGTTATATTTAAGTGTACCTAGTACAGAGTATCCTGCAGACAGTTATTCGTTAAGCGCCTGACAACACGGTTGCCTGGCTAAATATCCTACAACAATAACAAAGGTAAATGATCCTATTGCGCCTGCTTATTTTACTAATTTCCATAAGCTTAAGCTCCTTAAGCTGGCAAAGTCCGGCACAAAGCCAGTACGAAGGTAAAGCGGTTGACGCTTACTTCAACAACGCCATAAACGTTAATCCTTTTGCTGAGTTTCATGTAACGCAAGAAGACGCACTACTTTCAGACGTGCAGCAGTTCAGTCAGTGGCAAACGCACACAGAGTTTACGACTATTGCAGAGAATTCGGTCTTGTGGGTGCGCTTTAACATAGCGAATAACGCAACTGTTAACCGCATGCTCACGTTAATAGCTGGCAGTGCTTTTATCGATCGCGTTGATGTATTTTTACTTGACGAGCAGGGTCGGATAATTCAAAGCGCACGATCTGAAGACGAACAGTCAAGCGCTACAAATTTAAGCCGCAAAAGCTTCAAAATGCACTTTGTGTCTCGAAGCGAATCTACCTTTACTATATATGTTCGCATACAAGACGACGCACAAACATTGCTCCCCCTTGAGCTGTGGCAAACCGAAGCTTATTCCCAAGAAGCAAGCGTGCGGCTTATATTATTAGGCGCAATGAGCGGCGGTTTGTCATTGCTAGCAACTTACTTTTTGCTGACTTACGTGCTGCAAAATGCACCCGCTCGTTTTTGGTTTTGTTTGTTCGCCACCGGCGCAATGACCACCATGCTCAGCGCTGAAGGTATATTACCGTCGTTATTCTTTCTACCATCAATGACCGCTGAGCTCACCAGTTTAAGTTTAGTACTCACTCTATTTGCGAGCATAAAAATAACCCGTCTTATATTTGACCCAATTCCCTCTTGGTGGGTGGGCACAAATTATGTACTTTTAGCACTGCCCTTATTGGGCGTCTTCGTGCTGAGTGATTTTAACCAGTTAGTCGCCTTAATGGCGTTTTCCATTTTCTTTTTCACCAGTAAAATCATTGCAACCGTGGTGTACCACAAAGCGATTGATTTACGTAGCGCGGCTATATACTTTATTGGTTGGATATTTTTGGGCTTAGTGGGGATATTCGAATTTTTAAGCTTTTTGAACCGGGACGATTACCTATCATACACCGCTTTATATCCATTTGCGTTTACGTGTATAGGCGTTATGTTAATTGGCGTGGCTATTATTAGCCGTGAACAATCCATTCACGCTAAACGTATTTTCTCCCAAGGTGAACAAATAGAACAGCTGCAGCAGTACAACGACCTGTTTCAACATGCCGCGGAAGGTCTTTATACCGCGCTGCCAAACGGTGACCTTATTCAGGTAAATCCTGCTATATGCGCGTTATTTGGTTATAAAAACGGTGATGATTTATTGTCAAACAAACCCAACATAGCTGACTTTTTGTCCAATACTAAAGGCGCTGACCTTTTATTAGGCGAACTGATTATACAAAAAACTGTGCTAGGTAAAGAAATGAAAGGCAAACGCGTTGACGGCAGCGAGTTTTGGTTTTCTATTTCATGCCAGTTGAAAAAAGTAAACGGAGAAAATCTGCACTTTGGTTCACTGTTTGACATTACTCAAAGACGCCTTCACCAGGTAAACCTGCAGTATTTAAATACCCATGATCAGCTCACTGGCTTATTTAACCGCAGGCAATTCTTGCAAATGATGAATGAGCGCATTCAGTCTCGTGAAAATACCAATAAATTTGCACTAATATTTTTAGATGTCGATCAGTTTAAAGTCATAAACGACACCTGCGGGCACTCCGCCGGCGATGTCTTTATAAAAGAGCTCTCGCATGAGCTGTTTGCTGTAGTAAGCGAGCGTTACGCTTTTGCAAGACTCGGTGCCGACCAGTTTGGCTTAATTGTCGATTTTGAAGATAGCAATGAGCTGCTGATCTTAGCCAACTCACTGCTTGCAAAAGTACGCAAATTTGAGTTTAAATGGGATCGCCACATTTTTAACCAAAGCGTCAGTATTGGTATCGCATCCTGCGATGACAGTATTCCAAGTGGCGAAGAGCTGCTAAGCTATGCCGACACAGCCTGCTTAATTGCAAAAGAAAGCGGGCGCGATAAAATTCAAATCTATTCGCCCGAAATGGGGATGCATGCAAACTATAAGCGTGACTTGTTTTGGGTAAATGAAGTTAATAAGGCGATAAAAGATGAAAGCTTCGCGCTTTTCTATCAACATTATCGACCGCTTAATAAGTCAGACGAATTACAATACTATGAAATATTGGTGCGCCTGCGGACAAAAGACAATGACCTAGTGACACCTGAGTTTTTTATGCCCAGTGCAGAAAAAGCGCTTATTAGCAACAAAATAGACAAGCAAGTTGTTGAAGCCTATTTTAAGTGGCTGCAGGCAAACCCCGAGCATGAAGCTAAACTAGGCAAAGCCAATATAAACCTTTCAGGCTTATGTCTGTCTGACGACGATTTTCAGTATTTCCTATTAAATGCCTTTGAAAAGTATAGCATTGCGTACCAGAAAATTTGTTTTGAAATAACCGAAACGATGGCTATTATTAGAATGAATGACACGGTTGAATTTATGAAAAAGTTTAAACGCCTGGGCTGCACCTTCGCACTTGACGACTTTGGCAGCGGGTTTTCAAGCTATAGCTACTTAAAAGATCTACCGGTAGACTTTGTAAAAATAGACGGTCACTTCATTCGCAACATTTTGCACGACCCAATCGACCTCGCCATGGTAAGCTCTATTAAAGATGTCGCGGTGGCCATGAACATCCAGACGGTCGCTAAATCTGTAGAAACACCTGAAATAATGGTCCAAATTGGAAAAATGGGCGTAGACTTTGCCCAAGGCTATTGTATTGCTAAGCCCGAGCCATTAACCTCTTACACTGATTTTTCAGAGCCGCAGAACACGTAGACATTTCATCACGTGGAATATGTATTGCCGCAAATAGACTCTTGTAATTGTGGTTTACGCCCCAGTTGCTTGTTTACGTATAAAAGCCGCAAAATAAAAGTACAAGAAGCAGAAATAAATGACATCTAACACGCCTAAATTTGAGTTTATCAGTCAAGCAAAGTTACCCACCCGATATGGGGATTTTACGATCCACGGGTTTATCGACCATAGCAATGGCCAAGAGCATGTAGCACTTTCCTACGGTAATTGGGATCCTATTGCAACCGTGCCCATTCGCGTTCATTCAGAGTGTTTAACCGGCGATGCTCTTTTTAGCACGCGCTGCGACTGCGGCTTTCAACTAGAAAGAGCGCTTGAAAATATCGTAGAGCATGGTTACGGCGTGCTTTTATATTTACGCCAAGAAGGCCGCGGCATAGGACTGCTAAATAAAATCCGCGCCTATAATCTTCAAGACCAAGGTTACGACACGGTGGAGGCGAATGAACATTTAGGCTTTGATGCTGACTTACGCGACTATGCGATTTGTAAAGTTATGCTAGACACTTTATACGTTAGCAACGTTGAGATCATGACTAACAATCCTCAAAAGATTCAGGCCTTAACGGATTTAGGTGTTAATATTATTTCTCGCCGTCCCATTGATCACGGCATCACCGAAGATAATAAAGTATATCTACGGACAAAGACCACCAAGCTTGGGCATAAATTTAACCCCGACAGCCTTAAGTGAATAAGGCCTGTAAGTGTTCGATCCTATTAATGTTTGAAACTACACAAGACTTAGGCATGACGGCAAACGTGCCACAAACTGATAGCTCGTTTAGCGTTACCACGAAAATTCGCTTTGCCTAACTAGTAACCAGAGCTTATTGCTCAGATTTTGCTTCAACCAACCGCTTAAAACTCACTCTGTACAATGCGCATCGAAATGCGCATAATGGTGGGGCTGAATAAAAAGGAAAAACTTATGAGTCATCTTTACGATATCAATGCCCCTAAAAAACCAACTAATTTATCGGTTAATAGCGATTTATTAAAACGCTCAAAAAAATTAAACGTTAATCTTTCTGCTACGCTTGAACAGGCCCTAAATGAAAAATTAGCCATACTTGAAAGTGAGAGATGGAAAGCGGAAAACAAAACCGCCATCTCGGCTTACAACAAATATATAGAAGCAAATGGTTGTTTCAGTGACGAATACAGAGAACTTTAATGGCGCAATTTGAAATCTATAGAAACCCATCTCAGAAAACTAAAGAGGCTTTCCCTTATATCGTCGACATCCAACATTCAATAATAAATGACTTAGCCACTAGACTAATAATTCCCCTAGCAAATGCTGAAGTTATGTCTAATCAAGCAATGAAAAAGTTGACTCCGTTAATTGAATACAATGATAGGAAATACTTTCTAGTTACACCTCAGCTAACATCAATGCCAAAGCGGCTTCTGAAGCAGCCGTTAGGAACCATTGAACTGCAAAGGCACCATATTATCGATGCATTGGATTTTGCTATCACCGGTATTTAAATCTGCTTATTTAGGAGGCTTTGCTCCAGTCTCCAATGTGCCATTTGTGATCATTAGAGACGACCTTATTCATTATTCCTTGAGCAAATTCAAGCTGTATCAAAAATGTATGGTTAATAAAAGTTAAGCAGATTTTAAAGGATGTTCAGTTTCAAACATTAACTCAATAGTACAGTAAGGCCATTCTGATAAGGTCTTAAGCTTGCGCCCGCTTTACGATTGCCTGTGCAAACCGCAATGCCGAAGCCTTATCCATATTAAAGTACAAAGAAGGCTCTATCAGCTCTACTTCAATAATCGCTAAACCTTTGGCGGTGCTTAGCATATCTATGCGAGCATAAAGGGCGCTTTCAGGTAAAGCATTCAAGGTTTTTAGCGCCAATGCTAGCATGGCCTCGCTAGGCGCAATACTGTGAAGCTGCCCGCCATGCTCTTCTTGCACTCTAAAATCGCCACTGGCGGGCACCTTGTTAATGCTATGACTATATTCACCGCCAAAGTAGAAAAGTGAATATTCGCCCTCATCAACAATACTTTTTTCAAAAGCTTGGACCATAATTTCACGCCCTTGCAGCTCTTTTTTTATGCTTTGTTGGTTAAATAAAAAGTCTTCTTCGTTTAAGCAATAGGTGAAGTCGGCATTAGCACTTATCAGCGGCTTTATAATAATGTCACTTGTGCCAAAGTAGTTAAAGGCAGCTTGAATTTGTTTGCTATTGAAGGCGCCTAGCCAAATCGTGGGCAGAATATCCACGCCTTTTTCTGCCAAGTCTTTCAAATACGATTTAGATATGTTGTATTGCATTAACGCTAAGGGGTTTTCTAAATGTGCACTGCTCGCGTCAATGCGCGCAAGTGTTTGCATAAAAGTGTCTGCGTGTAGCTGATAATCCCAGGTACTTCTGACTATTACTACATCATACTGGCTGTAGTCTATTTCTTTATCATGCCATGATACATCGTCAACCTGCCAGCCAAGCGCGGCTAAATGCGGTTTAACTAAATCATCGTAAACAAAGAAATTTTCGAGACCTGTAGTGGTTAAGAATGCACAACGACCCATGTAAAATCTCATCTTGGGATTTGAACTGGGCCGTAGCCTAAGGTAAAAACACACTGGGGTCGAGTGAAAAAAATTATAAACAAAACAAGCTTGACAGAGCATGACATAAGCAAAGCAAAGCAAGCTACTTAGACAAAAATGTGCCTCTGTTTTGCCTGGCAACTTCTGTCATTAAAGTAGAAAAGCGCAAACTATCTTCGCCTAACGCGCGCCTAGCTTGGCGAAAGCCAATGGCATGAATACGGGCTAGCTTCTGGCCATTTGCGCCGGTGTTTAGGCGATTTATGTTGGCTAAGGTAAGGTCATACGAACCACCCGAATAGTCATCGCCAAATACATAGAGGGCAAGGGAATCGGTTCGTTTAGCGTAAACCTGCAGCGCCCGCTCTATACCTTCAACGGGAGAACTATTTGAGCTACCCGACCATACGCTCATGGCCCGCAATACCGCACTACGCTGGCCTGGTGTGTCATTTCGCCAGCGGCCCGCGCTAGTAGGCAATAAATACTCACCGTTGTCGGACATAACTTGAAAGCCTTTTACCTCGGGGTGATTATTAAGTACTTCTCGCATGCTGCTTATGACTGTCGCCCACATGCTTTTCATACTGCCAGAAGTATCCACAATAAAAATAACATAGTCACTATCTACCGGAATACCGCCTACTTCGTCATCACGCTCGGGTGCATCGCCAACACTTATAGCCGCTCGCTTGCGCTGTTCTAATACTACTTCAAGGCCTAAAGCTTTGTCGTTAAGCTGCTGTAAATTTTGCTGAGAACGGTTTATGTCTGCTGCTAAGGCTTGGGCTTTTGAATCATTGCTTGCCCCTTCTTGCTGCGCGCTTTGCAACTTTGCTTGCTGGGCGGCCATTTGCGCTTCTAAATCCTCTAATGTGGTTTGGGCATCAGACAACGCGGTAATCGACTCGGTAATTTGCGCTACGTTAGCCGACTGGCTAAAATCAGCTTCCTCGCCGTTTTTCGCCAGTAGTATAAGCATAACGACCGCGCCAAAAGCACATGAAATCACATCTAAAAACGACAGGTTAAACACTTCTATTGGGGTACGTCTTTTCTTCATGGCCAAGTGCCAGCAGGGCTTATAAATGTGCCGCCCGTTACGCTAGCCCACTGCCAATATAACGCCGAGGCCTGTGGATCGCCTTCAAGGGGCAATAAAATGACATTGGTGCGCGCACCTGCCAATTTATTTATGTTTAAAGTACGTTGCATCACCGCGACTCTGCAAGCACCCGATATAGTTGCCTGCTGGCCTGGCAATGGATTACAGCCGCGCGAAGTAGAAAATCCGCTTGATGCGCTAATTAAAGACGGCAATCCATCAGTAATAATATATAAATCGGTCATGTCAGGCATTACGCTTTGAAGCTGCGCTAAGCCTTCTTGTAAGTTTGTGCCATTTTGCGGCACTAGGGCATTTACGTCGGCAACCAGCGCTTGTATGTTAGTACTTACCTTAGCGCTGATAACCGCCTGAGAGCCAAGTACCTGCGCCTTGTCGTTAAAACTTACCACCGCAACGCGCGCGCTATCAGGCAGACGTGCTAGCATCCATTTAACAATATTCAAAGTTCTCTGCCACTTAGGACCGGCCTTTTTAACCGCATCGGGGGCAAGTTTGCGCTTGATGATATCAATTAAGCTCTCGTCGGTCATAGAGGCGCTGGTGTCTATTAAAATACCAATTCTTTGCCCTTCAACAATAAGGCCTAACAAGTAAGTTTCTTCATTGATTACAGGTAGCGCAATCGCATCATCGGCAGTTTGCGGCGCAATAGCGGCAACCGCATCTTCAAGCTTGGCAATTACGGCTTTTTTATCTGCTATAGCCTGCTGCAGGGCTTTTTGCTGAATGCTCAATTGCCCAATGCGCCTTGCTTGTTCGCTTGCATTAGCCTGTTGCTGCGATACGTCGTGCGCTTGGTTACTCAAACTATTAGCGAGGCCTTGGGATTGAGTTTGTGCAGCGGCAAGCTCTTGCGCTAAGGTTTCTATTTCGTCACTGGGAATAAGTGTATCGTCGTTAAAATTCACAATGAGGAGGATGAGTAAAACCGCCCCTAAGCCACAGGCCATTACGTCTAAAAAGGCGAGATTGAAACCGTTTTCACGTCTTTTAGTGACCATAATTAACGACCATAATTATTCACCATAGTTAATCCGCATAAACGACACTATT
>Ga0136561_1000371_pt1 | contig 15398 bp, 13 predicted proteins | sample AntRauMeHopE1498_FD_104641 | JGI IMG/M metagenome (GOLD analysis project Ga0136561, IMG submission 104641) | Saline lake microbial communities from Rauer Islands, Antarctica - Metagenome Hop E1 #498 | ecosystem: Environmental > Aquatic > Non-marine Saline and Alkaline > Saline | place... | reverse complement strand
TCTTCACCGTACCCAAAGATAACGTTAGCAATGTCTTCCTCTGCCCATTCATTAACGATATCAGCGGCAGTGAATGAGTATTGCGCGGCATTACCATAAGTCATTAGAAGTGGCTCCGGTGCACCAAAAGAAAATCCGCGCGGTTCGCCACTAGTGCTAGCAAACTGTTCCATCCGCCAACCCAAGTCAGCTACGATTGCATCTACCGCTGGCACTTGTAAAGTTTTTAGCAATTGGGGTAAATCTTTAAAGTTACCGTTACACAAATGAATCGTTGCTTTAAACTCTTTTTTAAGCGCAGCGTTATCTTCGATAGCAGCCGGATCAGCGTCGATCCCAATATAAGTACCACTTGGCCCAATGCGCGCCAATATTTCTCTAGCGTGACCACCACTTCCTAGCGTACAGTCAACCACAATCGAACCTTGGGTAAGGTTCAACGTGTCGATAGTTTCTTTTTTTAATACAGTAACGTGTGCCATAGGCTTCAGTATTACTGTGGTGAGGGTTTGGTAGATGGTTTAGAGGACGCCTACTTCACCGAGCTTTTCAGCCAAAGCATCGGCTTGGTTCTCAATTTTGCGTTTATACTCTTCCCATTTATTTTCGTCCCAAATTTCAATGCGATTATAGATGCCTGCCAAGACAGTCTTGCTGTCAAGTTTGGCAAACTCTTTCAAAAAATCTGGAACGAGAATACGTCCAACACTATCTACCTCCACTTCAACCGCTCCCGAAAGGAAAAATCGATTGAACCCTCTTGTATCCGCTTGTCCGAGTGGCAACTGACCGATTTTTTCGGTGATTTTGTGCCATTCCTTAAGCGTATAAACGAAGAGACAATTATCAAGACCGCGGGTAATAACAAGCTTTTTCCCTAGTTCTTTACGCCATTTACTGGGTAAAGACAGCCGTTTTTTAGGGTCTAATGTATGCTTATATTCTCCGATTAACATATCTTGATACTTTCAAACCAATGTTTTACCACTGATTTGTCTTGGTACACGTATCTCTACAGTATACCACTATCTCCCACCACCCGTATATTATATACCACTCTCCCCCACCTATGCACATTCTTGTCCACACCATCTATACATCGGTTATCGCTGTCTGTACTCACAGAGATGTCGCATCACTTCTCCTGTATTGTCTCAATAAGAGCACTCCCGGTAGACTTTTTAGCAACCTAACAACCCGTTGGCGCTGGGCTGTTGGTTTCTAGACCCCATCAGCTTGCCAACAGCACAAAATAAAACAACCGCTTTCTCGTTGAAAGCGATCGCTTTACTATCTAATATAAATACTAGTCATAGACAACAAAACGACGCTTCCAGAGGAGCTTTTTAAGTGCCGTGTGTATGGTAGTTACTAGCGATAATACTCCTGATTTGTCACCTGATTATACACAGAGATGTTTTAGTACCAGCGAAAGATTTATTTAAGCAATGGAAAACCTTTAGTTAGATCATCGCCAGCACTTTTTGGTCCGAATATTAGAACCCCTAGATATTCAATCTCTGGTAATAATTTTTTATTGGTAATATCTTTGATCTTTGTATCGTTAGTTGTCTCAAGCATTTCGCGGGTAAAGACAGCTACTTCACACCCAGCGGCTACTCCAGCCACTTGCAAAGCTTGTAGCTGTGTAGATGTTGCACCTTCTTTGAGCAAAATAGCATGCTGAATGTTCATGGGAATTTTGTGATCATCAGCGGTCTGGACTGAGTCAAATTTAAATAACTTCCTGCCCCCACGAGCACCAAGCTCAGCCGCCAAATGAGCGACGGTGTTTTGGGTTTGCCAGTTTTCTAAACCAGCGTCTGAATTAAGTACCACGGTAGCCACAAGTGGTTCTTTTTTGTTAGTCTTTTTCGTACTAGCTTCATTCTTTGGCCGCATCAAGGGGAAATATTGAGTCTCGCGGATTGGTTTATCGACTAAATAAGCGAAGAAGCGCTCACCGAGGGTGGCGGCGCCAAATGTTGGCGGCATACCATATTCGAGCATCTCAACGAATTCAAAGTCGGGCATCATTGCCTCGGCGTCACCTGCAGCGAGTAATGCGGCTTGTTTTTGAAATCGCTCGCGTTGTTCTTCTGGATCGTTAAGCTCGGCGAAGCAGTTGTTAAACTCTGCTCCCGCAATAATGAGCTGCCCGCGTAAGACCGTCCCCGGTCGCTCTGGGTTTTCTTTTGATAACGGTGAGACCAGCTTCGGGTGACCAGTCAGCCAGACGGGACCAGCGATATCCTTGCGGCAGTACTTCCACAGCGTATCGGTCAAACGCTCGCGGTTATCACCTTCGTATTCGATACCTAACGCTTCGACCTTAGCTTTGATTTCTGCCTCACTCGCAGCTACTACATCGATACCAGTTTTGGTTTTAATCGTCTCTACGTAATCAATGTGGGTAAATGGACCAGTGAAGTCTACCGAAAAACCTTTGATAGAAAATTGACGTTGGCCCGCAAAGGCTTCATCAAGCACGTAGTAGATATGCTCTTCAAGGAGAGTTAAGCCGGCCTCAAAATTAAGGTAGGCGGCGTAGAATTCGATATTGGTAAACTCTTGGAGGTGATTTGGGCTTGAGCCCTCATTGCGATAGACGCGACCAACCTCGAAAACATTCGTCAGGCCCGCAGCCATCAAGCGCTTCTGCCAGAGCTCACCGACAGAAATACGTAGATATACGTCAATGTCAAAATCATCATGGTGTGTGATAAACGGATTAGCTTCCGCACCGCCAGTCGTAGTTTCAAGTGTTGGGGTGTGTACTTCTAAATAACCTTTATCTTCTAAAAAACGCCGGGACGCTTTCCAAAACGCTGCTTTCTTTTTGAACATATCTCGCGTCTCTTCGTTCAGGAGAATTTCTAGGTAGCGCTTTCGCAAACGAGCGTCTTCGTCTTTTAACCCGAAGTGTTCGGTTGGGATCGTGGCCAAGGCTTTTGTCAATACACGCCAGCTGGTCGGCGCAAGCGCTTGTTGTCCGCGCTTAGTCACGTACGCAGTGCCACTTACTTCCATGAAGTCACCCACACTCATAGTGGCCACAAATAAGTCGAAGCTCACTTCGTCAATAATTTCTTTAGAAAAGAAAACTTGGATTCTATCAGTACTATCAAATAGATCGGCGAACGCAATGGCGCCATGTTCACGCAACGCCATAATCCGCCCTACAATGGTGATGGTAAGCCGATCCTTTTCAAACAGGTCGTGATTAGCGATAACTTCTGCAATGTCGTGTGTGCGCTTAGTCAGGGCCGGATACGGATCCATACCCACCGCCACTACGGCGTCTCTCTTTTTGATCCGATCGGCTCGCAATTCTTCAGATTCTGTCATAGTGACTTATTTTAACGGTTAATTGCTATTTTGCAAAGTAAATGAAAAGGCGGCGGACTTTTAGTCCGCCGCCTTTTCATTGCAAAATTTACATGATTATGTTACTTTCAAAACTTTGTACTTCTGCTTTCCAGCAGGAGTATCAAACGCTATCTCGTCGCCTTTAGTCTTCCCCATCAAGGCTTCGCCAAGTGGTGAGAGGTAGGAGAGTTTTTTATCGTGGATATTGGCTTCTTCGGTACCAACGATCGTGTAGGTAAAATTACCTTTCTCACCAATTTTTTGAATTGACACTTCTGATCCGAGCCCAACTACGTCACTCTTATCGTGTGAGACGATCTTGGCTTCTTTAATGACGGTTTCTAAGTGACTGATACGTTCTTCAATCGCAGCCTGCATATCGCGCGCTTCTTGGTACTCAGCGTTTTCAGATAAGTCACCGAGGCTGCGGGCATATTCGAGACTTTCAGCTACTTCTTTACGACGGACGGTCTTGAGGTGCTCGAGTTCTTTTTTAAGCTCTTCAAATTTTTCTTTCGTTAAGTATGTTTGTGTATCGTTCATATGCAAAATTAATTTCCCTCATTATACGCAGAAGTGCGGTAGGGTCAATGTGAATAACAAATTGACATTATTATTCAATGGTAATGGCACCATCGTCAACAACCACTGCTGCCGGTTTTTGCAACCCTAAATATTCCGGCGTGTGCACACTCATCCACTCCATCACATCACCCATGATAGTTGTGGCACCAAGGGCATTACTACGGGGCGCTTGATCCATCATAAGTACAAAGACATACTTTGGTTCATCGTAAGGCCAATAGCCAGCCGCCCAGGAATTGACGTATGCGTTGCCAGCACCTATCTCCGCCGTGCCTGATTTAGCAGCGATAGCAATATCATCTCGTTCCAAAGAACGAGCGGTCCCCCGTGGAAAATTCACCGTCATCCGCATTCCCTCTTGTACAATATTCAAAATATACGGATCTAAATTGATCATAGTGAATTCTGGCGTAGCGCCCTTTTCTATTTGCGGAGTGACTAGTTTACCGCCAGTCGCGAGTGCCCCGTACGCCACAAGCATTTGTAGTGGTGTCGTTTGCCAGCCAAACTGGCCGATAGCGGTGTGGTAGGTATTACCTAGTCGCCAATCCTCATCAAACACAGCCGTTTTCCATTCAGGATTAGGTACTGTCCCAGCTTGCTCATTTGCTAAATCAATGCCTGTTGTTTGACCAAAACCAAATAAATCAAAATATTCATCGAGCTTAGCAATACCAAGACCGACAAATGGTTGCGTTAAGCCAGCTTGTGGCACGGCGACTTCAGGTAGGCCGCCCCCCACTATATAAAAAAACACGTTTGAAGAAAAAGCCAATGCTTCGCGCACCGTCATCTCGCCTTGAACGCGCCAGTCTGCAAAGCGCGCGGGATTACCCGGACTGTAGCGGCTGGCGATCGTGAGCATGCCGTTGCTATTCATGGTGGTTGACTCTGTAATGACACCTTCTTTAAGGCCAGCGTACGCTACGAATGGTTTTATTACCGAGCCGGGGGTATAGACACCAGCAAAGAGTTTATTTAGGAATGGGAAGCGTTCGTCATTGTTATATTGCTCAATCAAGGCCACATCATCACCATCAGCCATCACCTCAGGGTCGTATGACGGAAAACTAGTCATGGCTATAATTTCGCCAGTATGTACATCCATAATGGCTGCAGCGCCACTTCTAAAACCAGCCTGTACGGTGGAGGTGGCAATAATATCGTACATCGCTTCAGATAGGGCAGCATCAATAGAGAGAACGACCGGTTGGCCAGGTTTGGGAGTGTCAACCACGTGCTGTGTAATCACCTCACCGTGTACGTCCATTTCGACCAACTGTTGCCCATTTTGACCAGAGAGATGGGTGTTGTAGGAAGCCTCGACGCCGTTGCGCCCAATGTATTCAGTTCGAAAATAAAATCCGCGGGTGTCTTTAAGTGGATAACTCACATATCCAACCAGCTGTCCTAGACCCCGCCTGTCGGTATAGGCCCGAACAGGAAAAGTATAAACATTTTTTGCATCGGGTTCATTCCAAGCTATTAACTCATTATGGCGATCGTATACCACTCCTCGTTCAGCAATTAAGACTGTTCGATCTAAACTATTATTTTCACTCTTATCAGCAAATTCAGCCCCTTCAATGACTTGCAACGTAAACAAGCGAATAAAAAATACCACAGTAATTAATACGAACACCACCGCTACTAAACCGACGTTCCGCGTGGTAATCGGCAGCTCACGCTTCCCTTCCATTCGCCCTTGATTAAATGACGGAAGATTTGATACGTCAAGTAAAATTTCTTCAAATGAAACTTCGCTTACTTGCTTTTTTTTGAACCAAAAACGCATTACTTATTATTATACAACGAGATATGCGGTCGCAGCCAGTGTGCAAAAATAAGCAAAATTGTTGTGGCAATAGTGTACCAAGGCCACGTGCCAGTATTATACAAAAAATAACTATCTACGAGCATGGCAATAATAAGCACCTCAGTACCAATATACAGAAAAACGTACAATACCAAGAGCGGCAAAAATATAAACCACGGCCCGACCGCTGCCAAAACCAGCACTACTCCAAAGATAACTATACGGGTAAAAATCATATTAATCACTACTTGTGTTTACCGTAGTAGTCGCTTCGACATTATCAACCACCTCGGTACTCGTGGTGGCTAATAATTCTTCTGGCACCAGTACGGTAAACAATTCGTTTCGCACCGCATCAACGTTCAAAGACGCCGTGACATAGTCGGTACCCAACAGGGCACTACGTCCCACACTCACTAAACGCAAACTTGTCAGGGGTAGTTTTGGGGACACGAAACCAAATTGTTCAGACTGGGTGTCAACCGATTCTATGTGGGATATTTGACCATACACGCCAGAGGTCACCGCTGGTAGCACTACGGTATTTCCAAGTGCCAGCGGCACGCCTTGAGGTACACCTACTCGCAACTGACCGCCACCTATACCGACTGCACTCGTATAAATATCTGGTCCAAACACGTATACCGTCGAAGAAAAGCCTGGTGAAGTGATCAGTGTAACGGCAGCGCTATTTTTAGAAGTAGCATGAACAAATCCAATCACCGTTCTCTCGCCAGCATACACCGGTGCCCCGGCCACAATCCCGTGTATGCTGCCACGATCAATGATTAGTACATCAGACGGTAATTGATTTGGTCGAGCAATCACTCCAGCCATAATCCGTTCATCCTCTTCATATCCGAGCAGGATACGAAGTTCATCATTTTCTTTAATGAGACTATCGAGAGTAAAACGGTCTCCATCGCGTTCAGCAATTGCTTGTTCTAAATTTGAAATTTCGTTAATGAGCTCACTTCGATTGCGTATGAAACTAGGAAAGCTGGCCGTGGATTCAGCAAACCAAGATTGGGTTTGTTGGATTGGGTACATCACTCCTGCCGCTACCAGGTACAGCACCCTCGGGACTATAAAGAAAAGAACCAAAAAAGCACCTACCAGAAGTAGGGTAGGTAAAAAAAATTTAATTGGAGAAATACGGCGAGAGTTCCCCTTCATTATCGATGAGAATTTCTTCATAACTATCTAGGTTTTCAAATACTATACCAGTTCCGCGCACAACCGCACGCAACGGATCAGGCACGACAAATACTGGCACTTGCATCATTTCTTCAAGAAGTGAGGCTAAACCGGGAATTAGTGCACCTCCACCCGCAAGGTGGATACCACGCTGCATGACGTCAGCCAAGACTTCAGGTGGGGTCTTCTCAAGCACACCCCTTACGGCTTCAACGATCGCATCAACCGAGTGAGCAATTGCTTGCCGAATATCGGTGTCGGTAATGATAACTTCACGAGGTAAACCAGTTACAACATCGCGACCGCGCACCACCATATCTTTTTCTTCGTTATCGCGCTCAATGGTTGTTAAAAAGATCTTAGCATCTTCAGCGGTCTTATCTCCGACTAATACCTTGAATTGATCACGGATATAACTCACGATGGCAGCATTTAAATGATCGCCAGCGATACGCAGGTTTTTTGAAACTACAATACCGTTTAAGGAGATGACAGCGATATCGGTATTACCACCACCGATATCAATTATCATAGTACCGGTTGCTTTGCCGACTGGGAGCTTGGCGCCGATTGCCGCCGCCATCGGCTCTTCAATGAGAAACACCTCGCGCGCACCCGCATTTTTTACCGCGTCGCGCACCGCCCGCATCTCGACGTTGGTGATACCCGACGGCACACCAACCAATACGCGAGGGGGAATAAGTGACCGCGCATCACCACGTACTTTATTGATGAGATACGCTAGCATCTCCTCGGTGACTTCGAAGTCCGAGATAACCCCCTCAACTAGAGGTCGCACTACCTCAATATGCGCTGGTGTCCGACCCAGCATTGCTTTAGCGTCATTACCGACCGCTACAAGCTGACCAGTTTTACGATTCAGGGCAACAATAGTGGGTTCATTAAGCACGATCCCTTTACCTTTGACATACACTAGTGTATTGGCAGTACCAAGATCAATCCCAATGTCAGTAGAAACGGCTTCGAGCAATTTACTGAATTTTTTGTATAAAGATTTCATTGCCCGGAATCTTTTTCAAAACGACCGTATAAAGTATCTTCGTCAATGTACTCGATGTTGCCAGTACGTCGCGTTACCATTTCAAACTGACCTGCTTCCTTCCCTTTTCTACTTACGACTACTCGATACGGCATACCAAGTAAGTCGCTGTCAGCAAACTTCTCTCCCGGTCGCGCAGCGCGATCGTCATAGAGCACTGCAATATTGCGTTTAAGGAGAGCTTCGTATATACCATCTGCCCAATCGCGTATTTCAGCGTCATCTGTGTTGAGCGCCACTAGGTGCACAAGGTAGGGCGCCACACTCTCTGGCCACACAATACCTTTTTCATCATTATGTGTTTCTACAATAGTTGCCATGGTCCTTCCAACACCAATACCATAGCAACCCATGTAGTATGGTTTTTGACTTTCGTCGGCTGCTGCATAGGTAGCATTTTTCATTTTACTACTGTAGTGCGTACCCAATTGGAAAATATTGCCAACCTCCACGCCGCGCCGTTCAAACAGCTCTTTTCCGTCCACTGTCTGATGCCCGGGTTGAGCAATAGCAACGTCAGCTTCAATATCGTGCGAAAAATCTCGCCCGTAGTTTACATATCGTGTATCAGTGGCGTCTTTCTTCTGCCCACCAATGAAATTGCGGACTGTGGTTAATGAATTGTCAGCGATATACGTGGCGTTGTGTCCCCACGAATTAACGTAGCCTGATTGAGTGCCAAGCGCAGCCAAATCATCATCCGTCGCATCTTCAATAAGTTCAATGGCACCAAGTAATTTTTCTAACTTAGTCTTATTCACTTCCAGATCACCGCGAATTGTCACAATAATAATTTCGCCGGTATCTGAACGTTTGTAGACGACGTTTTTAAGGAAGCGCCACTTTGGTTCTTTATAGTGTTTGAGATTATCTTCCATAGTTTTGACCCAAGCTGGCTGTTCTATAATTTCCATTGCTTGTAGTGTTTCATCAGGATTACAATCATCCAGTGCAATTTCGGCTACATCTTCGTGAGCAAGATAAGTACCGTCATCAGTCACGAGGTAACGGCTTTCACCCACCTCGCTATCGACGATGTATTCGTGGCAATAGTCACCACCTATATACCCATTGTCGGCCAACACTTTATGCGCAGTCATATCCATTCTGGAAAAAATGGTTTCGTAAGCATTGGCCATAGCGTCATAGGTAGAAATAAAGGCGGTTTCATCAGTGTCAAAACTATAAGCATCCTTCATTACAAATTCTCGTACTCGCAGTAAACCACCCCGGGCACGCAGCTCATCCCTAAATTTAGTACTGAATTGATAAATGTTGAAAGGTAAATCTTTGTACGAAAGCTGGAAATTGCGGACTAGAGCAGTCATCATTTCTTCGGCAGTACCACCCAGTGCGAATTCAGCTCCACGTCTATCCTTGACCAGCATTAGACCAAAATTTCCAGCATTGTCTCGATTGGTTTCTTGCCAGAGTTCTAGCGGATGGAGTGTGGGAGTAATCATCTCTTGCGCTCCACGTTTATCCATTTCTTCACGGATTATCTGAGTGATTTTTTGATGAACTTTCCAACCTAGGGGTAAAAGGTAATACCGACCAGCTACTGATTCACGGATAAAACCGCCTTTTATAAGCAGCCGATGACTGGCGAGGGTTGCATCTGTTCGTTCTCCCTTTTCAGTTTTTCCGAAGAGTTGTGATTGTCGCATAAAAATAAATGAGTGAATAACGCTAGTGGTAGTTTATGTATTCACCCTGACGGGTACTTGGAAGTAAGTAGACATATAGCTTTTATAACTAGTGGAAAACTTTTCATTTCACCACTTTAACTACTTCATCATACCGCACTTTAGCGGACTGGCAATTTACAGCAATTTGGTGATATCACTGTAAGTAACCGCAATCATAAGTAATATGAGCAATACGAACCCTAGGCCGTTGATACGAGCTACCCAGACCGGGTTAATAGGTCGTCTAATCACTGCTTCTATCGCCACAAATATCAAGCGGCCGCCATCAAGTGCGGGAAATGGTAGCAGGTTAATAACCGCAAGATTGAGGGAGATGATAGCTGTAAACATCATGAGCGCAATCACCCCAAACGCAGCCGCCTCACTGACCAAGCCGACGATCCCCACTGGCCCAGCGATTTGAGAGTAATCGGCAGTGCCTTGTATACTTTCAACGATTAACGTACTAAGGCCCACGGTGATAGCCCCGAGTAATCGTATGGTTTCAGTACTTGCTTTGGCTACCGCTGCTACAAAGCTTAAATGTATCGTCTCTACATACCCCAATCCGACACCAATAGCTTTCTGCTCACTACCTGCTAGTAACCCAGACTGTGGTGTCACTGAGGTAGTAACGGTTTTACCGTCAACGGCGTAGGTAATCAGCAGTACATCTGTTGTAGCTTCAGTTAACTCGCGGAACTGGGTCGGGGTGGGATCATCAATAAAAGTTTGATCAGCTTCAAGACGCAGTATTTCTGCTCCAGCGGGAAGGCCAGCCGTTGCCGCCGGACTCTCCGGTAACACTGATTGAATCACGAGTACCGCCGCGCTACTCGCAGTGTCTTCATTGACTGTTGTCGGCACCCCGATCATAAAGACGAACAGAAGAAGTAACCAAGCAAAGGCAATATTCATGATTACACCAGCGAACAATACGGCAGTTTGTGCCCACTTACTCTTACTGGTGAATGATCCGCTGACGTCGACTTTCTTTCCATCGCTACCAGTAGCTTCAGCATTTTCACCGTAAATACTCACAAAGCCACCGATCGGTAGCAGGTTAAATGTATATAACGTGCCCCGCCAAGTGAAACCAAACAAACGAGGTGGAAATCCAATACCAAACTCATCAACACGCATGCCGGTTTTTTTTGCGACGATGAAATGCCCCCACTCATGCACCAGCACAAGTACAAACAAAATAATAAGGAAAATAATTATCGACATACGTTATGGTTAGCTAAAACTGAAAAATAAAATAACAGACTACTTTGAAACTTCACGCTCTTTTTCAGCTAAGAGAGCATCTAATGAATTGTTAACCGCTTCAACCTTGATTTGTAGTTTTTCACGTTTTGTAAAACGATCATCTTCACTGATATCGCCGGCTTTAAAATCCGCATCAATTTCTTTCATAGCTTCATCACGAGCCGAACGCACCGAAACACGAGCGTGTTCATGCTTTTGTTTGGCAAGTTTTAAGAGTTGAGCACGGCGTTCACTCGTAAGCTCAGGGAAAATAACGCGTAAACCACTGGAGTCGGTGACTGCTGAAATACCTAGGTCAGCTTCACGAATCGCGGTTTCAATTGCCTTCACTGCGCCCGCATCCCACGGACTAATACGCAGGGTTCGGGCGTCTTCCACTCCCACTGTGGCCATCTGATTAATCGGCATTTTTACGCCGTATTGTTCTACCTTAAGGCTGTCTAGCAGACCTGGCGCAGCTTGCCCGGTACGGATACCAGAAAATTCCTGTTGGAGCCAATTACTAATTTCTTTACTTCTAGCCTCAAAATTAATCATATTATTCATTCAGCATTACTGCTGTATATTAACACATTCTTATTTTTTTACTGGTAGTATCAGCGCCAGCGTTTCAAGTAACATTTTTTTAGCAGCCCCACTTTGGCTGAAATACGTACATATACAAACCACTTCACTCGCCATCATTGTCCGATCATTCACTTTCGTAAGTGCGTACTGTTCGCTACCAAATATTATATTCTGCATCGTATCATAATCTTTTTTCTTTGCCAAACTTGCAATTGTAGCAATTCTCTCTGCTAGTGAAGCTTGCAAAAAATGAGTAAAGTCTAACGGTATAATCGGAGCGTTGGTGTTAGTAATAATCTGCACTCGCGACCGCAGGGTTGGCAACAGACCCTTGTCACTTGGTAGAATAATAAAAAATATTACATGACTGGGCGGCTCTTCCAAAATTTTAAGGAGGGCATTTTGGGCTTCACTTGTGATTCGTTGGGTCATGATCACAAAAGAACGCTTTTTTTCAATCAACGGTCGACGATGGATTACGGCCTGCAGATTACGAACAGCATCAATCTTAAAAGTATCAAACACGATCAGTTCTCTATCAACACTGTGTGTACGATACGCTGCTGGCAAACAATCTAAAGCGTTGGACGAAGTTAGAAAGATGGTAGCGTGGTGTTGCATTTACTAAGTATGCGCGAAATTGGCCACGGCGTCTACTCTGGCTTATGAGTATCGAGAATATGGCGGATCACACGGCGCAGATAATGTTCGAAGGTCTCACCAGCTTCATAGGTAATTCCCTCCTCGTAACGCCAGCCGTTCATGTAAGCTGAAATACTTTCTTTCACTTCATTGTTAGCGCTATCATAGCGACCTGCCAATACTGCTGCCATGGTGAGCGGTGCCAGCTGTTTATACAGAGGATGATCGATCGCACTCGGGCCAGTACCAAAGATGCCGCCAGCCTTAAAAAGCTTCCACTCTGAAAGTAATTGGCTGAGACCACTACTTACGTCCGGAGCCATGAGTGGATTGGCAGCCGTTAGAGCAGCTTGTTCGACGGCCGCTTGTTGTTGTTCAGCAGTACGCGCATCCATGAGTTCTCGCAGTTGCTTTTCTTTGCCCACAGGCTCCATAGTATCCCCTGGCAGATTGCTCTTATCTTCATCAACTGTAGGTGAGACGGGTGGGATAGAGGTAACGGGATCGGGTTTCGATTCTAAATGGTCGTTAACCAGTGTTCTATCAGCGACTGATTTAATGGGTACGACGCTAGCGTCTGTTGTTGTAGCGTATGCTAAAGGCGTTGATGTTTTTGTATTAGTCGTATTGACAGTATTTACTTCGACCGGTTGATAACCTTTAGCTTTTACGGGAGTAGCTTTACTATTTTCTGCTGCTGGTAGGGATGTTTTTGCGACTGAATCAACTTCATTATTAGGGGCAGAGACATTTTCATTCACCACCAGCATCACTGCTTCGAAGGCCTTTTCAAGTCGGGCCATTGCCCGAATAGATTCACTACCAGATTCTGCAACACTCACTTTCTTCATCGCGTCGAGTAGTGCGTTCATGTATTCACGACCGACTTCATTATTAACGTCAATCAAATTAACTGGGTTACCAACCCTCGCATTAACCTGACGTTTAATGGCGTTTATACGTTCACCAGGATCATTGCCAACTGAATCTACAGTAGCAGGAGTGGTGACAGTAGGTGGGGTGAAAGGAGTTTCTGACTCATTACTTGAAATGGAGACAGCTGGCACCGATGCTGGTATTTCTACTTTTTTTTCCGTAGTAATTTCTGCAGGCACGGCTATTGGTGTTGGGGTAACGGATCGATCGAATTTTTTAGGTACTGGAATAACCTCCGGCTCACCCACCGCAGCAACTTCCACCGCAACTGGCGAAGTAGCTTGATTGGCTACTAGTAAAGAGTCAGCTGTTATTGGTACCGACACTGCTGTATTTGCTTGAGTGACCAGAGGAGACGCTTGAGCCGGTGCCACTGGCGTAAAGTGTGGTATTGCTCGAGTAAATTTTTTTACTACCGAGGGTAGGAGGGTTTCTACTTCAGCTACCTGATCGTCTTCACTTGTATCCAACGAATCTAGAATGAGTGTAATGTCGTACGTGGCAAAAAGCGTCTTGAGACTTTTAAGATTAGCCGTTGTTGGGTTTATTTGGTATGAAAAAATTGCATCACGCAGCTGATTTTTCGACTCGTGATCAAGCGACAACTTGTGCACGTGGCGTAAAATGGTGATGACAGCTTCAGCGGTAGCTAACGAGAAAACGGCTGGTTGCATACCAACTGAAGAACTAACACTTGAAGAACCTACTGTCGAATTCGACATAATACACGTAGTATACCTTACTGATGAGCAAGCGCTGTCTGCCGTGCCGGTGAAAACTGTGTATTACTCTCCCGCTCACTGCGCGTTGATAATGTACAGGTAAAACCTCACCGACAGTGACTTTAAAAATCTAGAGTCGTTTAGACTGATATGACACCGTAACGTCGATACGCGTATTAAATATTTTCTTCATCGACGTTTTCATTTTTACCGTCTCCTAACACCGCAACAGCATCGCTTTTTATCTCTGATATAGTAGTTTCTAATTGGCTCTCAAAACCTTGATACTGAGTCAGTAGATGCTCCATAAGTACGTCTTGGGTTGGTTCTGTATCGATAAAATAATTAAGCGCAGCTACTTGCTGTTCGTTTAAGTCGGCCATAAAACGCACCAGCGTTGTTTCAAGCGCAACACCTCCAAGCTCGTTTAAAAACTCTACTCTCTCATCGTCGGAAAGACTCTCTAGGCCAAACGTGTTTATCAGATTTTGTTGTAAAATATCATTCATATGTAATTTATTGCGGACCAACTTTAAAAGTTTCTGCTACATCGCCTATCATTCCTGGACGAGTAGCAATGATGTCGTTACCGATAATGTTTAATCTGTTGTCTACAATCGCTGCTTCAAGTGATTCTACCAACGTTGTACCAGTTAGTAAAATTCCTTGTCGATTAAGGAAAGAGAAGAATTCGCTTTGCTCTACAGGCATGGTGCTTAGCTTATCCATAATCACACCAGAGCGTTCATTAAACAATGCGGCAAATTCTGCAGTATTAAAGTCAGACGCTACTTGCGTCAAGTGTCCAGACACCATAACACGCAATTGTTCACGCAGAATCACCGTGTCATACAGACGCTGTACATCCTCAAGCTCTGGCGGGGTTGGGCTTACAGCATAGTATTCACTTATACGGACTCGTACCTCTTCTTTTATACGGGCTTGTGTTTCATTGTTAAATTGCGCTAAAGCCTCTGTGGTCTCTGTCCGTACAGCGATTTCAGGTGACGCAAACGGGGCGACACCTTCAGGGTCGGGACTTTGACCCAAACTAGGTAGCACTGTACCAGTTGGGATCTCTGGGTCAGCCGGTAGTGTAACTACTGGGCCAGTTGTGTCTATTCCGTTGTCAATAGGTTGTGGTGTCATTACTTCTGGTGGCACAGGAGCAACCACAACCTCTGGCGTCGGCACATTATCGATCTCGCTTGCTACTACAAGCATAGATGGATCGAGGATACCTTCTCGCACGCCCACGATGAGGGCTAAACGATTGTAGGCATCAACATTAAATGTATTGCCAGCATATAGCCATTCGTTAGGATTATTATCCACTTTCATCCCAAGTATTTCTCGAGCGGCGGGGTTACTTTCAATTTCTTTTACTACCTCAGAGATGAGATTTTGCAGATCGCCCCGTTCGGCAGCGGCAGCAAAGGCGACTGGTTGTTCAATCGGTACAGGTACTTTCGATGGATCGGCCAGGTCGCCTTCAGCTATATTCCACAAACTATACCTGCCATCGTGGGGTAAGGTAATTATTT
>Ga0136561_1000363_pt1 | contig 15502 bp, 22 predicted proteins | sample AntRauMeHopE1498_FD_104641 | JGI IMG/M metagenome (GOLD analysis project Ga0136561, IMG submission 104641) | Saline lake microbial communities from Rauer Islands, Antarctica - Metagenome Hop E1 #498 | ecosystem: Environmental > Aquatic > Non-marine Saline and Alkaline > Saline | place... | reverse complement strand
GAGTTTGGATATCGGATCATTATTCCCGTTTTCTTGAAAGGAAAACCTGTATCGTATCAAGGGAGATCTTATGTCGATGCAATGCCAAAGTATTTGACTTGTTATCCTGAGAAAGAGGTTGTATTTCACAAGGATACATTGTATAATATAGATAACGCACAGGGAGAAAGCGTCATCCTCGTTGAAGGTGTTTTTGACGCAATGAAGATGGGGGACAATACCGTGGCCTCATTCGGTACATTTCTCAGTAATAGCCAACTGAACATACTCTCCAATATGTATAGGAGAGTGTTTTTTCTGTATGATGGAGAAAAGACAGCGCAATCTATAGCTGTGAAGAAAGCCCGGACACTATCATCAATGGGTCTCCATGTAGAGAATATCGTGTTAGACACCGGAGATGCTGGGGATTTATCCGAGGATGACGCTCTTCATTTGAAAGCAGATCTTGGAGTTATTTGAAAAAGGAGACAGAATGCTTCATCTAAAATACAGACCATCGAAACTTAGTCAAGTGATTGGAAATGCCGCAAATGTAAAATCGTTGAGTTCTCTGTTGGAGAAAGGAGAAACGCATTTCTTCATGCTTGTTGGAGAGGGCGGTACAGGAAAAACCACTATTGCTCGTATCATCGGGAAAATGCTTGATATTGAGATAGTAGAGGAGATTAACGCCGCGAACTCGAATGGGGTGGAGTTTGCGAGAGATCTGTCTTCCCGTATTCACATGAAGTCGTTTGGGAAACCCAAACTCTACATCATCGATGAGTGTCAACGCTTAACTTCTGAAGCACAAGACATCCTGTTAAAGGATGTATTGGAAGATACTCCTCCACATGCTTACGTCGTTTTTTGCACAACAGATCCACAGAAGATCAAGAAGACTGTAGCTTCTCGGGCGGCAGTGTACTCTCTTCAAAAACCCACCTTTCAGGAATTAGTAGACTATCTTTCTCTGATTGCGGGTGAGGAGAAGATGACGGTTTCTCGGAAGTCTCTGAGTAAGATTGCTCGGACAAGTGGCCGGGTTCTCCGAGACAGTTTAATCATGCTTCACCAGATTAGGAGCTTGACAGAAGAGGAAGCCTGTAGTATTATAGAAGGGTACGATTCTGAAGATGAGGTCGAGCTGATTGAGTTAGGACGGGCTCTGTCCAAGAACGCTGAATGGACTGTAGTTGCGTCAATCCTTAGTAAGATGAAGGCAACTCCGGATTCTGCTATTGTTTTTCTTCGGGCGTACATGAGCAAGGTATTGTTGAATAGTGGGAAGAAGAACACTGCGTTCAATCTGTTGGTAGCCGCATCTGGTTATCAGTATGGTTCAGGAATGCCAGGTTTAGTCAAGGTTTGCTATGAGGCTTGCCTCAGAAACGAGAATAGGAATTAAAGGAGAAAGAATGGACGCTAACACACGAATTTTCCGGGCGTATGCCCAGTGGACTCCAACCACTTCAATCCATAAGACAGATCAAGACGCTATTACATGTAGTATTCTTGGTATCGGAGGCGAGTGGGGAGAATGTATGGATATCATGGAGAAAACCTTATTCTCTGAAAATGACCCAGACATGCACAAGGAGTTAGGAGATGTATTCTACTACATGGGCCTTATTGCAGTCAAGATGGGGTTTTTGGATCGAACACGTGTAGACAGAGAAAAGGGATCTCCTTACTCCATCATGCAAAGGATTCTTCGCATTCAGGAACACTATAAAAAGATGATCCGAGATAATGAAGGAAAGCTATCAGGATATGCGAAAGAGCATGAGTTTGTAGAACTGTTTAATACTATTCTATCTAGTCTTCTGCGAGAAGTAGAGCATTTTGAACAAGATTTTTCAACTATCTTGAATATGAACCAAGACAAGTTGACATCACGTTTAGAGAGGGGTGTAGTTCATGGCAGTGGAAACGACCGATAAGCTAACCTACGAACAACTCAAAGTGGTATTTACTGAATACCACTTAGGTGTTTTGTCGAAGAAGGAATTAGTTGAGCATATCCGTGTGTGGCAGAAGTCCGTGAGTCTCCTATGAAAATGTTTCTAACATCCGACCACCATTTCTTCCACTGGAACATCTTGAAGTTTACTGGTGATGATGGTGAGCGTATCCGTCCGACTTTACCAGAAGACGACTTGGAGGCTATGCACGAATGCATGATTGAGAAATGGAACAGCGTTGTAGGTCCCAATGATAAAGTGTATCACTTGGGAGACATTATTATGAGCACAGCTCGAAGATCATTTGACCAAATCATGCCAAGGTTGAACGGAGTCAAGATTTTGATCAAAGGGAACCACGACAATGCGAAATTGTCTGTGTATGCAGATTACTTCAAGGATGTGCGAGGAGAGCATCATCTAAAGACCAAAGATAAGGATATGATCCTGATGACGCACAGACCTATCTTTCTGGGAGAACACCACTTCAGGAAAAAGAGTGTCTTCAATGTGCATGGGCATATCCACCAGAATGTGCTACAAGATCCACGGTATGTCAATATCTGTGTGGAGCACTGGGACTATACCCCCGTTGAGTGGGGAGTATTGTTGGAACACATTGGTAGGATGAAGGAGAGACTATGAGAATAAAGACGTATCGTCCGATTACTGGCAGAGGAGATCCACGATGCTGGATCAATAAGCTCCTGTTCCGTGATCCGTGGTATACAAAAAGCCCCCAAATACATCTGGACAGATGGGACACATGGGATATTGCATACACACTCAGTCCTCTAATTCGGGACTTATTGGTCCAACTGAAAGAGACAGGGCATGGTTACCCTTCTGTGTTTTCCGAATACACTCCTAATGAATGGGAGAGTAGAGAAGAATACGACAAAGCTCTTATGTCAGGGAAACATAGGGGAGGGGGAGAGAAAGCGTGGAATGATATCATGACAGACATGATATGGTCGTTTGAACAAGCATCTTTAGAGGATATGGATGAGGGTTTTCATTCAGGAGAGATTGACTTTTATGTGGACGAAAAGGGGTATCTTCAGAAAGGGCCTAATCATACACATACCTTCGATCAAGAAAGGTACGCACATTATTTTGCGAAAGTCCAAGAGGGGATTGATTTGTTCGCAGAATACTATTTTGGTTTGTGGGATTGAGGAGGGAAGATGGATCGGATGACTGATGTTATGTTCACAGTGGGAGTATTGGGAATGCTTTTCATAGATATACAAATTAAGGTAGGGAGTAGGCTTGGTCTTTTCAGACCCTTGCTAATCTACTCTCCGTTTATCTTTTGTATGGTATATCCAATATATTTAGAATTTTTATTGAGGAGATAGGATAGTGGGAAATACAATAGAGTTTGATGTAGAGTTGGATTCTTTTGATGACGATGAGATTATTGCATATGCAAAAAACCACCTGGATATGATATTTATTGAAGAAGCAACTGCTGATGAGGCTATTGATAGCCTGGGGAGGATTAAGAAGTATTGGGGCGGGGTTGGACCGTGGGATAGTGTCCGACAAGAATTGAAGAGCCTTTTGGAGGAGGATGGATGAAAGTAGTAACGCGGTATAACGAGGGAGAGTATTATGGGGAAGATCGAGATGGCTATGAAATTGAAGTGGACGGTGAAGTGGAGATAGCAGTAGGCATGCCTGAACCAGAAGACTGTACGCTAAGCCGAGATCTTGGTTTCGCCTTCAGCATCGTACCATTGATGAAACGGGCTTGGGAAGCGGGAAAGAATGGAGAAGAATTCACCGCCGTAGCAGAGAGTACAAAGGAGTAATGATGATAGAAAAAGTATTTCAACTGAAAGAGCATGGGTCAAGTATCAAGACAGAGTTGTTGGCAGGAGCCACAACCTTCTTGACAATGGCCTACATTTTGATCGTAAACCCTCTCATTTTGGGAGATGCAGGAATGGATATGGGAGCTGTTTTTATGGCTACTGCTATCTCTTCTGCTATAGCCACATTTGTAATGGCTTTGGTAGCCAATCTTCCGATTGCTTTGGCTCCCGGAATGGGACTCAACGCTTTCTTCGCCTACACCGTGGTAATTGGTATGGGTTTTTCATGGGAGATGGCGCTGGCTGCTGTATTCATTGAAGGAGTCATCTTTCTTGTATTGTCTATTTTTGATGTACGGGAAAGGATCATCAATGCTATTCCTCTCAACATTAAGCGAGCGATTTCTGTGGGGATTGGGCTGTTTATTGCCTTCATTGGTTTGCAGAACGCAGGGATTGTTGTATCAAATCCTGCCACTATCATTTCAATGGGGGATATGACAAGCTCCGGTGTTCTGTTGGCTTTCGCTGGTATCTTCATCACAGGGACTCTCCTCGCTATGAAGATGAAGGGTGCCCTTCTTTTGGGCATTATGATTACAGCTATCCTCGGACTGTTCACGGGGAACACAGTGTTTCCTACGAATGTTTCTTGGATGCCTCCGTCGATTATGCCAACCTTCGCCCGGTTTGATTTCTCTCGCATCTTAAGTGCAGATATGATTGTGGTCGTTGCCACATTCTTGTTTGTGGATATTTTTGATACGGCGGGGACCCTGATTGGAGTTACTACCAAAGGGGGGCTGATAAATGAGGATGGCTCAATTCCAAAAGCGAAACAAGCTCTTCTTGCAGACAGCATTGGGACGACCGTAGGTGCTATTCTCGGTACGAGCACGGTAACGAGTTATGTGGAAAGTTCTTCAGGGATTGCTGAGGGAGGAAAAACTGGGCTGACATCCCTGACCGTTGGTGTGTTATTCTTGGTGTCGATTTTCCTGTCACCTCTATTTTTGATGGTTCCTGCGGCGGCGACTGCTTCGGCTCTTGTTGTGGTTGGTCTCTTTATGGTGACGGGAATTACGGAGATTGATCTTACGGATTACACCGAGGCAATCCCAGCTTTCCTGACAATTATCATGATGCCCTTGACATATTCGATTAGCAATGGTATACTCTTCGGAGTAGTTTCGTATGTAGTGCTGAAGGCTATGACGAATCGTAGGAAGGAGCTGTCCAAGACGGTGATTATCTTGGCGGTTGTCTTCGCAGTTTGGCTTGTAATTTAAGGTGACGCGGATAAAGCCGTGGTGATGCCACGGTACCGCCTCTCCCTGCTGTACGAGTAATACGCTTGTACAGCTAATAGCGTGATGGCGCAAATGGTAGCGCGGGTGCTTTGGGAGCATCAGGTTACTGGTTCAAATCCAGTTCACGCTAAAAAGAAAAAGTGTAAATTAAAAGAAGAGGAGGTAGTGTATGTCGAAGTGGATGCAGAAAATTGATTTTAATTCTTCTGAACAGAAGTATGAAGATGGTGAAATATCTTTTCAAGAAATGACGTTCAACCTTCAAACTGTTGGAAGGATAGAGATGGTTACTCTATCTGTTTAGGAGAATTTTCATGACATTGTTTGAGTTGAAAAAAGAACTAATAGCTATCATAAAGGTACTCGACAGAAGAAGTGGACACTCTGTTGATCAAGCTCAGAGAATGCTATCTAACTTGGAGAATAGCGTTGAAAAAGAAGCAAAAAGACGAGAAGAGTTTGAGAGAGAAGTTGTGGGGAGGATATGATGGATAATCTACCGGAATGTACTGTTCGTTTCCCGTTGCCCGAGAATAAGTGGGAGGCGGAATTGGCTCTCAGGGCTTTGGATATGGCTCTTGTGCTCTATGATTTTTCGATGCAGAGGAGCTACCATAAACATGTAGAAGACGAGGAGGAATATGCTTTTTGGGAACGCTTCAGCGATGAGGTAGTTCGTATACTTGAGGACAGAGGTCTATTTGAACTCACTGTCACACGAATGGAATAGAGAATGGGCTGTATAGTCCATTCTAAAGAGGAGGAAGAGAATGTTGAATTTTGAACAGGATATACGGATTGATAAGTACAGTCTCGAAGAGGAAGTAGCAGAGCAGTCGCGGTTACTCTATGATTATGATGAGGAGATGAATACTGAGAAGGACATTCTATCTCGACAACAGCTTGAGTTGTCTATCGCTGAGGCAACTGTGGCCTTATCAGTAAGGTCCGGTACCTATAAGGGGTATGATGGGAAAGTGACAGAGAATGTTGTGAAAGAGATAGTTGATGCGGACACGGACCTCAACAAAAAGCGAGAGGCTATTATTGATCAACAGCGCATTCTCTCCCGTGTGTCTTCCGCTGCGGAAGCTATTCGCCAGCGAAGGTATATGCTACAGAAGGAAGTGGATCTGTACATTTATGAATACTATAACAGGGTGGCTCCGAATGGGTCACGGCCAAATATGGCAGGAGGGAATAATGTAGAGGATGAACAGTTACAGGGGCTTTCTCGGAATGGCATTATGCAAGACGCATAATGGAAACGAAAGATGTACGAATCAAAAACGAATCAATACTAAGGAGTAAACGATGGTAAATTACGATGCACTAGGAAGTGAAGAATTTCAGGGAGCGAAAGCCGCTCCGGCAGTAAATAAGCGATGGTTGTTGACACTCGACTATCCCCGACTGAAGGCAGAAACAGGAATTGAGAAGATCAAGTTGGCACCGAGTCTGGGGGATGATCATCCTTATGTGTTCAGCTTCCTCCCTTTCCCTGTCACAAGTAGCCACCCGAAGTACAGACACTTGAAGGGAGTATTCAAGGATTCTCCTCCTGTAGATTGGAAGTTGAATCTGACTTTTCACAAAGTATCTACGCCTACAGGAAACTACAAAGTTCTGTGTAATCAGAAGAACTATGGTGAGGCGTGTCCTTTCTGTGAGAAGAAGCAAGACTTGTTCAATCGGCACGACGGGAACTACAATGCCATGAGCACTGAGACTCAGAACGAGGTCAAGAGTCTCAATGATACTGAGCGAGATTTCTTCTTCATCTTGAACCATGCAGATGGGAAGATATATGTAATGGAATACGCTTCCTACTACTTCGGAGAAACCCTGAATAAGAAAATGTCTCGATCCCATAGGGGAGAGAGTTCCATTATTCTTGCTCATCCAGGTCCGGGGGGACATGACTTAGAGTTCTATATTGAACCTTCTTCCTTGAAAGACAATCGAGGGAATTTCCTTATTGGCCCTATTCAGGAGATGGAGTTTGTTTCTCGTAAGGAAGCAATCGACCCAGAGATTCTGGAATCTGTTCCTGCACTGGACAAGTATATTAAGAAGTATACTTATGAAGAATTGGAATCCATGCTGGATGGGACGTATTTCATTACGAATGATGGAGACGAGGAAGAAGACACAGAGAGCGCACCAGAACCCGAAGTCGCTACTCAACGGGAGCCTCGTCGTCCACAACGGCCTGTTCCTGAGGAGAAAGTGCCCGAGGAAGAGCCTTCCAGTCGGATTGTCTTAGGTAAACCTCTGGAAGAAGAGGATAGCCGGGAAGCCCGACGGCGACGACGGGAAGAGAAGAGTATGGAAAAGGAAGAGGTAGCTTGTCCCGCAGGAGGAACCTTCGGGAAGGACATCGATGGATTCAATGAGTGCGATGATTGTCCCATCTACGATGAGTGTGAGAAAGAGTACGAACGGACAAAGACCGTAGACGATGAACTCTCTATACTGTAAACCAGTAACAAAGGCCCTCCGAACGGGGGGCCTTTTATGACTCTCTCTGAACAGATCGAAGCATACATAACAAAGGAACAAGACGTGGAAGAAGAAAAACAATATATCAGCTTTGGTAATGCCTTAGCAGATGTGATCGTTGGTGGAGGCGCTGGACCCGTAGGAAAGTTCCTCCAAATCTCTGCTCCCAGCGGGGCGGGCAAGAGTATTATTTGTACGGAAGTGATTTACCAAGCTAAAGTGAAATTTGGAGAGAAGGTGTCAGTCCGGTACCTTGATAAAGAAGGCGGCAATACTTTTGATACCGAGAGGATGTATGGATTTTCCCTTGAGGAAGATTTCGTACATGATGTAGATACAGTAGAAGAGCTTTCTGCTGACCTCTACAACTTTGCAAAACAAAAGCCTTCTAAGAATATTGGAATCTATGTAGTAGATTCATGGGACAGTCTCTCCTCTCAAGACGAGATGAGCGAGATGGAAGAACGCGCTAAGTACCATGAGAAAGGAAAAGAGTATACCAAAAAACGGTATGGGGCGGAACGAGCGAAGTTTGCCTCCCAGCTCTTCCGGACTCTCATCAAGACATTGCGCGAGAATAACATTCTCCTGATTGCTATCTCTCAGTTGCGGGACAACATCAATGCAGGAATGTTTGGACCCAAGGATAGTATTAGTGGTGGTAGGTCTCTTGAATTCTATGCGGATCAACGTCTATCACTCCGTGTTCGAGAGATCATTGAAGAAGAAGGCCGTATGATCGGCCAGACGGTTGAGTTCAAGGCCCTGAAGAGTCGGTGTCCTTACCCCCGCAGGAGCATGTATCTAACCTTCCTGACTTCTTCCGGAGTAGATAGTGTAGGAACGAATGTAGACTACCTCTACGATCTAAGAGATGAGCGAGGAAAGTTGAAGGAAGCGTCTGCTGTGAATAACATTCCGTGGAAGGACAGCACCAAGGAAGTGTCAAGTGCTTCTCTGAAAGCCTTTTTAGAAGAGCAGGGCCATCTAGAAGAGGCCACGGAAGACATCAAAACGAATGGACTGCGGATGACGCAGAATAACATTGTGGCATGGATACGAGAACGTCCTGAAGTACAAGCCAAGTTTGTAGAGGAGTTTGGAGTATTGGATAGGGAGTCTTTGATTCAGCATATCATACATAAAGGCTTAGAACAGGAAATCTCTGATCGGACAGTGGCAAAGTGGCTGGCCATTGAAGAAGCCATCAAACCTCAACGCCCGGAGAAAAGGATTTAATATGTGGGAACGAATTAAAGAGTTCTTGAATTCTCTACAACGGCAAGAAGACGTTGACACGATAGCAGAAGAAGTGCTATATTTTCTTCAGGATGAGGATATCTCAGAAGAGATCATCTATGAAATCGAGATGCAGATGTATGGGGTAATGGATGGTGGTCCTACTGTTCCTGTTTTCCTAAAGAAATTAGGAACCATTGTACGGAGTCATTTAGAGAAAAATGAGTGGAATCTTTTAGAGAAGGGATCAAACTATTTTAGTGATGATGAAGAAGTCGAAGACATGTACGATGGCTATAGCTTCAAAGATATTGGATAGGGGGAGCTTATGGCGACAGTACAATCCAACAAAGCCAAGGGGAGAAATTTACAGAAGTGGGTATGTGAACGTCTCTCCTTCATTTCCGGTATCCCGTGGGGGAGGGAAGATGAGAAAGAGATCCAGAGCCGCCCTATGGGACAACAGGGTGTAGATATTATTCTTCGGGGGGAAGCTGCAAAACGCTTTCCCTTCTCTTTCGAGTGTAAATCCGGAGAGTCTTTCCAGTTAGTACAGACGGTGTTTCAAGCCAGAAATAATCAGGTGAAGAAACGGCCTTGGATTATTATTCACCGACGAAAGAAGTTTAAGAACCCATTAGTGATGATGGACTGGACAACCTTTGAGTGGCTACTATCTCAACCTGTTGTGGGGGATTATCCAGAAACACTTGAGAAGATTGTAGAGGAGGAGTCGAATGATTGATCGTATTCGTATGGAGAACTTCCAGTCACATGCCAAGAGCGATATCACTCTATGTGGTGGAGTAAATACGTTTATTGGCACAAGTGATCACGGGAAAAGTTCCATTATGAGGGGCCTTGCCTTGGTGGTTGACAACAAGCCAGAAGGGAATGAATTCATCTCTCATTGGGCCTTCAATAAGAAAGGAAAAGTGGAATCTGATACTATTGTCAGCTTGACTTTGGATGACGGACAAGAGGTCACCAGAATAAAAGGCACGGATAATTACTATCAGATTACCGACGAACAGGGAGAAGTGCAGGATTTTCGAGCGATGGGCAAGAGCGTCCCCGAGGAAATATCTGCACTTCTGAATCTGTCTGACACTAACATTCAGCGGCAAGAAGAGAACTTCTTTTTGTTTGCAGAAACCGCAGGGGAAGTACTGCGACGAATCAACAGCTATACCAGACTTGATTTGATCGATACTTCATTGTCTCAGGCAGATAAAGATATGCGAGAGAGCCGGAGTGCTTTGAGAGTGGCGAAAGCCCAGATAGAAGAGTTGGTAGACCGTCTGAAGCCTTTCCAAATCCTCCCCTCTCTTGAGGCAGAATATCAGCGGGGGGTGGCTTTCAAAGATGAGCTGGCAGAACTCACTACACGGCAAAAGAAAATAGAGTCCTTGGTGTCTCAGTATCGTCGGGTCTTTGATGGGTATTCTCAGTTTGCAAATTTGGAGAGGGCGTCTCGCAAACTCAAGAAGGCAGAAGAGAATATACATGCGAAGATGCAGGAAGTAGAAAAGGGGAGAACTGTTTCAGCAAACCTGTCCCGAGTTGTACGGAAGTACAAGAGTGTGAAAGATGAGATGGTCAAAGCCATCCCGGATGTAGACTTTACCCCTGTGCTGAAGAACATACAGGAGTTAGATGAAGCTCGCAAACGGACACGTTCCCTTGGTCGGATTATTGAGACATGGAAATCACGACAACGTGAAATGGAAAGTACGGCAAATGTAATTACAAAACTTCACGACGACTATCATAATGCTTTGGGGGATACTTGTCCTCTTTGTGGAGCGCCGGTAAAGGAGGCAGGATTATGAAATTCATGTTTTATGCAGACGCCCATCTGAGATCCACTGTTCCCGAAGCACGACTGGATGATTATCTTGCAAACCAAGATGCTCTCTTGTTGTGGATGAAGGAGACCTTTTCAGATTATGTGCATCTGAGCGCGGGAGATACCGTACATCTTGCAAGGGAACGGGCAGAACCCATTACTTTTGCTACTGAAATGTGCAAGAAGATCCCTCCATTCTACGGGATATGGGGAAACCATGACCTTCTTTACCATAACTATGATCTAAGGAACAAGACCACACTTGGTATCCTGAGTATGGTAGGGGTATTCAATGAAATCATCGATCCTGTTGTGTTTGCTGAAGATGATTCCTTCGGTCCTGTGACCGTCTATGGGTATCATTACGGGCAGGAGATTCAACACGTCAACAAAGGGAGAAAGGGGATCAACATTGCACTCTTCCATGCAATGGTTATGCAAGAGCCCCACCCTCACATTGAGGGATATCTTGCCGAAGACCTCTTGAAAGAGTTTCCAGAATACGATATCATCATAACAGGGGACAACCATAAACAGTTTGTTGTTTCCTATGATGGGAGGGTTTTGATCAATCCCGGCTCTCTGAAGAGAGACAATGCTGATCAAGTGGATCATGTTCCTCGTATCTTTACATACGACGCTGAGACAAATGAGGTCGGGAGTGTTGCTGTTCCTACGGACAATGATATCATTGACAGGGAGCACCTGGATGTAGTCGAGCAGAGAGATAGTCGATTGGAGGCGCTATCGGAAAAGTTCAAGGAAGCGAGGAACATCACATTGGATTTCTATGACAATGTGATTATGTACTTGAGAGAAAACGATGTCAGCGACGGGGCTGAACTGAGGGTGTTAGAATGGATTTCTTGAAAACTCTACAGAATATGGGAAGTGAGATTCAACAACTCCGTGGTCAGGAACAGGCTCTTATCGAAATGAAGGAGAAGGCGAATACTTCCGTGGAGCAGGCAGAACAACACATTATCTACATTGAGGAAGGCCAGAAGATCCTCCAAGATGTAGCTCTGGCAACTCAGAAGCAATTGAAGTTGAGTGTCGAACCCATCATTACTTCTGCTTTGGATATTGTGTACAAAGACGAAGCGTATGGGTTTGAGATCGACTTTGAGGTGAAACGGAATAAGACGGAAGCGAAACTCTACTTTGTCCGTAATGGTAGGAGATTCCAGCCCCTATCCTCTTCCGGATTTGGAGTGGTAGACGTTGCGTCTTTTGCACTGCGACTGGCTTTGTGGAACATTTCCCAGCCACCAACACGTCCTACCTTTATACTGGATGAACCGTTCAAGCATGTCAGTGAAAACCTGCAAGAGGCGGTCATGGAGATGGTAAGTGTCCTGAGTAAGAAGTTGGGGTTACAGCTCTTACTGATCACCCACAATAAGGAATCTGATGTGATTGAACATTCAGATAAAGTGTTTCGGGTCCACCGTGGACAGGACTATATAAGCCATGTCAAAGTCATTAAGGAGGTGGTATGAACGAGGAATTTCAGAAAGATATAGGACAATCTCCCTATACTACTCGGTACCTTTGTGATATTTTGATTGATCTTCGGAAATGCTACAAGACTCGTAATTTCAGTTACATGATGGGTCTGCTCGAAGAGTTGCAATACCGAGCATATCGTATGGAACAAGCGATGTATCTCTCAAGTGAGATTGAGTATATGGAAAAACAACGCATACGCCTCAAGAAAGAGATTAAAGAACTACGAGAAGAGAAAAAGGAGATAGTTGGTGAAGACTCAGACGACGAAACGGATTGAAGTACTCGACCACGGATTTGTAGAATTGGTGGATCAGATGGGGGATGACTTTCGTATCCTTGAAGCCGCACGGATGAGCACGGGGTCTGACGCTCGAAAAGGAGACGAGAAGGATCGGAAGTTGATCCGATACTTGTATACTCAAGGACATTCAAGTCCACTTGAGCAGGTTCTTTTTACGTTCCGGATGAAGCTCCCCATCTTTGTTTCCAGACAGATGGTGAGACACCGGACAGCAAAATTGAATGAAGCAAGTGCCCGATATAAAGAGTTCGATTGGGAAGTTACATTCCCGGAACATTGGAGGATGCAGGACACCAAGAATAAGCAATCATCAACAAACTATCCTCTAAGCGAAAGAGGAGAGACAGACTTCAGGGAAGCTCTGAATGGGGCTTACGATGAAGCCGAATACTTTTACAAATACGCTCTTGAAAATGGGATCGCAAGAGAGATGGCTCGATATGTCATGCCTGTAGGACACTACACAGAAATGATATGGACCATCGACCTCCACAACCTGTTCCATTTCCTTGAAGTACGGGATCACCCCCATGCTCAACAAGAGATCTGGGTCTATGCAGAGGCTATCCTAAAGCTGATTGAAACCCACGCAAAGATACCTTGGGCATTGGAGATATTTGAGCAAGTAAGAAGTATTCGTTATGCAGTGCAAAGTAAGATGAGAGGGCTTGAAGACTTTGAAGGGTTCCTCTCCCACATTGAAGCCTTTGAGGAATAAATCACAAAAACCATCATCTATAGGAAAAACTATGCAACAAGACAAATCTGTTCAGATTCTATCAGAAATCACCACACACATGAAGTACGCGAGGTATCTGCCTGCTGAACAACGGCGGGAAACGTGGGCTGAAATTGTCACACGTAACAAACAAATGCACCTCAACAAATTCCCTGAGTTATTCGAGGAAATCGAACAAGTGTATCAATTTGTATATGACAAAAAAACTCTACCTTCCATGAGGAGTATGCAATTTGCGGGTAAGCCGATAGCAATTAACAATAGCCGGGGGTACAATTGTTCATATCTGCCTATCGACCATCCCGATGCTTTCTCGGAAACAATGTGGTTGCTGCTTTCAGGAACGGGTGTTGGTTTTTCGGTCCAGAAACAGCATGTCAAGAAACTCCCCCCAGTACTTGGAGTTGTTCACCCAGAAGGCAAGCAAAGAAAGAAACGATATCTCATCGGAGATTCAATCGAAGGATGGGCCGACGCAGTTAAGATGCTCGTGGAGTCATACTTCTATGGGAAGAGAGAGATCGATTTTGATTTTCGTGACATACGACCAAAGGGTGCACAACTCATTACAAGCGGTGGAAAAGCGCCGGGACCTGAACCTCTTCGTCAGGCGCTGGTAATGATTCAAAGTGTTTTCGAGAACGCAATTTCAGAACGCGGTCGTGGAACTTTTCTGAAACCAATTGAAGCGCACGATATTCAGTGTCACTTGGCGGACGCAGTACTGGCCGGAGGAATCCGTAGAGCGGCAATGATATCCGGATTCTCGTTTGATGATACGGAGATGATTACTGCAAAGAGCGGTAATTGGTGGGAGTTGAATCCTCAGCGGGGCCGAGCGAATAATAGTGCCGTTATCATTAAGAGTAAGATCAAGAAGAAAGAATTTTTCAAGTTCTGGGAACATGTTGAGAATAGTGGAGCGGGGGAACCTGGAGTGTTTTTCTCTGACGATAGAGATGGAAACATCTTTACAAATCCGTGTTTCACGGGGGATACGGTGGTGCCCATCGCTGACGGAAAAGGGACCCTGATGTCATTCAAGGAGATATCAGATTCGGGGAAGGATTACCCCGTATACTCTTTGGATGATGACGGAGATATGTCCATCCGGAAGTTGAAGGGAACACAGCTAACACGGAAATCAGCAGAAATATACCGCCTAACCTTGGATAACGGGGACACAATTAAGGCAACCTCGGATCATAAATTCCGACTACGGGACGGTTCTTGGAGAGAGCTGAAGGATTTAGAACCAAACGACTCTCTTTGGCCTATGGAAATATATCACGATAAGATATATGGAAAAGGAAAAAACTATCGGTGGGTGAATAATGCAGGACGAAATAACTTCTGTGAGCATCGACTTATAGCCAAAGAACTCTTGAACGGGGGTATGGAACTACAAGATGCAGGGGTTCACCACAAAGACATGGACACCCTCAATAATCTTCCCGAGAACCTTCAGATCATGACAAAAAAAGAACATGATAAATTGCACGGACAAATGATGGTGGGAGAGAATAATCCCATACACAAGGTGCTAAGTGGAGAGAGGCGAAAGGAATTTGTAGATAAACTTTCAAAGAACTCTCACGGGTTGAGTAATCCTAATAGCTGTGAAGTTACAAATGAGGAAATACGAGAAATGGCGGTGTTGCTGACTAATTCCGTAGGCAGGCCCGTTACAAAGGGAGAGTGGGCAGAGTTTTCTCGAAACAACGGTATTCCCACAATAACTTCTTCTTACAGAATAAATGAGCTGGGTACAACAAAGACACTGTTAAGGTGGGCGGCAGTGGCTTCGGGGGTTATTGATAAAGATAGCGCCGAGGTACACTCCCACACAGTAAACAGCTTGAAGTACTGGTTAGAGCGCGGGTATGACGCTTTTATACACGACGGTAACCTGATGTTCAACCTGAAATGTGAGAAGAGCGGAGAAACCTTTGCCACGGAGAACCCTTATAGGTCTTATCATCCAAGGTACAGTAGAAGTGATGTAATGAAATTTGCTTACAGCGACAAAGAATTCAAGCTGAAGAGGACGGAAGCCCTTAGAAAAGCACATCGAAACAGAAAAGAGGGTGTGAAAGTAGAACAAGTGAAAGCCTTTGCTACCTTAAAGTCTACTCTGAATAGAATCCCTCTGAAGAAAGAGTGGGCAGCGTTCTGCAAAACTGAGAAAATCTCCGTTGAAATCGCAAGAGAGAGTTCTCCTTTCAGAACGTATGACGAGTTAAAGGACTTTGCATCCGCTTTTAATCATAGAGTTGTCTCGGTG
>Ga0136561_1000362_pt1 | contig 15505 bp, 10 predicted proteins | sample AntRauMeHopE1498_FD_104641 | JGI IMG/M metagenome (GOLD analysis project Ga0136561, IMG submission 104641) | Saline lake microbial communities from Rauer Islands, Antarctica - Metagenome Hop E1 #498 | ecosystem: Environmental > Aquatic > Non-marine Saline and Alkaline > Saline | place... | reverse complement strand
GGCATTAAGCATGGCGAGAGAATCTTCTTTTACGATGACGGCGAAAACTGGTGGTCACGCGGCGGTGGACTTGATAAGACGCCTATCGGCGACCCCTGCGGCCCAGATAGCGAAGTATTCTACGACTTCGGCGAACAGCATCATGCTGATGGCTATGGTTTGGCGCATCCGGCGAGCGACAGTGGGCGATTCATGGAAATTGGCAACCAGGTCTTTATGCAGTACCGTCGCCTGGAAGACGGCAGCTTTGAGCCACTAGAAAAGATGAACGTCGACTTTGGTGGCGGCCTAGAGCGGATTGCCGCCGCTCGGATTGATAGCCCAGACGTCTTTAAGATTAGTATTTTGTGGCCAATTGTAGAAAAATTACAGGTTCTATCTGGCAAAAGCTATGAGTCGCACACCACAAGCATGCGCGTTATAGCTGATCACCTGCGGGCGGCGACTTTCCTGGCTGTTGATGGCGTAGTCCCATCGAACAAAGAGCAAGGCTACGTTATGCGGCGCCTGCTACGTCGGGCGATTCGATTCGCCTTTGATCTTGGGATTGAGCAGAATTTCTTGGAAGGAGTCGTTCCGGTGATTGCTGATATGTACGCCGACGATTATCCGGAAGTGGCGGTAGCCCGCGATGCCGTGATTGCTCTTCTTGCCAAAGAAGAAAAGACGTTCCGCCAAACGCTTCGAAAAGGCTTGAACGAATTGATCAAGCGTAAAGACGGTGGCCTGACTGGCGCCGAACTATTTAGCCTGTACGACACCTATGGTTTTCCGGTAGAGCTTTCGACCGAAGAGGCTTTTAAGCAAGACATCGCCCTGAGCGATAACTGGCGCGAAGAATTTGACGTCCAGATGGCCGAGCAACGGGCTCGTTCGCAAACTGCCGCCAAAGGAACCTTTAAGGGAGGCTTGGGGGGGCAAACCTTGCAGCACAAGAAATATCACACCGCGACCCACTTAATGTACGCGGCGCTGCGACAGGTGCTCGGCGACCATGTGGTCCAACACGGCTCCAACATCACCGAGGAGAGGCTTCGCTTTGACTTTTCTCACCCTGAAAAAGTGACTACAGACCAAATAACGGCCATCGAAGACATGGTAAACGCTGAAATCCTTAAAGACCTAAAGATTAGTTTTGCTGAGTATCCTACAAAAGTTGCCCGCGAAGAAATGGGCGCCCTTGGCCAATTTGGCGATCGCTACGGCGAAACAGTGAAGGTGTATACCATGATCGCCGACGACGCCGACGCGCCGTTCAGCTTTGAAATTTGTGGCGGCCCGCACATTGACCACACTCACGAATTGACCGAACCGGATGGCAAGGTGTTTAAAATCACTAAAGAAGAGTCATCGAGCGCTGGGATTCGGCGGATTAAAGCCCAGTTGGTTTAGGGTGAGCTCGTTTGTGGCGTATCTCTATACACTCTCGTAGGTTATTTATTATTTCGTTGTACGTGTCCACGCTCATTTCTAACTTCTTGAAGGTACGGTCAGTTTGTATTTCTCCTAGAAATACATCTGGTGTTCGAGCACTTTTAAAGCTCTTTGTGTACGCCATTGAGTAGGCGGATTGGAGGTCGGTGGTGACATGTTCGTAGTTACTCTCGGTGTGGTGAACCGCATCGGCATCATCGTCGAAGATAAGAAGCGAACGGGTGAATATTTTTGTGTCGATTCGCGATTGATTTTGTCCGTCGAAACTTTGCTCACTCTGTAAGGTATACGACGCTGCGGCCGATTCGCTTATAGCTAACGGTATCTCAAGCCGCTCAGATAACTTCCATCCCTGCGTAATTGACAAGAGTAGCGAGAGCCATTTCCGGTATCCTACCGGGTCGCTTACAGGGGCCTCGTTAATACCAAAACCTTTCTGCAGGAGTTGTGCTTGATCGTAGCTCAGAAATTTGCTCATTTCCAAGAAAGGTGTGCCTGATTTACTAAATACCACAGGGATGTAACCGATGCTCTCGGTTTTTAGTAATTGGGCCGTTCCTTGGCCCCCCTTTAGGTTGAGCGAAAGATTTTCAATGGCGAGCTTTTCGTTTAGTTCATCAAAGGTCAAGGTCATGGTTGCACCGGACGAAGCATCAATTTCTTTACGAAAAAATGCTTCTAGCTCTTGGTGAGTCTGCATCGACGGCAATATCCCCTCAAGCGTAAGACTATAGCCTTTTCCTGGTGCAAGATCAGCAGCGGCAAATGCGAGAGTTTCATTGAGGGATCTCTCGCTGTATGTCTCAGCCGTATTATAAGGTGTGTTCATTTTCTTATTACACCACAAACAATACAAATAATCAACACACTGTAGCCCCTCGCACCCTTTTGGTATATAATGGAACCACTTATGGCTTTCAACAAAAAGAACAAACATAAAAAAAAGGGCTCTAGCGGCGATTACATTCTAGCCCTTGATATTGGCACCGAATTTGTTAAGGCACTTATTGCCGAGCGGAAGGGCGAAGAACTAGAAATTATTGGTGTTGGCCGAGCTCGTCAAGACCTGAGCGACATGCACTCTGGTGCAATAGCCGACATTGCTGGCGTGGTGCGTAACTGCGAACTGGCTCTGTCTGATGCAGAAGAGCAGGCTGGCTTTCAAGTGAAGCAGGTCGTAATTGGTATTGCCGGCGAACTAGTCAAGGGCGTCACCGATACGATTCGCTACCGCAGGCCGCAGCCCGATAGGCCACTAGATAGCAACGAGATGGAATTTATTATTCAAAAAGTCCAAGAGCGGGCCCAGGGTAAGGCCCAGCGTCAGATTGCACTCGAGACCGGCAATGATGAAGTAGAGGTCAAGCTCGTCAACAGCGCACTGGTAGGGATTCACATTGATGGCTACAAAGTGAGCAACCCGATTGGCTTTCAGGGCCGAGATGTTGCCGTTCAAATTTACACAGCCTTTGCTCCGATGGTTCACATTGGTGCGCTCGAACGGGTCGCCGACGAACTATCGCTTGAGCTATTAGCCGTTGCTGCCGAGCCATTTGCTGTCAGTCGAAGTGTCTTAGGAAGCGATGCCAGCAGCAATTTTACGGCGATTCTGGCTGACATTGGCGGCGGCACCACCGACATAGCGGTTGTTAACGATGGCGGCGTTGAGGGCACCAAAATGTTTGGTATAGGCGGCCGCAGCTTTACGCAGACTATCGCCACTGACTTGAATCTCAGCTACAAAGATGCCGAAAAGCTTAAAGTCAACATTGAGCACGACCAGATAAAGCCAACCGTGGCCAAAGAAGTGAACGAAGCGATTGATAGGACTCTTGAAGTATGGGTGGCCGGCGTCGAATTGGCTCTGAGCGAGTTTAATTCTGTCGACCATCTCCCAAGCAGGATTCTGCTTTGTGGCGGCGGCTCTAGCTTATCGAAGCTTGTAAAAGCGCTGGAATCATCAAGCTGGCAGAAAGAACTACCGTTTACGAAAAAGGTGACCGTGCACCATATTAACCCGTCTGAAGTGATTGGCGTGACGGACACAACGGGGGACGTGACCGACCATACTTTCATTACCGCCATGGGTTTGCTGCGGGTCGGTTATGATACACTGGTAGGGAGTGGAGAGGGAGATTCAATGAAAGAAAAATTTAATCGCCTCCTCAAAATCTAACTATGAATAAAGACGTTATATACATCGATGTCGACGACGATGTGACCGCAATTATTGGCAAAATTAAACAAGCCAAAGAAAAGATTGTTGCCATCGTTCCGCCAAAGCGTTCGGGCATTCTGCAGAGCGCCGTTAATTTGCGCCTCATCGACCGCATGGCCCGCGCCAGCAAGAAAACAATGGTCCTTATTACGGCTAACCCGGCACTCGTTGCGTTGGCGTCGGCAGCGAACATACCGGTTGCAAAGAACCTGCAGTCTAAGCCAGAAGTCGCCACAATATCAGCTCTGGTTGTTGACGATGGAGACGACATTATCGATGGCGGCACGCTGCCGATTGGTGATCATGCCAGCTCTATTCCCGTCAAAGACGGAACCACCGAGCAGGGCCGCAGTAACGCTATTGAAACAATATCACTCAGCGACATCGACAAAAAACCGGCTACAAAGTCTGGAAAAAAGCCGGTCAAGATTCCTAACTTCGATACTTTTCGAAAGAAACTATTTCTTGGAATCGCGGCTGGTTTGGGCCTGATTGCGTTGTTGATATGGATGTTTGCCTTCGCCCCAGCTGCTACCGTTATCTTGACTGCCCGAACGACGCCGGCACCCCTGAGCGCAAACGTATCCATTAGTGAATCGGTCGCCACAGACTTCGAAAAAAGCACACTGCGATCTGTGAAAGCCGAGCAAGCAGTCGATGAGGCGATTGAGTTTCAAGCAACAGGAATAGGCAAGGTTGGCGTAAAGGCGGCCGGTTCAATGACCGTTACGCGCACTTCTGTGTCGAGTAATCCGATCTCTATCCCAATCGGGACTCGCTTTACTGCTGGACCAATTTCATTTTTGAGCACTCAAGCGGCGACGCTTAGTGGTACGACTGTCGGCTCGAGCGGCTTCGTACAGGACACCGCAACTATTACGGTCCAAGCAACTGAAGTCGGCGCCGAGTTTAATGTGGGCGCCAGAGCATACTCGGCATCGGTCGGCGGTTTTAGCTCGAGTGGCTCACCTATGACCGGAGGCAACAGTAGAGACGTCCGAGTGGTTTCGGCGTCTGACCTTGAGCGGGCACAGGGCGAACTTGTTGGCCGGTCAACCGATCCGGCGAAAAAGAGCTTGATTGAATCATTTACTAACAGCGAAAAAGCGATCGACAGTAGCTTTGTGATTAAACGGGATGCCGCGGTTTCGACCCCGGACGTTGACGCGGAGGTTGCCGGTGAAGGAAAAGCGACGCTAACGGTCAAAACAACCTACACAATACAAGCTGTCGCCGAGGCTGAGCTTCGGAAGTTCCTCGACCAAAGCCTTGAAGGTCAGCTGCTCGGTGAATCACAGCGCGTTTACGATAATGGTTTTGCATCGGCTGGCATTGGAAACTTCCGCACCGAGGGTACCGTGACGACCGTCAGCGTGACTGCCACCGGACGGATAGGCCCGAAGATTGACGAGGAGCAGATTAAAGAGCAGGTGAAGGGCCAGCGTTTTGGTGAGGCTCAAGCATCTCTGGAGTCTATCAATGGCATCCAAGACGTTGACGTTCAGTTTTCTTACTTCTGGGTCCGGACTATTCCCGAAGATAGCAGCAAGATAACAATTGAGTTCAAGCTCCAAGATGAGTAGCCGATCACTGGTGTGCCTTGATGTCGGCGAAAAGCGGATCGGCGTCGCGATAGCCGACACATCGATTAGAATAGCGATTCCTTACGACATCGTGCTGGCAGATGGCAGCGAAATTACTCGCATAATTGAAATTATTACCCAAGAAAATGCCGATACCCTAGTTGTTGGCTACCCTCGTAACCAAATCGGTGAACCGACAGCTCAATCGCGCTACGTTGAGCAGTTTGCCAAGCAGTTTGAGGATGCCGTGGCGGCGATTGTGTTTCAAGACGAATCGCTCACTAGCGTCCTGGCTGAAACGCGTTTGAAAGAGATGGGCGGTGCCTACCAAAAAGGTGATATAGATAAGCACGCCGCCGCTATTATTCTTCAAGACTATATTGAGGCCCGCCATGGATGATATTCGCCCTCACCACCGCCCGACTCGAACTCCACCAGCCTCGCCACCGCCCCAGCTACCGTTAGAAACCCGGGAATCTCCAACTATTGTCGACCAGCCGACGCTACCGCTCCGGCCGGTTCAACCAAGTCCTGCGCCCAAGCGCTCGTTTCATAAAAGAGCCCTGATTATTTTGGCTATGCTGCTGCTACTTTCGGGAATTGGAGCTCTTGCCGTCTACATTATGTACCAGACCGCGCTCTCGGCGGTAAATCCATCAGACACTAACAAGATAGTCGTTGTGATTGAACCCGGCTCGTCACCGACTGCGATAGCCAGCACGCTCCGCGACAACGGCTTAATCCGTAATACAACCGCCTTTTCGATTTATACCCGGCTGACCGCGACAGAAAATAAGCTGCAAGCCGGCTCTTTTCGAATGTCACCATCGGAATCAACCCCAGAGATCGTAGGCCACCTGATCCGGGGAGAGAACGACACGATTGATATTACTTTTTTACCTGGCCAAACGATCGCTCAACATAAAGAAGTCTTCGCCAAGGCTGGCTACAGTGCAGCCGAGATAGAGGCCGGCTTTGCAACAAAACCCGACAGACCATTGTTTGCGGGGAGACCGACATCAGCAGATTTAGAAGGATATATTTTTGGAGAAACGTATCGGGTGGGCTCAAGTGCGACCGTCCAGGAGATTCTGAACGTGACGTTTGGGCAATTCGAAAAAGTGCTGGCCGAGAATGATCTTGTGACTGGTTTTGAGCGTCAGGGGCTGACATTGTTCGAAGGCATCATCATGGCATCGATCATTGAGAAAGAAGCGGTAGGCGGTGATGAACGACAGATTGCCCAAGTATTCCTTAAACGACTTGAAATTGGGATGATGCTTGGCGCAGACCCAACCTACCAATATATCACCGATAAACTCGGCCAGCCACGCAGCCTCGATTTCGATTCACTGTATAATACTCGTCGCTATGCCGGTATACCTCCTGGCCCGATAGCCTCACCAGGGTTGGCGTCGCTTCTGGCTATCGCCAATCCAGCAGATGGTGACTACCTATTCTTCCTCAGTGGTGACGACGACGTGACGTATTATGGGCGCACCTTTGAAGAGCACACCGCTAATATTCGGGACCATTGTAAGCTTAAATGCCAATTTCTGTAACAGTGGTCAAGCGGCTAATGAAAACGGGCGGATTATTGACCAAAACGACTTAATTTGATAGTATCAGATAAGCACATTTTGTGCCTCTGACTACGAGTGGGTAACAGAGCACGAATGAGCCTACCAGATCTGTCGCACGGGTACCGAAAGCGTAAATTAATATAATATCGGTCGACATGTACCCCGTTCTCTTTTGCGAGAAGAAAGACACAGTACGGTAGACGCCTCCTTAGTAATAGGGGTGGCAGGAGAACGATTATTCGTAATCAGATCACCAGCGGACTTGCATCGCAAGGATCAGTTGCTGCATCGCAGCAAACTACCGCTAGCACTGCTCGCCGTCGAACATCGAAGGCCCGCATCAAACCATCAACTATTGCTATTTATGCGAGTGTTTTTACACTCCTCGTCGTCATTATCGGAATTGGTTACCGCTCACCAGAGCAGGTTTCTTCGAGTAGCTCAGTACCCGTCTTGGCCAACGTCCGCTCCAGCGAAGAACCCGAGGCTGCCGTTAACAAGGTCGTCGCGTCTAATATCGCGGCCAGCGTCGCTAATTCAACTAATCTGGCGGTCGCCCCATCTGTTAACAGCCTTGCGATTTCAACTCAAATTGAGAGCGAATTACCATCTTCAGAAAGCTCGTCACTTTCAAAGCCACAAATCTTGCCGGTATCGTCTGCTAGTCGAGATATTACTACCTATGTCGTGAAAGAAGGCGACACGGCTAGTTCTGTCGCCGCTCAGTTCAACATAACGGCTGATACTGTTAAGTGGGCTAATGACCTTAGTGCCGATTCGCTAACGGTTGGATCATCGCTTGATATATTGCCACGAAACGGTATCATCTATGTAGTGAAAGCCGGGGACACACTCGAGAGTATTGCTGAGAAATATAAGGGTAATGCCTCGGTCATTCGAACCTATAACGACCTTGAGATATCAGGTCTATCGGTTGGCCTAAAGATTGTTGTTCCAGATGGCGTACTTCCAACTGTTGAGCGCCCAGGTTACGTCGCACCGCGACCAGTCAGTACTGGCTTCAGTGTCGGCTATAGCTCAGGCTTTAATGGTCAATCGTGGCGCATAAAGGTGGGCACTCCGATGTACGCTGGTAATACCTACTTTACCGGAAACTGTACGGCCTATGCCTTCGACCGCCGCGTTGAGCTTGGCCTACCCGTCAGCGCCAGCTGGGGTAACGCCGCAACTTGGGCAAGTGCCGCAAGAAACGGTGGACTAAGGGTGTCGAACACTCCCACGGTGGGAGCGATTGTCCAGAACGGTGGTGGCTTCGGACACGTTGCTATTGTCGAACGCCTCCTACCAAATGGTGATATTGAAATCAGTGAAATGAACGCTTTTGTAAGTGGTGGTGGTTGGAACATCGTTAACGGACGAGTCCTTCCGGCAGCAAATGTCGGCCAGTACGCCTACATTCAATAAAGCTCTACGCAGCTTCAAGCGAGTCGCCTCTGTAAAACCAGGGGCGATTCTGTTATAATAGCCCTCATATGTTTGTTGATACAGCCAAAGTGTTTGTTCAGGCCGGGCGCGGCGGCGGTGGCGCCGTCAGTTTTCGTCGTGAAATTTATGTCGATAAGGGCGGTCCAGATGGCGGTGACGGCGGAAGAGGTGGCGATATCATCTTTGTTGCCTCGGAAGGTCTTAACACTCTGGTTGACTTTCGCTTCAAGCCAGAATTAAAGGCAACGCCAGGTGGGTCGGGTGCCAAGCGCGACCGCCATGGTAAATCCGGCAAGGCACTGTACGTTAGAGTACCGGTTGGGACAATCGTCCGCCGCGATGGTCGCATTATTGCCGACTTCACCGAAGCCAATCAAGAAGTTATTATCGCCCGCGGCGGTGACGGTGGGTTCGGAAATGCCCACTTTAAATCGTCGGTTCGCCAAGCCCCCCGAATTGCTGAAAAGGGCGAAGACGGAGACACCTTCGAGGGTGCACTTGAACTGAAGCTGCTGGCAGATGTTGGCTTGGTTGGCTTTCCAAACGCAGGTAAGTCTACCTTTTTGAGCGTTGTCAGTAATGCTCGCCCAGAAATAGCTGATTACGCTTTTACAACGCTGACCCCAAACCTTGGCGTCGCCGATATCGACGATGGTAGCTTGCTGATTGCCGATATACCTGGCTTGATCGAGGGAGCCAGCGAGGGAAAAGGCCTCGGCGACGCCTTTCTTCGCCACGTCGAGCGCACCGCGGTTTTGCTACACCTGATTGACGCCTACTCAAACGACATCGCTGCTGATTACAAGACTATTCGGCACGAACTGGCGTCATACAGCGAGAGTTTAATCGGCCGCCCTGAGGTGATAGCCATCACAAAGATCGAAGGGCTCGACGATGAGCTCGTCGCAATGCAAATTGAAGCCTTGCAGGCGGTTGCTCCCGACAGCCAGATTTTTGCAATATCATCCGCCGCCCACACCGGAGTCAAAGACGTTCTGAGGGCCCTAAGGGCAATGGTTGAAGAGACGCGCGCCGTCAAGGAAGAAGCCACCGACCCTGACGTTGACTTTGATGGCTTGCCGATCATATCATTATCTTCCGACCAAGTTGCCAAGGCCTGGCATATCGAAAAGCTTGACCACGGACAGGGCGTCGTTTTTCAAGTGACTGGCCACAAGATCGAGAAGTTTGCCAGGCGTACTCGTTTCGAGACGCACGAAGGTGCTAATCGACTGCGCGATATTATGAAAAAGATGGGCATTACCTATGCGCTCAACCGAGCTGGTGCCGACGGCGCAAGTGTGATTCGCATTGGAAATGATGAATTTCCACTTATCGAACAATAGGTCGTAGGCGACAGCAGGTTCTTTTCTTCGTATACTAGAGCTATGGCCAAAACTTTTTTCTTTTACGATCTTGAGACATCCGGGCTGAGCGCTCGTGACGACCGGGTCATGCAATTCGCTGGTATCAGGACTTCGCTTGAGCTAGAGCCAATAGGTGAGCCATTCAACCTGCTAGTAAAGCTTAATGATGACACCCTCCCTAGTCCAGATGCGCTGATGGTAACTGGCATAACGCCCCAACAGACAGTGGCCGACGGCTACACTGAGGCAGAGTTTGCCAAACTATTGGTCGACGAGGTATTTATTGAAGACACCATAGCTGTAGGGTTCAATAATATACGATTTGATGATGAGTTTGTTCGTCACCTACTATGGCGCACCTTTTACGATCCGTATGAATGGTCGTGGAAAGACGGGCGCTCTCGCTGGGACTTGTTAGATGTGGTGCGGATGACGAGGGCTCTGCGCCCAGAGGGGATCGAATGGCCGATGGTTGATGGTAAGCCCAGTAATCGCCTAGAGCTCCTCGCGCAGGTCAATAAGATTGATCACCTAAAGGCCCACGATGCCCTGAGTGACGTCGAAGCCCTAATTGCCGTCACACGTCTTATTAAAGCCGCCCAACCACAGCTGTACGGCTATATGCTTACAATGCGGGATAAAAATGAGATTAAAAAATTGGTCAATCTTGAAGACAAGCAGCCATTCGTCTATGTCAGCGGTCGGTTCGACGCTGATTTTCATAAGGCAACGGTAGCATTTCCCCTAACAACTGGCCGCAACAGCAGCGTCGTTGTCTACGATCTACGCCACGACCCAACTCCTTACCTCAATATGTCAGTCAAAGAACTGGCCAAGATATTTTACGCTCCCTGGGAAGAGCGCAAGAAAGATGGCTACCAAGCACTGCCCGTCAAAGAGTTGCAGTACAACCGTGCCCCTGCAGCTGCGCCACTTGGCGTATTGAGCCAATCCGACGGGTGGAATCGAATAGGTATGACCGAAGAGCTGGTGAGTCGCCACCGAACCATCCTACTATCGCATCCATCGTTTGCTGAAAATATTCGTAGCCTGATAGAAGATCGCCCTGAGTATGCTGTGTCGCTTGATCCTGAGGCCCAGCTTTACGACGGTTTCTTGCCAGGGCAAGACTCATTGCACCTCGCCAAGGTTCGGCACTCTTCCGCTAGCCAACTAGCCGACCTTCACCCGGAGTTCCGCGACGAAAGGCTCGCACCACTACTACTTCACTACAAGGCACGAAACTTTCCGACATCTCTGGCACAGGAAGAGGTGCCTGCCTGGGAAGAATGGCGAGCAGCCCGTCTGCGACGTCAGCTACCAGACTTTGCCCAGCGCTTACACGATCTTTCGCAGAAGGTGACCGACCAAGATAAGCAGTTTATTTTGCAAGAAGTGCAGCTTTGGGCCGAGAGTATTGTGCCGATTGACGACGAATCTTAATCAGTGTCGCGTAGGCTCGGCTGGTAACTAGTCCGGTAATAACCCCGCTTAGAAGCATAAAGAAGAAAAGCATGGCGCCAGCGTCGATAGAAACGTTAGTACCTGGTACTTGGCCAGCAATAACAAATAGTACCAACGCACTGCCAACATTCATGCTATCGAGAATAAGCAGGCTAGAGAAAATGAGGCTGGTGATGGTGATTATTTTTTTCATATACAAACAACGTTCTAGGCAATATAGCAAACGGGGGTGGCTACACGCAAGCATAAGGGGTACGCTAGTTCTTTAAAAGTATGGAAAAAACTACCGAAAGAGCGTATAATTAGGCAGTTATGTCAGAGGTTATTCGTGTTGTTGGTGCCCGTGAGCACAACTTAAAGAACGTCAACGTGGAAATCCCGCGCGACAAGCTAGTGGTCATTACTGGCTTGAGTGGCTCTGGCAAATCGAGCTTGGCCTTTGACACTATTTACGCCGAGGGACAGCGCCGCTACGTTGAAAGCCTGTCGAGCTACGCTCGGCAGTTCTTGGGACTTATGGAGAAACCTGACGTTGACCAGATTGATGGCCTTAGCCCGGCCATTAGTATTGATCAGAAGTCGACCAGCCGTAACCCGCGCAGTACTGTGGCGACAGTGACTGAAATATATGATTACCTTCGCTTATTATTTGCCCGCATTGGCATCCCGCACTGTCCGGTCTGTGGTAAGACGGTGAGCCGTCGAACGCCTGAGGATATCATCGATGAAGTGATGAAACTTCCAGCCAGTTCACGGCTCATGATCTTAGCGCCGATAGTGAAAGCTAAGAAGGGCGAGTTTGCTCATGTTCCCGACCAATATCGCCGACTCGGCTATGCTCGCGCCCGCGTCGACGGCGTCGTTTATTCACTTGATGAATTCCCTGAGCTCGACAAAAAGTATAAACACTCTATAGAGATTGTTGTTGACCGCATTGCTATCAGTGAAGATGTCCGGTCTCGGGTTGCTCAATCTATTGAGCAGTCACTTGAAATTGCCGAAGGTGTCGTAGAAATTCATGACGTCGACGGAGACGCGAGTCACGTATACAGCCAACGTTATGCCTGTATCGACCATCCGGGCGAAGAGATTCCTGAACTAGAGCCACGCTTATTTAGTTTCAACGCGCCTCAGGGGGCGTGCCCGGTGTGCACGGGTCTCGGTAATCGGCTTGAAGTTGACCCTGAACTGGTGTTTAACCCGAACCTCACCATCACTGAGGGAGCGGTCCGTCCCTACAACCGAGTGAACAGCGACGCCTGGTATATGAAGCGCCTGCAAGCTGTAGCCGATCGCCATGGCTTTAGCCTGCGCATCCCTGTTCGTGAATTGAAGCCATCTGATCTAGAAATGATTTTGTACGGCACCGGTGATGAGAAGTACCGGGTTTCGCTTGGCGATGGCCGCTCGTATGATGCCGCCTATGAAGGGGTGATTCCCAACTTAGAGCGCCGTTTTAAGGAAACCGACAGTGAGTTTATGCGAAAAGACATTCAGCGCTTCATGCGTGAGCGCCAGTGTCACTCCTGCAAAGGTGCGCGCTTAAAGCCGGTTGTTTTGGCGGTTACTGTGCACGACTTAAATATAATGGACATCTGTAATCTTGGGGTTGACGCAGCTCTAGATTTATTTACAAACAACCTCAAGCTTACGAGCGAAGAGCAGTTTATTGCCGCCCAGATTATGAAAGAAATTACTTCTCGACTTGGGTTTATGAACAATGTTGGCCTCAACTACCTTGAACTTTCGCGGGCCGCTAATACGCTCTCGGGAGGAGAAGCTCAGCGTATTCGTCTTGCCACCCAGATTGGCTCCGGGCTCCAAGGAGTCTTGTATGTGCTTGATGAACCATCGATTGGCCTGCATCAGCGCGACAACGATCGTTTAATTGCAACCCTCAAGCACTTACGTGACCTCGGCAACACGGTACTGGTGGTCGAACACGACGAGGACACAATCCGCCAAGCAGACTACCTTCTTGATATTGGCCCAGGTGCCGGAGTGGCTGGTGGCCACATCGTCGCCCAAGGAACGCCCGAAGAAGTTGCCAATAACCCCGACAGTATTACCGGCCGCTACTTGAAAGGTACTGAGAAGATCGAAGTACCTAAGAAGCGCCGTTCTACGAGCAAAGACAGAGTGCTGGTGATTAAGGGTGCCCGCGAAAACAACCTGCGCAACATCGATGTCACCATTCCGCTTGGCGTTATGACGGTTGTGAGCGGCGTCAGTGGGTCGGGTAAATCGACGCTCATCAACGATATTCTTGCCAAAGAGTTATCAGCCCGCCTGCATAGATCGCACGACATCCCTGGTGCACACCTTGAAGTTATGGGTATAGAACAGCTTGATAAAGTGATTGTTATTGACCAGTCGGCAATTGGGCGAACCCCGCGGTCTAACCCGGCTACCTATACCGGCGTCTTTACACCAATCCGCGATCTATTTGCGAGCACCACCGAAGCGAACATCCGTGGCTATAAGGCCGGACGATTCAGCTTTAACGTTAAGGGTGGCCGCTGCGAAAATTGCCAGGGTGACGGCGTCATTAAAATTGAAATGCACTTTTTACCAGACGTCTACGTGACCTGCGATGTGTGTAAAGGCAAGCGCTACAACCGCGAAGCTCTCGAAATCAAATATAAAGATGCCACTATTAGCGACGTACTCGGAATGACGGTCGAAGAAGGTGCTGAATTCTTTCAAAACATTCCAGCAATTGCACGAAAACTAAATACTCTAGTTGACGTTGGCTTGGGTTACATTAAGCTCGGCCAGCCAGCCACGACATTTAGTGGCGGTGAGGCCCAGCGCATTAAGCTTGCGTCTGAACTCTCCCGGCGATCCACCGGAAAAACTCTTTATATTCTTGACGAGCCAACGACTGGCCTCCACAGCGCTGACGTTAAGCGATTGATGGGGATTCTTCACAAGCTCGTCGAGGGCGGCAACAGCATGGTAGTGATCGAACACAACCTTGATGTTATTAAGACTGCCGATCACGTTATCGACATGGGTCCCGAGGGCGGGCTCGGTGGCGGTATGGTGGTCGCGACCGGAACGCCAGAACAGATCGTGAAGGTGCCTGCTTCTTACACGGGTGCGTATCTTAAACAGCTTCTGTAGCGTCGGGATCTTGAGCCAGAATAATAATTGCTTTTGCTGGCAGATCAACGGCTGCTCGTGACGAACCATCAGTCGTTACATTCGCAATATAGATTTCATTAAAATCAACGCTGTATCCTTTCCAGCTACTGTTGAAGCGAACGTGCCAAGTACCGGCGACTGGAAAGTATAGTTCATAGGAGCGGGCTGTCTGGTCGCTAAAATTAATAATGACGATGACATCATCGCGGACACCACCATCTTTCCAGCGGTGGTAACCGAGTACGTTGGTGCTGATGTCCTCGTGAAAGACGTTGATATTATCCCCCGTTAAGCCGGCGGTGTTGCCGTACATATTCTTACGAAGGTTAATAAGATGCTGGTGAGCCAGAACGATGCCTGAAAATTGCTTGGTGCGCTGCCAATCAAGCATTTGCCAGTCGTTAAAATTGCCTTCTTGTAAGAATTCAACTCCTTGCAGAAGAAGTGGGATGCCAGGAGCAGTCAGCGTAATAGCGCTGGCTATCAGTGAGTCCTGACGGGCGGTGGCGCTGCCGGCGTTACCAGGCGAGGCAGCCTCATTCAAACGAACCGACCCGTTTGCGGCGGTGTCATGGGAATCACTAAATATGATTTTTGCAAAACCATCGGAGTCGTAAGAGTGGCTCAGTTCATCTACTAGTGTGTTGCCGTATCCTGGTTCTTCAAGGCCAAGTGCGGCCCTAACGGTGTGGGGAAAGGCAAGGCCCCATTGGGCATCAAAGCCGGCTCCACCTTGATCGATGGGCTTTGTGATGGCTTCATTGCCGGAACTATCTTCGGCGACGAGTAGTGCCTTCGGGTAGATGTTGCGTGCCAGGGTGGTCATATCTTGTAAAAGCGACCAAGCGTCGGCGATTTCGGTGTCTTGCCCACCTTCGGAGCCTTTGGTGTTGCGCATGTAAATCGTTGAGTCAACACGTAGTCCGTCGATGTTATATTCGGTGAACCACATTGCGACGTTATCGAGCAGAAACTGGCGTACCTCAGGCCTGCCGTAGTCTGGTCGACCGCCCCACGGAGTCTCCACCCGCTCATCGTTATAAAAATAGATTCCACCTTTGTCATTCTCGCTCCAGCCATCATACTGCCAAAGATCGGTTTTGGCGGAGAAGTGGTTGTAGACAACGTCGAGCATGACAGCCAGGCCACGCTTGTGACATTCTTTAACAAACTCAAGCAAGCCATGCCGGCCACCGTAACTGCTTTCTACCGAGAACAGATAGTTAGGCGCATAGCCCCAGCCATTACTAGTGGCAATACTGG
>Ga0136561_1000360_pt1 | contig 15565 bp, 12 predicted proteins | sample AntRauMeHopE1498_FD_104641 | JGI IMG/M metagenome (GOLD analysis project Ga0136561, IMG submission 104641) | Saline lake microbial communities from Rauer Islands, Antarctica - Metagenome Hop E1 #498 | ecosystem: Environmental > Aquatic > Non-marine Saline and Alkaline > Saline | place... | reverse complement strand
TTTATTTCGATCTCACTACTCGGATACTCTATTTTTTCAGTTGGCTGCTTTTCTATCTTCGCTGTATCTAGATCTTTAGGATCTGTGTCAACCGCAGCGGTTGATACAGTGGCTGCGTCTAAAGGATCAGCTACGGAGGCTGCTTTGGACAAACTAGGATCGACTGCACCAGCTGGCTTTGCTCCTCTTGTTCGACTGTTAACAACCACGGGAACCGCACCCGCGGTTCTTGTTGGTACCGCTAAAGTCCTCGCGGGAGCTGGAGAGGTAACATCATCAGCTGGTGCGCTTTCTTTGAAGACAGCATCGGGATTTATAAGTTTGATTATTTCTTTAAGAGCCTCTGTGTCAGCTTGTTCAAATGTAGACTTTTTACCAAGATTATTGACTTTAATTATGGCTGAAATATTATCTTTAGTTACTTGATCGAGACTAGCAAATACAGTGAGTAACCGCTTGTTAAAATCTTCCTTAGCTTGTTCATCACCTAGTGTAGGTAGCTTGTGGTATATTTTTGCACTTGAAGATTCAATTGACATACAAGAATAATAACATGTAAATTTATGTTGCAATAGGACTTATCAAGTCTGCTTTTGATTGCTTAGCAGCCGCTTCTATACTGGCTATCATATTTAGAATTACCTTTTCTACGGCCGCAATCTTATCCCCAACCACTCCAGCAGCCGGAACTCCTTCAGACTGAAGCAATAAACTAAGAGCTGTTTTTGAACCACTAAATTGATCACGTGAGTCGATGTATGCAGCATCTTCACTTGCTTGGTTAGCACCTTGCGATTGGAAAAAAGGCTGGATATATTCATCTACCGTTTTGATAAATCTCTCCCCTTCTATAATACGCGAGTCTCTGTCAGGCAATGTTCCATAATCAAAAGCAAATATTGATTCTTGACTTTCCCCCGCTTGCTCACTTGAATTCTCTAACGCGGTTGCGACCGAGGTGGCATCGCCTGAGATTGGCATAAGAGTGATCAGGTCTTTATTGTTTACTATCTGCTTAGCTTTGTGCAAAAGTTTTTTACGCAACTCGCCGCGACCGTTTGCTTTCATGTGGGATATTCTTTGGTTGAGAGCACGCAAAGCTTCCACATCTTCCACCTCACCACGCTCTCTATGTAGCTTGGCGTACTCATTCTCAAATGCCACCATTTCTGCTACTACTTCTGCCATATAGCCAGCACAGCTTGTTTGTATTTGTTCGTCAGTAAAACCACACTCTCTAAATACCATCTCCATTTTTACATACGCTGCTGTGGGAGAAATAGCCCCCACTTCATCTCTAAAAAAAGCATTACTCCCAGACTGAAGCTCTACTACCGCCACTTGAGTGTCAGCTTCTGATACATTGCTGTACACTTCTCTATAAAATTTTATATTGGCTTCCGTCTTTTCTGAGCCCGCGGGTAACACCTCAGTAAGATTGTACGGGGGTCGCTTGTAAAAAGTAGCTAGAGGGATCATGTCAGCTGGAAATTCTACATCACTTCGGTATGGTCCCCCTGCAATCATGTCAACGTAGGCACTCATATAGCTTTGCTGTGCTAACTGCCGCATGAGAGTGGTTAATTTATTTATGATTTCATCTTTAGAATTTTGTTTCTCTTGAAACGAAAGTGATTCTTTCGTGCGGCCCTGCTCTACTTGCTCTAGCTCACGAATAATTTGGTCAATACAACGTTCTTTAATCAACTTCCGAGCTACAAGCTCTTCACCTTTGTTTTCTGGGTACCATTTTTCATATAAACGTTTACAAGCATCGGCTATAACTTGCGGAGTTGGCAGCATTCCGTTTACGTAGAAAGGATCGGGAACTGTGTAGTCATTGGACTCTTCACTAGGAACACCGAGAAGGTTGGTCTCAAGCGCGTTATAACCATCATGCTCCCCAGCTTCATTTGTATATTGCAAACCTGCTCTTGGAGTATCTTGTTTTTCTGGATCAATACCAAAAGCGGCTGGATTTTGTACCATCTCTCGCATGGTGAGGATCAGTTCTGCTGTCGCGCTATTACGTAGTTGTGTATTTTGTTCACTGTTGGTTTTTTTGACCTCTGCTACAGCAGTACGTAATTTATTAAATAACGGGGAAAGATACTGTACTTCTAGATGCCGCAAGATAGTTTTATTACCTATGCCCTGAGACATTTTCATGACATCTCTAAATAATCTTAAAGTTTCGGCACGCGTTAAGTACCCACCTTCTGGACTGCGTAAGGGATTGATTGCTTTTGTGTTTTCACTACCTTCATCGTAATTGCGTAAGCGCTCAAGAAAAACAGCTGATGCTTGATTTTCGTGCGGCGAAAGCAATTCACTCATACCTATAGATTAGCAAATGGATTGTCGAGTATACGGGACTTATCCTCTGTGGGCGCTGGTTTGCGGTAGCGGGCAGCGATCTCTTCTTCTACCTCTGCGCGTGAGCGAGCGTAGCGAGCGTAGCTCTTTTCGATGATGCGAGCGGCGGTTTCGCTACTGACTTCAGGTGGTGCCATTGTAGCCATCGAAAATGGACGGGTAGGCGTGCCGTCGGCCAAGACGCGCATGTAGGCGTTACGATTCGGGACGTTCATTAAGTCGGCCGATTCGAATGTCGGCGCGTATTGATGCTCAAGGAATTGTGAATCGTCGGGCCCCACACGGAAGGTCGCCATTGAGCCGACGTTGCCAAAGACTGCGTTTTTAATATCTTCATCGAGCTGCGCGATGAATTGGTGTGCCATCGTGAGACCAAGTTTGTACTTGCGCGCCTCAGACAAGATGGCCGATATAGAATTAGTCGAAATATTTTGGAATTCGTCCATGTGCAGATAAAACGCTGGGAAGCCTTTAGTCGGATCATCCACCCGCGACAGCGCCGCCATAAGGATCTTCCCGACCATGATCATACCGATAAGATTGGCGTTAATCTCACCTAGCCGGCCTTTAGAGAGGTTGACGAGCAGAATCTTCTTCTCGTCCATCACCTTACGGAAATCAAAAGCACTGTGCTGCTGGCCAATGATCGGGCGCATATAATCATTCGCCGTGAAGACGTCAAACTTCGACACAATGTATGGCACGATATTCTCTAAAGACGCTTCCCCACCGGCTTTAGTGGCGATCTCTTTCCAGAAGCTCACGACTACGGGATTTTTGGCGTGTTCGAGCTTCATCCGTCTATACGTGGCGTCTGACATCACGCGAGAAATATCCATCAGTGTACTCCCGCTCTCGGGATGCTCCATCACTAGAAGCGTAGCGTTACGGAAATACTGCTCAAACATTGGCCCCATACTTTCTGGGTTAGCGCCATAAAGCTTTTGGAAGATAGAGAATAATTCATTAACCACGAACGTTTTTTGCTCGGGTTTATTGATGTCGTACTCGAGCATATTAAAACCGATCACTTGATCCATACGCGACGGATCAAAATAAATGACGTCATCTTCGCGCTCAGGCGGAACACAACCCAGAATATCCTCGATGTCCGTACCATGTGGGTCGATCATGCAAACACCATCGCCATTGTGGATATCTTGCACAATCATATTTTTCATGAGGGTGGTCTTACCGGTACCGGTCTGCCCAATGATATAGAAATGCCGCATGCGGTCTTCGGCGGTGATATAAATATTCTTACTATTGCCCCGGTGCGAGTTAATCCCTAAGAGCGTGCCACTATCAGGAATGTCGGCTGGGGCAGCAGCAGTTTTTGCCCGCGATTGCTTAAATTCAGGTGAAGAAAGGATACCATTAGCTGGAAAATGGATAAGTGAAGCTGCTTCATCCAGCGAAAGTGGGAGTGCACTCACTGGATTGAAATCACGGAACGAAAAAGCTTTTACTGCTGTCTTGAGAGCGGCGCCGGTGGCTGTTACAAATTGTAGTCGGTTGCCACTAGTGCTCTCAAACTGATAAAAGGCCGCTTCAATTTCACTTTTAATTTGTTCAGTCCGTGCAGCAGTCTTAGCCGACACCGCGATGCGGATATTTGCTTCGATGATAGGTGACTTCAGCTTCTCTTCAAAAAGTTGCAGGGCTTCTTGATTAACTTCAGGGGTCTCAAGTAGACTGTCGTCTTTTTTTACGGCGGTTTTGAAAAAATCTTTCATGCCAACGTAAAGCTCACCACCGATGGTACTGCGTTGAATTGACTCTTTCACGCTCACACCCTTGCGCACTCGCTTGACGATATCTTGATAATTACTTAAGTATTTCTGCGGAGCACTTTTAAAGATAAATTGCAAAGCAGCACCACCACCATCCTTCTCGATCTTAGAAAACGCGTTGAGCATGACCGATAAAGGATCAGAATCAAAAGTATCAGGATTACGTAGAGGATAAATTGGGTGTTTCTTCAACTTCGCCGCTGCCACAGTTGAAATACCATTTTCTACAAAGATATTGTAATCGTGAATCTGCTCCTCAAGAACAGCGTTCGGATACAGCGAGAGGATTTGTTTTTGAAAAAGATCAACGTATTGGTTGGGTACAGCCACGTAAAAAGCGATATGTGCGCCACCTTCAGGGTTAGCGATCTCGATGACGTAGTGCTCGCGTTTAGTGGCATGACCCACGCTCTGCATCCCTGAGAAAAACTGCTCCATCATACCGAAGAGTTCTGCCAGCTGGTACTCTTTACCAGTGTCTTCGTGTGATTCGGGGAGCATCACCTCAAACAACGTCATATGAAGGATCTGCCACGGCGGGACGTTCTCTTTTAAATCTTGCACTTGCACGCCTGACTTGATAAGTTCGACTAATTGACGATGCACGTCGTCGGTCGTGAACGCGCTAGCGGTTTTCTCTAAGATGGTCAAAGCGTTTTTGATTCCACTCTCCATTGCGATCTGTATAATCTCAGCTGCAGGATCTTGGGCATTTTCCACGCCCTTGGCATGGGCCGCAATCTGCGCAGCGTCAAGTTCATGTTCTTTACTTAAAACGACGCTTGGAGTGAAGGTGCCGTATTCACGCAACTCTTGTTTGGCGACAGATTCAAGCTCGGGCGAACCAACCCCCGGTTCGTGCTCTAGCAACTCGCGCTCACGAGCGGCAATCTGCCCCCGCAAAAATGCGATCTCTTCTTCGGGAGTAGTGAATTGTTTAGGAGTACCTTCCATTACCCAATATAATACCGTGTCACGCGATAGATAGCTACAACAATCTAGTTGAAACCGGGAAAATAATTTATCGCTTCGTCAAAATGGTGCGTTTATAGGAATCTAAGTGTTCCAGGGCAATACCCGTACCTTTCACCACGCAGAAGAGGGCTTGGTCGGCGACCATGGCTTTTACACCCGTGCGACGACGCACTAATTCTGGGAAATTGCGCAGCTGGGAGGTGCCCCCGGTCATGATGATGCCACTGTCGATGATGTCAGAGGCGAGCTCGGGTGGGGTTTCTTGAAAGACGTCTTTGATGGCTTTAATCATTTCACGCAACTCGCGTCCAATCGCGCGTACGATGGCGTTAGTTTTGATCTCAACCGTGCGGGGCAGGCCCGTGAGGAGGTCGCGACCCTTGATCTCCATTGATAATTCTTCTTCTAGTGGCAAAGCCGAGCCGATCGTGATCTTGACCTCTTCGGCCGTTTTCTCGCCAATGGCGAGATTGTGGTTTTTCTTGACGTAGTCGATGATGGCGGCGTCAATGCGATTGCCGGCGCACTTGACTGAATTTGAGGCGACGATGCCACCAAGTGCGATCACCGCTGCATCGATCGTCCCGCCACCAATATCGACGATCATGTGACCTTGTGGTTCGTAGATCGGGACGCCCGCGCCGATCGCGGCCAGAATTGGCTCTTTCACCACGTAGGCTTGCTTGGCACCCGCATTGGCCGCGGCTTCTACCACCGCTCGTTTTTCCGTGGATGTGACACCTGCTGGTACCGAGATCATTACTTCCGGCTTGAAAAGCTGGTATTTGCCCAGTGCTTTCCTGATAAAGTACCGCAGCATCGCTTCGGTCACACGGTAATCTGCGATAACACCGTCTTTCATAGGGCGGTAGGCACGGATATTTTCTGGCGTCCGGCCAATCATCATCTTAGCTTCAGTACCGACCGCTAACACCTGATTATCGTCAGAAACGGCCACGACCGATGGCTCATTGAGCACTACCCCTTCGCCCGGAACATACACCAGTACATTAGTGGTACCAAGATCGATACCAATTTTCGGAATGAGTCGTGAAAACATAAGGCTTTATAGTAATATCTTTTAGGGAAAAAGCTAGCGCCTACAATATCCGAGCTGATTATCCCCTAACCATATTTGAGCAACATAGCATCTATGCTATGATGGATGCATGAATACTATTGGACAACGTATCGCGCAAATCCGCGAAGCCTCTCACATTACACAAGCCGATTTAGCCAAAAAAATAAAGACTACCCAAAGTGCCATCGCCCGGATTGAAAGCGGGAAACAAAATGTCTCAACTGACATGCTCAAAAAAATCAGCCGTGCCTTGAATAAAAATCTCCTCACTGCCACGCCTGGCTCAATGAATCTGGAAGTCACTGGTCGCAAAAAGCTCACCGGGACCATTGAAACGAACACTAGTAAGAACGGGGCTGTCGGACTACTTTGTGCTTCACTGCTTAATAAAGGCACTACAACACTAATCAACGTCCCTCGTATTGAAGAGGTCTACCGTTTGGTCGAGGTGCTCGAGAGTATTGATGTAAAAATTAGCTGGCTGGAAAACCGACTCACCATAACGCCACCAAAAAAGTTCAATCTTAAAAAGATTGACGTAGCCGCCGCGCGGCGCACCCGCAGTATTGTGATGTTTATCGGACCATTAATGCACCACTTAAAGCGTTTTGCGCTCCCTCAATCTGGCGGCTGCAAGCTCGGCAGTCGAACCGTACAGCCACACTTTTTTGCACTGGAACATTTTGGTGTCGATATTACCACGACGGAAAATGCTTTTAATATTACGGTAGACCCTACAAATCCTGATGAGATTATATTATATGAATCAGGCGATACAGTGACCGAAAATGCGCTGATGGCAGCAGCGCTACGTCCACACACCACCGTAATCAAATACGCTTCGGCAAATTATATGGTGCAGGAAATGTGTGCTTTTTTGCAACTCTTTGGTGTCGTGATCGAAGGGGTTGGTACTACTACGCTGACAATCACTGGAGTAAGCGAAATGAATATTGATATTGAATACACCTTGGCCGAAGATCCAACCGACAGCATGTTTTTCTTAGCTGCAGCGATTGTGACAAATTCTTCACTCACTATCACCCGCTGCCCAATTGATTTCCTAGAACTTGAACTCTTGAAGCTAGAAAAAATGGGCTTCAAGTACACAAAATCAAAATCTTATTTTAGCCATAATGGTGTCACACGCCTCGTAGATATTAAGACTAAACCCTCCAAACTCGTGTCACTTCACGAAAAAATTTACGCTCGACCCTACCCAGGCCTCAACATAGACAACCTACCCTTCTTCGCGGTGATCGCTACCCAAGCCGAAGGTCAAACCTTGATCCATGACTGGGTGTATGAAAAGCGCGCAATCTATTTTACTGAACTTGACAAATTAAATGCTGATACTGTCCTTGCTGACCCGCACCGAATTTATATCAATGGCCCAACCCCTTTGCGCGCTAACGAACTCATGTGCCCGCCAGCCCTGCGCCCAGCGACGATTCTCCTCATTGGTATGCTTGCTGCCGATGGCACGTCCGTCTTGCGAAATATCTATAGCATCAATCGAGGATATGAGAACTTGGTTGAACGTTTATCATCACTCGGGGCTTCGATCCGGTATTTAGAAGAATTTTAAGCATGGTGTTAAAAACGGGTGGTGGGGGAGCTTCGCTCCCCCACCACCCGTTTATAGCTTAGATCTCTACCTTTTCCGCTATTTTTCCTCGATACGGGTTTGTCTGTTAACATGGGGTAATCATGTACGTCATTAAGGTAATACCCCTGTCTCGAAATACTAGTTTAGACACCCTTTCGTACTACTCAGCCCAAGCGTACCCGATTGGCGCTATCATAGATGTCCCTGTCCGCAAGCAGAAACTCAAAGCAGTGGTCATTGAGAATGAAACAGTTTCGGCGGCCAAGACGGCGCTGCGCGCCGCCACTTTCACTCTACGTAAACTCGATCCTACCCCCGACCCAGCCAAACTCCCCGCTTCCCTAATGGCGACCGCTAGCCAGCTAAAGGCTGCTACCCCTAGCCAACTTGGCAGTATTATTTTTGCCCTACTACCGCCTGACATCCGCACTGGTTTGCGCGCGTACCCCGTTGTTGCTCCATATACTAATACTGAGATCAGTACCCCGACTATTTTGACCGCCACCCGCGCTGATCGCTATGTAAGTTATCGTGGTCACATCCGTGAGACATTTGCTCACCGTGGTTCTGTGTTGTTTGTGGTCCCCAACTCAGCCAGTGTTGCTGCCGCCAAGAAAAGTCTCGAAAAAGGCATAGAGAAACGTGTTATCACTTTCTCCAGCACCCACACCAAAAAACAGATCGATGCTTCCTACGAAGCCATTACCGACTATCGTACCGCTAAACTCATCATCACTACACCTAATTTTGCCTTACTTGATCGCCATGATTTATTATCGATTATAATCGAAGAATGTGGATCGAGTCATTACAAAACACGGACCCGACCGTACCTTGATGCTCGTGACGTCCTTAAAACTTACGCCAAAGTTACCAATCGTTCACTGCTTATGGGTGACATTTTACCACGCACGGAAGAAGAAGCGCTCCGTCGGGATGACACGTACCATACTCACGAAGAGCACCCTATCCGTCACGGTTTTGTTGAGCGTTTTACGATCGCTACCCACACGCAAGAAAAAGTAGCTAAAACATTTTCAATCTTTACCCCCGAACTCACGGCTGCGATAGAACGAACTTTGGCTAATAAAGGCCAAGTGTTTTTACTCGCTGCCAGGCGTGGTCTGGCACCGCTCGTGATGTGTTTTGATTGTCAGTATGTGTTTCGTTGCCCACAATCTGGCACTCCGTATACACTCTTTGAAACTACCTCCACGGCCGGCGAACCAGAGCGCTGGTTTTACTCCGCTACTTCAGGTACTAAAGTGCGAGCATCTGACACTTGTCCGCTATGCGGGTCGTGGCGCTTACGACAACACGGTGTCGGTATTCAGCAAGTGGTAGCAGAAGCACGTGTACTGTTCCCCACGCGCACCCTTATCAGCTTTGATCACACCACCGCCAACACTCACAACAAAGCTAACGCACTCATAAAATCATTCCAAGCAGAAAAACAAGCCTTTCTCATTGGTACAAACATGGCCCTACCTTATCTCACTACAAAGTGTGACCTCACGGCCGTGATGTCATATGAAGCCACGCGCTCAATCCCCAGCTGGCGAGCAGAGGAATCGGTCTTAAGTACCTTACTTACCCTACGAGAAGCCACTGGGGTTGAATGCATCATCCAAACCCGCAGCAATGACGATCCACTCCTGCAACATGCCAAACGCGGTGCCATCGATGCCTTCTATGACGAAGAAATAGCCATGCGAAAAATACTCTCCTATCCACCATTTGCACTCTTCATCCACCTCACTTGGCAAGGGACAAAGGCCCAGCTAAAAGAAACCGAAGCCCTCATACAAAGTAGCCTCAAGCACATCGACATGCAGTGCTATAACTCCCCACAGCCAACTACCACACCAATGCGACACGCCCTCATTCGTGTAGCTCGGGTCGACTGGCCCGATACCATTCTCATTGAACGCCTGCGCGCATTACCACCATCAATCCGCATCGAACTCTCCCCCGAGCGAATTATTTAGTTTGATGCTCTTTTCTTTTTCCTTTAAAAAACGTATAGTACGCTCATTATGGCCACGCTCGTACCATCCAATCACCCAGCCTTACACGCCATCGCGGAAGAAATAACCGCGGAGGATTTTGCTAGCGGTGCAGTAAAAAAATTGATCAAAGACCTCAAAGCAGCGCTTATGACCTATAGCGTCGATGGCTTTGTAGCGGTCGCAATTGCCGCGCCTCAGATCGGTGTGAGTAAGCGGTTGTTTATTATTGAAGATCAAAGTAAAGATCGCGATTCGTTGCCACCAATCGTCGCGATCAACCCCCAGATTATTAAAGCCTCGAAGAAAGCAGAGATTGTCGGTGAAGGCTGCCTCTCGCTGCCAGACTTATACGGCGAAGTCTTACGGCACAAAAACGTTACTATGCGGGCGCTAGATGAGCATGGCCAACCATTTGAGCGCGGCGCCGGCGGCCTCTTGGCCCAGATCATCCAACACGAACACAACCACCTCGACGGTATCCTCTTCACTGACATCGCCGAAAGAATCTACACCAAAGCCGAAATGGACCAAATGAATAAAGCTAATAAAGAATAATGACTACGCCTATAAACTTTGTCTTCTTCGGCGGTGAGCCGCTGGGGGTGCCGGTGCTTGAAGCGCTTAAAGCAGTGGGGCTTTTACCGAGTCTCATCGTCTGCAATCCTGATCGACCGGTCGGACGCAAACAAGTACTCACTGCCCCACCCGTAAAAGACTGGGCTCGCTTGCACCACATCGACGTATGGCAGCCGGTTGATTACAAGGGCGACTATGAAGAAGCGGCGCGGGCGCAGCTGACCTTAAAGGAATGGGGTCTGTTTGTCGTTGTCGCGTACAACTTTATCCTCCCCACTTGGCTGCTTAAAATACCTAAACACCAGACCATTAATCTCCACCCGTCTCTTTTACCAAAATACCGCGGTGCCAGCCCGATCCGTAGCGCAATCTTACACGACGACCGTGAGGCCATCGGAGTGTCGGTGATGTTGCTCGATGAAAAGATGGATCATGGACCAGTACTAGCCCAAGAAAAGTTCACCGTGAGTGCTAGCAAGTGGCCCGTCTCAGGTCTGTGGCTTGACGGTGAATTGGCTAAAGCTGGTGGCGATCTCTTGGCGCGCACGATCTCTGCCTGGGTCACCGGCGACATTACTCCAAAAGCGCAAGACCACACCCTCGCCACCTACTGCGGTCGCCTAAATAAAAATGACGGTGAACTACTACTCGATCCACACTATCTGCCGACCGGTGCCGCCGCCTATAAAATATATCTCAAGATACAAGCTTACGCTGGATGGCCTGATACATTTTTTATACACAATAATACAAGAATCAAAATTACCGCTGCACAATGGCAAAACAATCAGCTCATCATAGAAAAAATTATTCCCGCTGGGAAATCTGAACGGACCTTTGTACATTGGTTGCAAGCTCAATAATCTAAAAGAGCGCCTGGTGGCGCTCTTTTATCTCTAACTATTCTTTTCCAAACCGCATCATATTTTTGATTTTGCGGCCGCCACGTTTTAAGAGTGTGTCTTTCTTTTTGTGATCACGTCGCATCTCCTTGTCTAGCTCACTGCGGACTTCGTCGATCGCTTTCTCAAAATTTTCAGCGGCTGCTTCGGCTCGAAATAGCTGGCCGTCTTTAAAGAAATTTACCTCAACTCGGTACACGTCACCCGTTTTATGGTGGGACAATTTCTCAAACTCCACCTCGCATTTTAAGTCTGTCTCGGTCGTGATAAATCGTTCTAAGGTTTGTAGTTTATGTTCTATGAGGTCTTGTAGCTCGCCGTCAAGCTCTGTATTCGTCGCTTTAAATTGAATGATCGGTAATGCCATAGTGATTTATTTACTATTGATAACACCCATTCGTGCTTTGGTTTTTCGCTCTATCCTTCGCAAGCGACACATGTGGCGCTACCAGCATTGTGTACTCGGGGCTTGCTCGGCGTACCGTAGGTCGTTTGTAAGTAACTGGCGATGTCATCTGATTCGTACATGGCTACGTCTTTATCAGTATCGATCAGGTACGGCACTTGACGCTTGCCCCCTTTCTCAATGAGCTCCGCCGCATACGCATCGCTCTCGGCAATATCTTTTATTTCTACTTCCAAGCTGAGGCGGTCTATCACCGCGAATACTTGTCGGCAAAACGGACAGGAGCTTTTACTATAAAGAGTCAACATATACAATTTTCATTTATCCACTAGCAACTTCTTAAGTATACCAGATACAGCCTCGTGGTCTAATTAAATCATTTCTGACACGTTGGGCAATAGTGTGTCCCACGGCCCGCACAGCGGATTTTCTCAATCGCGCTACCACACACGGTACACGCAGTGCCTTGCTTGCCAAAAACCCGTAAGTAGTCGGTAAAATTACCGTTACTGCCACCAGTATCCACAAAGTGCTGAAAGGTTGTCCCGCCGACGGTGATGCTTTCTTTCATCACATCGCCAGAGGCTTTGGCCAGCGCCATCGCCTCGCGCTTGGTGAGTTTATCTGCTCGCCGTGTTGGTCGCACCCCGGCCCGATAAAGGGCTTCGTCAACGTAAATGTTCCCCAGTCCAGCCACAAACTTCTGATCCAAGAGCGCCGCCTTGATCGGCGTTCGTCGTTTACGCAATTTTAAAGCAAACCACTCCGAGTCAAAATCTGGATCAATCGGCTCTGGCCCAAAGCCGGCGCGAGCCACCGCCACCTCACCTGCGGTCGCTATCTTCACGTAGCCAAAAATCCGCATGTCATTAAAATAAAGGGTTGAGCGATCGGTGAAATAGATAGCCAAACGCGTGTGTCGCCCAGGAAGTTCGGTATCTCCTTCTGTCATCGAATGTCCGCCACCGCTCACTTCTCCATCAGCCTGAAACAGAAATTGCCCCGTCATCTTTAAGTGAGCCAGTAGAAATAAGTCGTCCTCACCCACAAAAGAAATAATCATTAATTTTCCCACTCGATCAATATCATTAATTATTTTCCCCACTAGGCGATCTTCAAATGTTTCATCATGAGCGACCGTTTTAGCGTGAAAAACTTCCACGCCGGAGATTTGATTGCGCTTTAGCTTGTGGCGTAATTGAATCCGCACGGTCTCGACCTCTGGTAATTCTGGCATACCTGCATTGTACTTAAAATTGGTTGTAATACTACTGGCCATGCCGTGGTAAAATGTTTCGGTGTCTATTTTCAAAAGTAAAAAAGCGCTATTTGTTACAGTCGTCTTGATCGGGAGCATCATCGCTTGGAGCTTATTACTCTACCAATACGGAGCAACGACGATTGTTGATTACATCGGCGTTGAAAACGGCTATCTCATAACGTTTTTTGTTTCACTTTTTGGTGGTATGTCATCTCTAAGTGGCGCGTCTTATGTGGCGACCATTACCACACTAGCTTCAGGTGGATTAAACCCCGCCTACCTAGCCTTAGCATCAGGCTTCGGCATCACTATTGGTGACACTATTTATTACTTGATTGGTCGCTATGGCTATAAAAATATTGATGGCACTTGGCTGGCTGATAAAATCGCCATCTTTAGTGTTTGGCTACTTAAAAAACCTCGCTGGGTCATAACGCTTGGTATTTATATCTATACTGGTTTTACCCCGCTCCCCAACGACGTCCTCACACTCACCATCGGCGCCGCCCGCTTCCCTTACATCCTTTCGATCGCCGCCTTAACCTTAGGCAATATCACTTTAACCTTCCTCATCGCCACCGGCGCCGCAGAACTCTTTTCACTCTAAATGGTATATAGGTTCCTAAAACCAAATTATTGAAAATTTTTAGAAAATCTGTACAATAGCGCTACTTGCAGACTGACTGCAAGTAAGTATCTGAAATATTCAAGTTGAATAATTTTACACTCCGGCGTAGCTCAGTGGTAGAGCAGTGCGCTGTTAACGCATTGGTCGTAGGTTCGAACCCTACCGCCGGAGCCCTTAAAAATGACCCTGCATTGCAAGGTCATTTTACGTTACCCAAACAAGTTTCAGAACTCATTATCTATAATCTGGGCACTTTGGGATAAATTAGTTAGACACTGAATATTTCACTAACAACCTATCTTTTGTAATTTGCTCGCAACTCTGCAATTTCAATTCTTTTTCAAAAGTTTCGGGAGCAACAAAAGGTCTACCTCCACCGAGAATAAAAGGATTAACCGTAAGCCAAATTTCATCCACTAAACCTCTTGTCAAAAATTCACTATTGAGTTTACCTCCGCCGATTAATAAAGCACTGTTCATTTCAGATGCTTCAAGTAAAGAAAGTGCTTCTTCTGGACTATGCACTATGTCGTAACCACTTACTGAAGCAGTGAAGTCCTTGTTTCTTGTTACAATTACTTTTTTAGATGCTGTCACTTTGTCAAAATTGTAATCTGGATACAGTCTTGTCACCAGTTCATAAGTTTCTCTTCCCATTACAAAATTATCAAAGTTTTTTACTTCCACAAGAAACTCATCCCATCCTTCAGACGGAAGCCAATCTTCTTCACCATTCTCTCGAGCCACAAGACCGTTTAGGGAAATGGACATTGCTAAAACAACTTTCATACACTTTATATTATCACGCGCAGTTCTAAAGCACTGTATTTTCAAACTGTCCTAAAATCCCACTCATATTCAATTCTCGTTGTATTGCTTTCCAATTTACAGTTCTGAATGCGTCCACAAGGGAGCAACGAAATAATCCCCGCGAGGGGATTATTCATAGGGCGGGGAGAACGTTTAACACTCACTCTGCTATAATCTTGTTATGCCACAATCACCCGAAGGGAAGAGAGAGAAAGATCCCTCACCTCAGTTTGCACACCGTCTTTCGACTATTTTGTATACTCCGGTGAGCGTAGATAATATTGCATATTTTGCTGATGAGGCTCTAGACCAACTCACGACACTCATTGAAGAAGTGACCTATCAATACCAATCTGAATTTGAAGAATCTGATGCCTATACTGGGGCTGCTCTGGAAGACGAAGCGTGTGCAGTATACGGAATAGAAGATGTGAATGGTATTCTTGAGCGTATCATTGCAGTGAAGGATAAAATAGCGACGATTCAAATAGAGCTGCAGTCAGCTTTAGAGGAAAGCCAGACCATCATCACTCCGCCTGACGCTCAGGATCAGGCATTTATCAACGGGGGTAATGGTGGCTATGAAGCACCCCGTACCTATCAGCGATTACTCACCTTGGCGTATATTCTTTCGCAAGACTTTAACCTCGAACCGAATGACGCAATCTATACTCAGGGTATCACCACCGGAAATATGGTGCGCGAGGAACCGTATGTTCGGGTAGAGGTACCTGGCCTAAATCGGATGGTGTATGTGTGTGACGAAGAAGGTAATGCCAGCTATGTTTTTGATACGGTGATTCTTGATGCTCTGGGTATTACGATACCTGAACTTGATCTCATGACTAAGGATCAGCGTAACGCCTTTTTGCGCGTCACGCCGTCGGCGGGAAGACGAATGATTCAAAGTTCAGAGTGGCGGGAAGTGATGACCAGGTTTCTTAGTGAGGCGTTTTCAGAGACAGAAACCGGTAAACTCACTCCCCTCCCTCCCCGCTCAGAATTTAGGGAGAAGAAACGGTTTCTGCCATTTACTGAGTTTGAGGTAGCCGTGCGGGAAGTCTATGAACAGGCAGACCGGCCTGGAAATATTCGAAAGTGGTACCAAGCGGAACAAAAAAATCATCCCGAGTGGCCGG
>Ga0136561_1000351_pt1 | contig 15742 bp, 13 predicted proteins | sample AntRauMeHopE1498_FD_104641 | JGI IMG/M metagenome (GOLD analysis project Ga0136561, IMG submission 104641) | Saline lake microbial communities from Rauer Islands, Antarctica - Metagenome Hop E1 #498 | ecosystem: Environmental > Aquatic > Non-marine Saline and Alkaline > Saline | place... | reverse complement strand
CCAATCTTCCGAGAAGGGATGACAACTTTGACAAGCCCTAAAATAGCATATCAGTCTTAGTATTAGGAAGAGACTAAATCCTAACCATAGGATTTAGTCTTGCGAAAGGACAGAGACTGGGCTTCGTTTTTAGAGTTGTCAAAGTTGTCATCCCTTCTCGGAAGATTGGTTCTGGCCAGGTCGCCGAGAACCAGACTTCCGAGGTTTGAGCCAAAGGCCAAAAAAAATAAAATCCGAGGCAGCCCAAAGTCAACTTGGCACACGTAACCCCCAAAAAAAATTTAATCGGGTGTTACGTGTGCCAAATTGACTTTGGGCTGCCTCAGATTTTAATTTTTTTCAGTCGAGGCTCAAACCTCGGAAGCCTGGTTCTCGGCGACCTGGCCAGAACCAATCTTCCGAGAAGGGATGACAACTTTGACAAGCCCTAAAATAGCATCTCAGTCTTAGTATTAGGAGGAGACTAAATCCTAACCATAGGATTTAGTCTTGCGAAGGGACTAGGACTGAGATGCTATTTTAGGACGTGTCAAAGTTGTCATCCCTTCTCGGAAGATTGGTTCTGGCCAGGTCGCCGAGAACCAGACTTCCGAGGTTTGAGCCAAAGACGAAAAAAACAAAATCTGAGGCAGCCCAAAGTCAATTTGGCACACGTAACCCCCAAAAAAAATTTAATCGGGTGTTACGTGTGCCAATTTGACTTTGGGCTGCCTCAACTTTGATTTTTTTTTTCAGTCGAGGCCCAAACATCGGAAGTCTGGTTCTCAGCGACCTGGCCAGAGCCAATCTTCCGAGAAGGGCTGACAACTTTGACAAGCCTTAAAATAGCATCACAGTCTTAGTATTAGGAAGAGACTAAATCCTATGGTTAGGATTTAGTCTTGCGAAAGGACAGAGACTGGGCTTCGTTTTTAGAGTTGTCAAAGTTGTCATCTCTTCTCGGAAGATTAATTCTGGCCAGATCGCCGAGAACCAGACTTCCGAGGTTTGGGCCAAAGACGAAAAAAAAATCAAAATCCGAGGCAGCCCAAAGTCAATTTGGCACACGTAACCCCCAACCCCACTTTTTGGCTGGACAGCGTGCTGACAAACGTATCGTTTTCACTTTTGAGGGGAGGCTGTTCAGTTCACACTGGACTCGGGCTGGCCAGCGCAGCCCGAACGCGCTCTTTTGCTGCTCGGACGCGCGCTGGTGCTCGACGCTGAACGACCAACCGGGCATCCTGCTTGGCGGCCCTTGCCAGCTCGCGCTTGGTATTCCCCTGGCAGCGCTCCACGGCCAGGTCGGCAACACCGCTGTCGACGGCCGCAAGACTGCAGACCAGCCCCCACACTCTGATGCCCGAAAGAACAATGCCCCGCCGCTGGCACTGCTCCAGGTCGGCCATGGTCGGGATGCGCCCGTCGTCAATCAGCCGCCCAGCAGCATGGTCCTTTTGTATGGACTGAACATGCGTCGGGTCGGGCAGCGCGTCCAGGTAGAGCCACAGACCCTTCCACGATGCAAATCGCCAGATTCGAAGCACATGCCTGAAGCTGGGGCAAAAGCCGCGCTCCAGCAAGATGACCATTGTGTCGGGCGCGCCGAGGGGTGGCAGGCACCAGTTGTAGCCGTCTAGCACACGAGTAAACATCTCCCCCACGACCGAAGGTGGAGGCCGGGCCGTCTGCCGCTCTAGGATGGCTTCTAAGATGCGCCAAGCCCCGTACTCGCACGCGCCGTACAAGAAGCGCCGCTGGGCCACAGCTGCGTCAGTGACTGCTTGCGGCTGATCAGCCATGATCATAGTCCGGGTCCGGTACCACGCACTCGCAGTTATCGGGCCAAACACCGCTTCAACGTCGGCCACCGTTCGCCAGCGTATGCCGCGCGGTTGGATCGTAGGCTCGGAAATGGTTCGGCATTCGTCGCCCAACACGCGCTGCAACCAGGACAGACTGATGGCGCAGTCGTGAACGTACTGCTTCAGCGTGTCTTTGATCAAACCAACGGCCTCGTCTGGCAAATACGCTACGCCGAAGCGCAGCGCGTGCTCGCGCCGCATCATGCCCACAATGCCGTCCAGAGCAACGTTGCCACCAGAAAACGCTTCAATCTTGGGCTGGTCGAGGCTGCGCAGGCTGTGTCCGTGCACCTCGATTGCGATCGGGCAGCGCTCGCATGCCAGCTGATGCAAGGCGTCGGAGCGGTAGCGGGACACGCGCACCATGTCCAAGCTGGGCCAGCCCACGTCGTCCAGGTAGGCGGCAATCAGCTGGCGCCAGCGCTGACACACTTCGGCGTACAGCGGCAGCAGGCCGATTGGCACGCGTTTCAAGATGCTCAGTAGCGTTTCGTCGGGCAGGCAAGCAATGTTCATGACTGCAAGGTGTGAAAATGCACCCGAAAAGACAGTGTTTCAGAGTGAATTTGAGCAAAAGAGCAACCAGAGGGCGAGAGAGAAGCTTGCTGCCGCTCGCAGCGCTCCTTCAAAACAGGGCTGCAAAGCGGGCTCGCATGGCGTTGACGTGCGCCGGGTACTTGCGATGGTGGCGCAGCTCGATCCGCTTGATTTGCAGGGCTTGCGCGTCGAGCGAGGCCACTGCTTGGTTTATTATCGCTAGCGTCTGCGGCTGCGCCAGCAGCCACTCGGCCACGCCGTTGGCGCACGTGGTGCTGATTTCCGTTGCGTACTGCACCTGCGCCAGCGTCAGCGTGCAGCCCAGCGCCGCGTACCGCTGGACGTCGGCGAGGGTGGGCGGTTGGTGCCGGACCGCGCTCAAAAACCAGATGGCCGCGCTCTGCGCCAGCCGGGCCACGTCGTCGCGCCGGCGGGGAAAGGCGTCGAGCCAGCACCACATGTCGGCCCACGAGGCAAAAATGCGGTTGGCCGGCACTGTCCCCGGGCCCATGGGAACACCGGCCTCCAGCAAGGCCGAGACAACAGGCGTTGGTCCAAGCGGGTGGTAGCTGTCTCCGCAGCGCACCATAATGTCCTCAAACGCATGGAAAGGCAGCGCGTCGACGTGCTTGGCCAGAATGGCGCGAAACACGCGCAGCTCGGGGTGCATAGCGGCTTTGACAAAGTGCTTGGGGTCAAGCACCTCGAGCTGCGTCGGGTCGTCGGCGCCAAGGGCAATGGCCACACGGTCCTCCATGCCGACGCCGCTCACGTCCATTGCCGCGGCCAGCTCGCTTAGCGGCCGGTTCTTGCTCGTGCGCTCTCTGCGAGCGCAATCGGCTGCAGTGACTTTTGGGATCCAGCTCAAGAGCGCGCGCATCTGTAGCAGCCAGCTCAGCCGGACGCGGGGATCAAACAGACCAACCCTCAGCAGGTTGGCCAAGTCCCACGTCGGCACGTCGACGCTGACGGAATACAGACGATACAGGGGCTGCAAATACGTGGCGTCCATGTATTGAGCATCAAGCGTGGCTAGCAGAGTGTCCACCTCGCGCGCCGACAGCGCTCGACCCTGCACGCGGCGCTCAAAGTTGACCATTTGCAGCGCCTCTAGCGCCGGCACGTTGTAGCGCGACGCGACGACCATCCAGCCCCATTGATCGGAATTGTAGTGGTACTTCAAGCGGAGCCTGCCTTCGGCGTGCCGGGCTTGCTCTTCGTGCGTCAGCGGTCGGCGGCGCACCGTGGCCAGCGCGCACAGCGACAGCGAGTGGTAGCGGCTGTTGTACGCCTCGATCTGCGATGGCCACCCTTCTTGGTTCAGCCATTCGTCAATCAGGTGCTTCCAGCGCTTGCACACTTCGGCGTACAGCGGCAGCAAGCCTTTGGGCAGGCGCCGCAGGATGCGCCGCAGCGTCTCGTCGGGCAGGCGGGCAAGGTTCATGGGTGCAACGTGTGAAAAAATGCGCTGTTTCAAGGTGAATTGGCTGCTACAATAACTCGCAATCGCTCTCGGTTGGCTCGCACTAAAGCCGAAAAGCAGCGCTCGGGCACCCATGCGTCGACGCCGAGCGCTATCGCCAGCGGTACAATAGATCGCAGTCCGCGCTGCGGGTGGTGCAGCATGCCGTCGATGCCAATGGCAATGCGGTTGTCAAAGACGCCAGTGCTGCTGCCCTCCGCCTCGAGCCACGCCAGGATCCAGTCGGTCACGCCGTTGGCGCCCGTCTCGGGAAACGACACGTAGGTAAAGACGGCCTGGCCCGACAGCGTCAGTCCGTAGGCAGCGCACCGCTCCAAGTCGGCCACTTCGGGAACGGCGCACGTGTTGGTCAAGACGTCGAGCACGGCTTGCATGTGCACGGGTGACAAGATGCCTTCTGGATGCGCGTCTTGCCACAGCCACAGCTCGCGCCAGGTCGTGATTGCCCACGGCTTGTCGGTGCTGCTGGACGGCACAATGCCGTTTTCCAGCAAGACGGTCCACACCGACCTGGTCGGCGGCAGTCTAGGCGCCGTATGGTGCGGTCTCTGGTATACGGCCTGGTGCATCAGCGTTGTCCGATACTTGCCCTTCAGGTCGTCTGGTACGATCTCAAACAGCCGCTGCAGGATGCGCCACGCCCCGCTCGACATGACGTGTCGGAGCACCCTGTGCTCCACGGCCATGTCGGGCACCACCGACACGTCGTCGGCCGCAATCTGGAACACGCGTCGCCGAAGGGGGTGCAGAGTAAGGCCAAACTCTCGCTCAATGTCGCGCCACGATCCAGCAAACTCAAAAGAAGGGTTCCGCCGCCACAGGTGCTCGCGAAGCCCAATGCGAGACCGCATGCGTTTGAGCCACGGCACGTTGATGCCTTGGCTGTAGTGCGCGTGGCGCAAATTGTAGGCCAGATCCTTTCTGTCGTCGCACCTCAGCATGTGCATAGTGTCGGCCTCGCTAGCGTTGTTCTGCGACAGAATCACCGCGCACTCGGGCTGGCGCAGCGTGTCGTTGACACAAAACTTCCTTTTGCTGGCGCCAGACAGGTCAAACAGCGCGCGGGAAAGATAGCGAGTGGCGTGCGTGTCGTGCTTGGAGGGCCAGCCTGCGCTGTCTAGGTACGCGCGAATTAATCTTGCCCAGCGGCGGTTTACTTGCATGTACAGGGGCAGCAGCCCTTTGGGCGCGCGTCGGAGAATGCTCAGCAGCGTCTCGTCGGCCAAGCAGTCTAGGCTCATGGCTGGTGAATCAAGCGAAAGACCAGAAAAAAAATGAATGAATTTGGCACTGCGCCGCCACAGCTTGCTTACTTCGCACAGCAGCGGCAGCAACCCGCGCGGCACGCGTTTTAGGATGCACCGCAGCGTCATGTCGGGCAGGCTGCCGATGTTCATGGTCAGCAGGCCAAGAAAAAAAAATGACCGCCTGCCCCTGCTGCGCACAACTGTGAGAGAAAAATACAACGCTCGAGGCGTCATTTTTATCCTTTTTCAGCCACCGCTTGCCATGGACGACACGGACGACTTGCCCAGCCCAGCCGAAACGGCCGCTCTCGATAGCTTGCACGCTGTGATGGGCATGGAAGGCGTCGTGAAGCGCTTGCAAGACGCCAGTCTTCGATCTGCCGCCGGCGAAACTGGCTGGACCGCTTTGCTAGAGGCCTACGGCTTTTTGGCGCTGCGCACCCCGCACCGATCGGTTGCCGAGCCCGTGTGTCGGACGGTGCAGCACCGCCTTGAAGCCGCCGCTCGGTTTGCCGCCAGCAACAGCTCGTCGGTGTTTGGCGAGCCCATGCTTACGCTGCACGTGTTCTGGTTGCCGCCGCACTGGTGCGTGGGGCAGGTGATGGCCATTGCCCGAGGCTGGCTGGCTCCGGTCGACCGAATGGCGGCGTGTCTAGAAACCCTCTTGCGCGCACGCAAGTGCGTGACCGACGACAGCGCCATGCTCAGCCTGCTGTGCGCTGTCGAGAAAATCAGCGTGGCGCTGCAGGCTCTGCCTCAAGGATCGTTTCTGCAAGACACCAAGGAAGATCGCTGGTACCCGCTGTTCACGCTCTTGCTCTCGCTGATCCTGGATCTCACGGGCCGCAGCCCGGTCCTGCTTGGGCGGCTGAAGGGGTTGCTGGACTATTACCATCATCACCCAGGCGTGACGCTCAACGCTGGGATGAGCCCGCTGACCGACGAGACTTGCGCGCACAAGATCCACCTGCTGTGCGCCCAAGTCTTGCACACCCAGCACGCCACCATGTTTGTCGAGCAGCTGGTGCGGATTGTGCCGATGGACGCCGAGCATCTCATGATGAACACGGCCCGAGCAGCGCTGGGCGGCATGCTGACGGATAGCCTGATGAATCACACCCCGTGGAGCACGGGCCGCCAGCGCCAAGCCGACTTGCTGGTGCGTGGTCCTGGTGTCGGTCGCGCCGTGCTGCGGCGGGTTTTCTATGTGTACCCCAACCACGGCACCAGCCCGGCCACCGAGTCGGCCGTCTGCTACCTCTTGCAGCATCTGCAGAAGCACTGCAGCAACATGTATTTGTCAGCGAACGAGTTTAAAGGTTTTCTCGACGTGGTGTTTGCCACGCCCGCCGACAGCGCGCTACGCAATGCCTTTGCGCTGCCGGCGATGCAGGCTCATTTGCGCGTGCCCCGGGCCTGTGTGGGCGAGATGCTGGGTCGGTACCCCACCGTGGCCAATCTGCGCAGCATTCTACCTTTTGCTTACCAGTCGCATCTTGTCGAAATTATCACGCGGTTTGACGCGTACCGGCACCCGTCCATTTCGGCGAGCCGAGCTGCCCTGCCGGCCGATTTTGCGTTCTACTGGAGCGTGTTTGTGGCCGAGGTGGTGAGCCAGGTCAAAGACGGCCGGCCCAAGTTTGACTACGCGCAGCTGCAGGCCCAGGCCAAGTTGGACGTGGCCAAGGCCGGCTCGCAGGCTTGCAAGAAAAAAACGGGTCGCCCAGCCAGTCAAGCCGCCAAACGCAAGGCCGTCGAGCGCGTCAGCGCTCTGACTGTTCCGTCGCCCCCAGCCAAACACCCTCGGCCTGCCAACAACGGCTCGGACGACGATGACTCGCCTCCACCCTTGCTTGGGTAGCGGTGTGTGTGTGTGTGTGTGTGTGCGCAATTGAGTTCTTTCGAGTACTGCTCGGGCGGGCTTAATTCAGACGAACGGCAACACGCACACACACACACACTTAGACGTCTACAAACGGAGGCTCGGGGGTCTCTTCGATAGCGTCGTCCGAATCGGACGGGTCGTCGTCCGAGCTAAACTCGTAGTTCTTGACTGCCTCGGCGTCTTCCTCGGAAATCTTGACCTTGGCTGGCTTCTTGGCTGGCTTTTTCCCCTTGCCCGAGATGCGCCGCTTGGCCGTGGGCGTCTTGACTGGCGCAGGCGCTGCAGCCGCCGCGATCAGCTTGGCGGTGACTCGGGCAAGCCACTGGGAGACATCTTCGTCAATCGCCAGGTCAAAGTTGTTCTCGCCAACAACCCCGACAGACCCCGCAACTTGCATGTCAGCGCGGTCCTCGGGGGTAATGCTGCTCGCAATGCACTTTTGGTAGGCCTGGCCGTTGGCAACCCGGCGCTCTATCTTGAAGACGCGGATGCGGTCCTTGACGGCCTGGCTAGGATCGAGCAGGACGATGGTGCCGTTGCGGTTGTTGCGCCAGCACCGCTGAGCAAAGAGGCCGCACGCCATGCCAGCCAGACGCTCGATAGGGATGTCCTTCCAGTGCTGGGCGGCCTCGGTGGTGGGCATGTTTGCGATCACCACCAGCGCGTCAATCTCGCGCGCCATGGCGTGGATGCTAACGGCCATGCGGAGCTGGTCGTCGGCGTAGGTGCCCAAGCAGCTCCGGTCCAGTCCCATCACGTCCACCAGCGCCACCATGTCGCGCCGCGCAGTGGCAGCAGCGTCAAGGTCCCAGAAGCGACGCTCGTCGTCGTCAATCTGCGATGTTTCGTAGGGGCAGAATACAGCGTGGTCGGGGTGGTGCACCACAGAGCGGCGCAAAACATGCCCGGGATCCTCGGCCAGCACGCTGTCGACCGACTCCAAAACATGCGCAACTAGCACAGCCGTGCTGTCGGTGCCGCCGGCAAGGTGGACGCTGGGTTGATCAGAGAGAGCCATGGTGCAAGCTGCAGGAAAAAACAAGGAAGAAGCAAAAGCAAAGCCGATGTAAAAATGGCATTTTTTTTACGTTGTTGGTTTTTAAAGTCTGCATCATGCTCCGCGCCGAACCACCCACCGCCAAAAAGAGCAAGCCCGCTGCTCCGCTGCCGACCGCCGTCAGCGAGCTGAACCACCGGCAGGAAAAGGCCACCAACGCCCTGCTGGCCCGCATCGGCGCCGAGCTTCCCTCGAGCCCGCCAGACCCCCCAGTAACCTTGGCCGATCACCTTCGCCAGCACATGCTGGCCGACGTGCTGCCGTCGGACGCCGAGCTGTGGGTCCTCCTGGTCAGCAAGCTGGAGCCCGGCCAGCCTCTTTGGGACGGCATGATGGCCCTGGCTGGTCTGAACGCAACGTCGCATCTGGTACTGTGCCCAGTGCTCTACGAGCTGCGCGACAAAACGGGCACAGTCGACGACTACGGCCTCCAGGTGCTAGCGCTGCCGGCTCATTGCGCCAACATGGCCATGGCCAGACTGGCGGCCGATGTCAAAGACGACGTCGAGATCTACGCGGTGTCTGATTTCGGGCGAGTGCTGCGAAAGCTGACCCAGCAGCAAGAGCAGCACGCACAGCGTGCGCGGGCTCTGCGATCTGCGCCCTGAGTGTTGCTGCTGCTACTGGCCTGCCGTGCAAAAATTTACAATTTGGCACGCCCACGCTAGTAAAACGACGTTGTCACCGGCAGCCGCGTGCGTTGCCGGGTTGTGGTGCTCGTCTTGCCCCGCTTGGGATCGGGCGCGCCCGAGGCGTTGTCGGCAAAGGGCGTGGGAGTCGCCACCTTAAACAGCTGCGCCAGCCGGGCGCTGTTGGCGGCAGCCACCGCCAGGTCAGCTTCGCTGCTGGAGACGTTGTCGACACTGGCGTCGACTACCAGGTGGAGATACCCCGTGGGTTTCTCGGGCGTGCCCAGCCAGCTACCGCGCAACCCGAGCACCTGCGGCGTCCAGTCGTGGCGCACCAGGTCCGAAAGCACCAGAGGGCCGCTCTTGTTGGTGTCGGGCAGCGTGTACCCCAGCGTGCGCCGCTGCGAACGGGGGTTGGTGGCCTCGGACGTCAGGGTCAGCTGCGCCTTGGCAGCCCAGTGCTCGAGCGTGTCGGACAGATCGCTGACACCCAAGCGGTCCAGCGGCGAAACTTGAATGTGCCAGCACGGCGCACTCGCCGTGCCGGGCGACGGGCGCCAGTACAGCAGCACGGCCGACGACTGGTGAAACTCGAGCAGCTTGCGCACCGTGGGCCACCACAGCAGCTGCACGTTGGCATAGCGGATGCTGGCAGGGTCTTCGCGGCACGACTGGAACTGGGCGTTGCGAAGCCCAATGCAGCGCTCCCAGCCCGGCATGCCGCCTACGGCTTCAGAGACAACGGGGGTAGCAAGACTGGCCATGACGGGAAAATGAGTGCAATTGCGGCTCACAGCAACGCTAGCACCAGACCCGCCAGGCCCAGCACAACCAGGCCCAGCACAAACGCAAGCAGTATCATGGCAGGTCCTTCGTTGCCGTCGGCCACGACCGCTGTTTCGCTACCCTCGGCCTCTTGCACCGACACGTCAATGTGCATCGTGGGCGGGCTGTGCGACATGGTGTACTCCTTGAGCGTCGATACAAACGTCTTGCCGGCGCACGCCATGCGCTGAGCGCACAAGCCCGGCACGGCCGTCAGGTCAACCTCGGCACCGTCATACTCGTGCGCCGCACCGAGCCCAACCACAAAGCTGTCGCCGTCCAGCGTCACGATCGAGTCGGCAAAGTGGCTCGACAGGCGCTGCACAATGGCGTCGCGCAGGTGCGTCTTGGGGTCCATGGCTGGCAGGGTAAGAAAAATGAGCTGCCCAGGCGTCATTTTTCGCTCAGCGACCGTTGAGCAAGCCAGCGCCATGGCTCTGACCGACTTTGACATCCAGCTGCGCATGGACCCGCGCGCGCAACTGCTGCTGCACACGCGTGGCGCCGAGCTGTTTGTGCACAGCCAGACGGGCGAGTACTATTGGCGCGACGCAAACTGGGTCGCGGGACCCAAGCGCGCTGGGGTCGTCCCTTCCTGGGTCGACTTTGACACCAACCCAACCGTGTCGCGGCACATCAAGATCCGCTGGGCAACGGGCACCGAGCGCCGCCAGCTGCGCCGCCGCCTGCGCCTGCTGCTCAAAGACAGTGACCCGCTCGAACCCTTGGCCGCAGAGGCCGGCCCGCACACTGAGACCCGGCAGGATCTGGCCCAGCTCATGAACGTGTTCAAGTGCCAGCTGCCCTGCAACGGATCGCAGCTGCGGCCCATTGCGCTGGGCCTGCTGGCGCCAGCGCCGCCCCGCGCTGTGCAGATTCTGCAGACGCTGGACCACGTGGTGCTGACGCACGTGCCAACGTCGCAGTACTACATGCAGCTGGTGGCCATGGTCACGGGCACGCCGCGTCTGCTCAAGCGCAAGCGCTGCCAGCAGCTCGAGGCCCAAAAGGTCGACCACCTGTGCTGCAGGGTGCGCCTCGGCACGACGGGCCAGGAAGAGCTCAAGCGCCTGCCGCGCGCCATTGCACAAATGAGCCTGCTGCTGCTGGCCGCCGCCAGCACCGTCCGCCCGCTCCAGGTTGGCCTGCCGACCGACCCGCTGGCCGAGCTGGCCGGGCTGCTGCGCGACAGCTGCACCTGGCTAACGCGCCGCTCGCACGACCCCACCGACATCTTTGCTGTGCACCGCTGCGTTCCAGCGCTCGCCGCCGCCGTCTGAGCTTGCGGGATCGAGTCTGCTCGAGTCTGCTTGAGTCCCTGCTGGCGCCAAAATTCAAATGGTGCAGACAAGGTCCAGACGGGTTATGTTTGGGTTACGTGTGCCAAATTGCCTTTGGGCTGCCTCAGATTTTGGAAACTTTTTGGTCCAAAGCTCAAACATCGGAAGTCTGGTTCTCAGCGACCTGGTCAGAGCCAATCTTCCGAGAAGGGCTGACAACTTTGACAACTCTAAAACAGAAGCCCAGTCTTAGTATTAGGAAGAGACTAAATCCTAACCATAGGATTTAGTCTTGCGAAGGGACAGAGACTGAGATGCTGTTTTAGGACGTGTCAAAGTTGTCATCCCTTCTCGGAAGATTGGTTCTGGCCAGGTTGCTGAGAACCAGACTTCCGATGTTTGAGCCTCGACCAAAAAAAAATCAAATCTGAGGCAGCCCAAAGTCACTTTGGCACACGTAACTCGATGTAAAATAGACACGTTAAATAAACGTGTAGGAAGTGATGCCCGTTGACACTGATTTTGAGGTTACGTGTGCCAAATTGACTTTGGGCTGCCTCAGATTTTATTTTTTTATCCAAAGCTCAAACCTCGGAAGTCTGGTTCTCAGCGACCTGGCCAGAGCCAATCTTCCGAGAAGGGATGACAACTTTGACAAGCCTTGAAATAGCATCTCAGTCTTAGTATTGTAAGGAGACTAAATCCTATGGTTAGGATTTAGTCTCTTCCTAATACTAAGACTGAGATGCTATTTTAGGACGTGTCAAAGTTGTCATCCCTTCTCGGAAGATTGGCTCTGACCAGGTCGCTGAGAACCAGACTTCCGAGGTTTGAGCGAAGCGAGGCCTTAGGGAGCGCAGCGACCGCCTCGCAGGAGTCCAGTTAGTGAGCGTTGCGAGCGGAGCGAGCAGAGCGAACGTCACGCAATGAATTAAGTCTCTACACTCATTGCTAGCTTTCTTGCACGCACCCTAGCAATCCGGGCTTTAGCCTCCTCACTCGCTTGACTTGGCATAGCAGTCAATCGCAGTGCCTCTATGAACTCCGCTTTCGTCTTCACCTCTTCATCCAGGTACCAGCTGACCTTGGCGAAGTTCATTCCTTCCGTCAGTCGCCAGGTGCCCACTGTTTCCGTCACTCTGCGCTTCAAACTCTCTTGGTTGGGCACGGTATCCCCCGAGTACCATGCAGATGGATGCACGTTGCTCGTGATGATCACCTTCTTCCACTTGGCCAACGTGTAGGACCCCTTGATGTTCAACCGCTTCTTGCCATGGTTGAGCAAACCGATCAGCTCTGAGTACTTGAGCTTGGAACCGTCGAAGCCATCTACCAGCAAGACCTCCTCGCCTGCGTAGCCGTCGAACCACACTGTACCCGACGAGGCCAGGCTGAGCTCGTAGTAGTTGCCACGGAAGGCCTTCTTGACTCCCGCCGTCTTGCCTGTACCCGTGTCACCGTAGATGACTTGTACCACGATGCTTCTCTCCTCGGTGGCCGCCTTTTCGCCGGCTTCAGCAATCATTCTCTCCGTGAACTTGGTGAACTTTGCAGCCGGTAGACAATGCTCTGGGTCGTTCATCAACTCCACAAATGTAGCGCCGTCGTCGATCGATTTCACCAGGTCGATGATGTCCTGTCGCACTCCTTGGTGCAGCCGGTTGTACGCGATGATCGGCACATTCTCCTTTGAGCAGTACTTCAGCGACTGCTTCAGTGTGCCTTTCATGTTGCGAACCCATAGTTTGCAGTCTTGATTGGCACCCTCGTAGCGTGTGTCCCACCACGCTTTCATCTGCAGGAATGACCTCGGCTTCGTCACCGCGATAGCTCCTTGGATGTGAGGGGTCTCTTCCTCGCTCCCGACTTCCTCCGCAGCCACCAGCATGTTGTGCTCCGTCTGCGTCTTGAACCATTCCACGTCAGCCTGGCAATAGCCGTGGATCGTGAACACGAATCGCGATCCTCGCTTCGTTCTCGACGACCCATCGTCGGTTATGCCGTTAAGCTCGGCTTGAATAGCTTCCGCCGCCATGGTAAATGAGCTCAAAAGCTCAAACATCGGAAGTCTGGTTCTCAGCTATGGCCAGAGCCAATCTTCCGAGAAGGGATGACAACTTTGACAACTCTAAAATAGCATCTCAGTCCTAGTCCCTTCGCAAGACGAAATCCTATGGTTAGGATTTAGTCTCCTTACAATACTAAGACTGAGATGTTATTTTAGGGCTTGTCAACGTTGTCATCCCTTATCGGAAGATTGGCTCTGGCCAGGTCGCTGAGAACCAGACTTCCGAGGTTTGAGCCTCGACTGAAAAAAAAATCAAAAGCTGAGGCAGCCCAAAGTCAATTTGGCACACGTAACGCAAAAATAACCCGTCTGGACTTTGTTCGGCGGGGTCTATTTTTAGAATGGTTCGTATTTTCAGCCCGGCTCGCGCGCTGCCTGAAGCTGCTCGAGCGCGCAGGCAATGGCCACGCGCCCTGTGTCGCGAAGCTGCCGCACACCAACGCATCCCACGCTGGTTGGCACTGCTGGCAGCAGCCGCATGGCCATGACGGGGCACTCGACCGCCGTCCAGCGCACGGCCTGCGCTGGAAAGTCAATGTGGGCGGCGTACCACGTGCTGGTGGCTTGCGCAAAGACGGCCACACCTCGTCCAGCCGAAGTGCCTCGCCGACGGACAAAGCGACTGCTGCGGCTGGGTACGGGGCCGCTTCGATGTGGTGGTCGGGCGCGCTGAGAATCCGGTCTACCAGCGCTTCGCACCACGCGCGGTCCGCCACGCTCGCCTCGCCGAGGCTAGTAAACGCCTTGTCCGTCCATCGCACCGCGGGTGCAAGCGCACGCTTGTGAGTAGCGACGAGGGGCGGGCGCTGGACCTTGGCCCGGGCGACGAGCTGCCCGGACCACATGGCCATGGGAGAGGGCTCGGGTGGCGGCGGCGGCGAAGAGAGCTGGCGAGCGAATCGGTCCGACAGCGAGATGCCAGTGGAAGACACGGCCATAGTGAACGGGAAGCCTAGAGTGCGATTGAAAGAAAATGACCGATTGCTAGTGAATTGGCCACCTTGCCGCCCGACCCAAACACCATCAGTTCACTAATTAGTCTAGGAAGTCTCATGCGTGACGATGTCATGTTGATCTACCGTCAATGTGACCTTGTGCAGACGTCTTCCAATGCGATTGGAGTCGTCCTGAGGCCACATGTCGACGTTGCTGGTGAAGATCCTAGCGTTGGTATTGTGAAGGGTCACCGACCCGTACTTGACGCGCACCGATCTCTCGAACGCCACATCCACCAATTCAATGGCATCGGCCCGGGTGAACTTTCCGCGCGGTGCGTAGCTGTCAAAGATGAGAACGTCTGTCTTCCCCTTCACCCTCTTTAGGTCTTCCTTTTGGCACACGATCACGTAGTCCCGCTCGTTCACCTCGCACCATAGCACTGCTTCCGTTGTCTTGCCGCATCCCGATGGTCCTATCAACCAGAGGCTTTTCTCCGCTGGCTCCCACCGCTCGAACCACTCCGGGTGCAGTTGAGTCTTGTTCAACTTCGGCTTCTTAGCCGTCGATGCCTCCTCTCTCAGAGCCATCCTGATCTTGGCCTTGTTCCGCATGAACTCTCTTGGTACCATACGCTCCATGTACTCCATGGCCGCATCCTCGCCTTCTTCATACGCCACTTGCAATCCCTTCTTGTAGACCGCGTCACCCTTCAACTTCACTGCCATAGTGAACGGGAAGCCTAGAGTGCGATTGAAAGAAAATGACCGACTGCTAGTGAATTGGCCACCTTGCCGCCCGACCCAAACACCCTCTGCTCACGCTACAAAAACGATCGTTGAGGCCCTGCCCAACGACGGCTGCAATCGGGCAAAGCCGGATGCCACGTGCGACTTCGCGGTGGCGACGACGGTCGCATCGATCGAAGCGGGTAGCACGGCCAAGACCAAGCAATACTTCCGGTCGTCTGCGCTGGTTGGGTCGGGCGCGATCGCCAGCCAGATGTTGCGGATGACACCGGGAACCGAACGCCCGATATGTCGCAGCTCGTCTTCCAGCGCTGGCCGATACAGCGCCAGGTGGTCAAACACGCCTCGCGACACGACCATGGCGCTGAGCTGGACCATATCGTCGGGCCCGGTCGCGTAGGGAGGGCGGTCGGCCAGGGTTCGAACGGCCGTTCGCGCCTGTTTCCGCCGCTCCTGGATACGCTCTTCGGCTTGTGCGCACCATCCTGCAGCATCGCCCGCCGCGCGCCCGAAGGAGCATGCCCCGAACCCCCGGAAGGGCTTCTCAACGCCCACGAAGGCCGTCTCGAACGAGTCTGCCCCGAAGCCTCGGAAGGGCTTCACGACGGCCTTTGCGGGCCGTCTCGGACGAGCCTGTGCCGGGGTCTCAACGCTCGCAGAAGTCGAGAGAGTGCCGTCGGCCGGGGCGGGTTGCGACGGACGGTCGTTGGCAAAGCATGGCTTGTTCGGTGTCGCGGGTTCCGTGGTCAGGCTACAGCTCGCTAGGTAGGGCCCGAGCGGCTCGGTCATTGTGCTGACGAGAAGATCAACGGGACAGGAAAATGCCGGTAGTTGGGCAGCGCGCGCAACTACGACGCCACGCGTCGACAGGCTGTCAGCGCCGACGCGTCGTGGTCCACCGTGTTAGCCGGGCATTCGAGGACCTGGCACAAGACCGCCATCGCTGCGGGTCCGAGGTAGGCTGGCGCAAAGTGGCCCGGCCCACAGCGTTCGGCGATCGAGTATTGCACCTGCGGCCACAGCCGCCCCAAGGGGCCCATGACCCGGCCCTCGGCGTCTGGCAGCCGCCGGCGGTTCGAGGAGGATGCTAAGACCGCCAGCATGGCGGGCCAGCATTGCGTTGCGCAGCAAAAGGCAGCTGACGTACGAAGCCGGTTCGTACCGCGGTTGCAGGTGTCGCCGTTGCGCCACAGCCTGTAGCT
>Ga0136561_1000347_pt1 | contig 15897 bp, 29 predicted proteins | sample AntRauMeHopE1498_FD_104641 | JGI IMG/M metagenome (GOLD analysis project Ga0136561, IMG submission 104641) | Saline lake microbial communities from Rauer Islands, Antarctica - Metagenome Hop E1 #498 | ecosystem: Environmental > Aquatic > Non-marine Saline and Alkaline > Saline | place... | reverse complement strand
GGATTATACAATGATTGATGAAATGCAGAAATTTATAGAAATGAACCCAGCAGTAAGTATTGATATGTTAGCCAGATATGTGGAAAGGAAAGGCGTGGCAGGACTTAAATGTCCTAAATGTGATTCCTATAGAAACATTATGGTTAATGGTATAATTGGCAATACTTGTGGCAAGGCTGCATGCCACCATATGTTTGGTAAAAAACGCCCAGCTCATAGTGCTAAGATGAAAGAACTGGCAGCCGCAGGATTGAATGCAGGCAACTTTAAAAAAGGAAGAACGAATACATTTATTAATTCTACTGCATGGAAATATAAAGTTTTGCATAATGCAAAAATTAAAATTCCAAATGATTTAACAGATGATGAATTCAACACATTCTTTAATCAATATAAGTCGACGATTAAAAAATCAGCATTATGTAAGCGGACCTTTATTAAAACTATGTATGAAAGATACAAAGATGAATTCGATTTAGATGAAATTGACCCAAATAAAATTGATGCATACAGTTATGATGAATTACGCAGGTGTGAACGTTTATTAAATTCATTAAAAACATTAGACGCAAATAAAAATGGAACAGGAATAGCAAAACGATTTATTAGAACACGCTTTGAAAATCTCAAATGGTGTGCCAATAAAGATTCGTTTACTACACGGTCATCATATGAAACAAATTATGTTTCTTTCTTTGAAGATAATGGAATCAAATATAGTTATGAACCATATTATATTAGATGCAAAGATGGGTTTTATTTGCCTGATTTTGAATTTGAATTTGAAAATAACACTTACTTATTAGAAGTAAAAGGATACTTGATTAATGAGGCAACCTATATTTCTGATAAAATTTCCTACGCGATCGATCATTGCGCACAACAAAACAAACATATGCTTCTTTCATATGACGCACAGCCAATATCAATGAGAAGCTTAATAACAAAGAAAGTGACCGACAAATGGCAAAAATAGAAGTATTACAATATAAAGAAGATGTATATGATATTACAGTTGAAGATAACCACAATTTTTATGCAAATGATATCTTAATTCACAATTGTGTAGAAATTGGCAAGTATCCAGTTTGGATTGACCCAATTACATTGGAAAAAGAATCAGGGTTCCAAGGCTGTAATTTAACAGAGCTAAATGGTAGCAAGTGTACGACTGCAGATGACTTTTATAAAGCATGCAGAGTGGGATCCATTATTGGTACGTTACAAGCCGGCTATACAGATTTTAAGTTTCTTAGTAGCGCAAGCAAAAAGATTTTTGAACGTGAGGCCTTAATTGGTGTATCAATTACAGGATGGATGAATTCTCCAGACATTTTGTTTAACGAAGATACACTTAAAACTGGTGCAGAGATTGTTAAAACACTTAATAAGCAGGTTGCATTATTGTTGGGAATCAACCCAGCTGCAAGAACAACATGTGTGAAACCATCGGGGAATGCATCCGTACTTTTGGGGACATCAAGTGGTATCCATGGCGACCATAGTCCGCGATATATTCGCAACGTCCAAATGAACAAGGATGCAGAAGTTGCGCAATTATTTGCCAAGGTTAACCCATATATGGTTGATGAATCAGTGTGGTCGACCAACAACACAGATTATGTAATTAGCTTTCCTGTTATTGCGCCTGAGGGGTCGTTATTTAAGAATGAACTATATGGTATCAACCTGCTTGAAAAAGTTAGACTTGTGCAGCGTAGTTGGGTTGAACATGGTACAGACGAGTCATTATGTGTTGATCCAACGGTACGACATAATGTGTCAAATACAGTACAAGTTGCGCCAGACCAATGGGACGAAGTTGAGGAGTATTTGTTTGCTAACCGCGACAGCTTTGCTGGTGTTAGCTTCCTAGCAACATCAGGTGATAAAGATTTCAACCAAGCACCATTCACTGAAGTATTAACTGAACACCAAATTGTTGAGAAATACGGCCGCGGCGCAATGTTTGCTAGCGGACTTATTGTAGAAGCAACAAAAGGATATAACGACTTGTGGGCCGCTACATTTGCAGCTCAAAACGAGAATGACCAAGCTAATGGAGAACAAAAGGATTTGGGAGCAGAATGGAATCGAAGGTTCAAAAGGTTTGCAGAAAATTATTTTGCAGGCGATCTAAAGCAGTCAGAATACTGTTTGAAGGATGTAGCATTGCTACATAAATGGGCCAAGATACAGCAAAATATGCTTCCTATTAATTTCAAGTCTGGATTGGGAAAGAAGATGTTCACTGATATTGACCAGCTTGGAGCAATTGCATGTTCAGGTGGTGGTTGTGAGATTTAACTTAAACCAATGGTGTAACCCGTTATACTGTGACGGGTTACACTAGATATTTTGGAGGCAAGACTGTTGGCGATAGAATACAAACAAGGCGATGTGACACAAGCGAAAGAGCAAGTAATTGCTCATGGTGTAAATTGTACAGGACATTTTGGCAGCGGAGTGGCTGGTGCTATCAAACGCAATCATCCTCATGTTCGCAATCAATATTTGAGCCTGACTGAACATGTTCTTGGTACATGCCAATTTGTTGACTATCAAGACCAAATTTGGGTCAATGCACATACCCAGCAAAATAAAGGCTATGATGGTGGTCAATATGCAGATTTAAATGCAGTTGCCAATTGCCTTGTTGAAATTGACGATTACATGCGCAAGAATGGATTAACAACAATTGCAATGCCCAAAATTGGCTGTGGCTTGGGCGGGTTACTATGGGACGATGTGCTCATCTTGGTTGAAGGATTACTTGGCGACTATCAAGTCGTTGTATACGTATATGGGATATAACTATGACACAAACACCCCAAAATTTTGGTGATAAAGTCGCTTATTGGCTTACAATGAGATTACGCTGGGTAGCTGATACGTTTTTTGTCAACCGCTATGGCCACCGTGCAGTTGTGCTTGAGACGGTAGCCGCTGTGCCTGGTATGGTCGCTGGTATGCTAATTCATCTTAGAAGTCTTAGGACAATGAAGGATGATGATGGTTGGATCAAGATTCTTCTTGAAGAAGCAGAAAATGAGCGCATGCATCTAATGACATTTATTGAAGTCGCTCAGCCAAATTGGTTAGAGCGTGCTATTATCATGATTGCACAAATGCTTTTCTTTGGCTTCTATACAGCACTGTATATTACCTTTCCACGTATTGCACACCGAATGGTTGGTTATTTTGAAGAGCAAGCCGTAAAATCATATACTCAATACCTAGAGCAAATTGATGCAGGAATGGTGGAAAATATATCTGCGCCACAGATTGCCAAAGATTATTGGAAACTAAGTGACACAGCAACATTACGTGACGTAGTTATAGTTGTGCGGGCAGACGAGCAAGGCCATATGGAAATGAATCATACACTTGCAGATGCGCTTGGAGGCGACAAAAATTGATAGAATTCAAGGAGGATAATATATGACAAATACTGTTGTATGGAGCAAAGACCAGTGCCCATATTGTGATATGGCAAAGAACATGCTTGAAAAGTCTGGCATCAAATATGAAGAGCGAAAAATCGGCGCAGGCTGGACAAAAGACCAGTTACTGGAGGCGGTACCCAGTGCAACCACAGTGCCACAAATTTTCCTACATGGTCAATTTGTGGGCGGGTTCAATGCACTACAAAAATACTATGAAGATCACAATATGTGGTCAGGAAATATTGGAGTTTAAATGCTAAAGAAAATATTTAAAGCAAATGATGTTGTAACCATCAAGCTTGTATCAGGCGAAGAAGTTATTGGATATTATGTAAGCCAAGATGCTGACGAGATTATATTACGTAAGCCAGTTGTACCTGTTGCCACTGCAGAAGGCAAAATGTTACTTGCACCATATATTATGTCAAGTGACTATCTACGCGAACAGGGCGGTGAGCTACCTTTCAGCAAGATGGCAACTGTTACCACAGTGGTAACAAGCAAGTCATTTAGAGATGTATATGTTAGTCAGGTAAGCGGATTTGACCCCAGCATAGGGTCATCTTCTGGTTTGATTACAACATAAATAATCTGTAAGGAGCGACATGTCAACACAAGTCCATCGCAATACAGATAGCAGAAGTTGTGGTGCCAGTACAATAGTTACAGGCCAAAGCAGCGTTTTCGTGAACAATCTTCTTGCTAGTGTGCAAGGGGATCCCAACACTCACGGCGGCGGCGCTTTGGGCGCCACTGTGAATGATGGGTCAGTTTTTATAAACAACAGGAAGGTAGTGCTCAAAGGTAGCAGCGCAAGCCCTGACGCCTTATGCCCATTTGCTGGCCCGCCGCATTGCGACCCAAAAAGTGTTGGTGCGAGTCCTGATGTTTTTGCTTGTGGTGGCGCAGGGGCTGCCGGCTTTGTTGAAAGCCAGGCTGGTGGCGGTGGGGCAGCCGTTACCCGTAATACAGATGGGTCACCATTAGCTGGCGATAGAGATGGTGATGGCGATGTTGACGAAAGTGACAATTTTGCAGATGATGGATCAAGTCCTGGATATCCTGATAACCTAAGCGATGCTGAAATTGAGTCAATTATCCGTGATGAAGCCAATCTGCGCGGCATGGATCCTGATACTGCGGTCGCAATTTATCGTGCAGAGGGCCGAGGCAGTTACCAGTCAACAGTACCAAGACAGGGAAGTGGTAGTTTGAACGGACGCGAAGCAAGCTTTGGTCCCTATCAGCTATATACTGGTCGCGGGTTGGGCAACGAATATGAAGCAGCAACTGGTAGGAATCTTATCAATGATAACACCCGTGACGGCGTTACCAATCAAATCCGCTTTTCACTTGACCAAGCAGCCAGAAGCGGATGGGGCCCTTGGTATGGCAGGGGGCCAGCTGGAGTTAGTGAATTTCAAGGCGTTCGTGGCGCGCAACCAATAAGGAATTGGAATTAACCATGGCTATTAGCTCATTCAGAGATTTTCCAAATGGAATACAAACGGCAAGCGACTATCTGTCGGACAATACAAGTGCAAATTCGCAATTGACAACCAGCGTGGCCAATATTGGCAACCTTGTTGTCAGCGCGCAAATTGATACCAACCTCAAAGAAATTATATGTAGCTTGTTGGCAGGTAGAGGACTGTTACTGCCCAACTTACAGATATGTATTAGTCTCAACCTCAAAGAGCTACTTGGTGGTATTATTGGACAGGTACAGGATGTGTTATATAATGCACTCAATCAATTGGATCAAGCATTTGATCGATTCCTAGCGCACCTTAGACTTGATGAAGTACTTGGTCGAATTAATAACATCATCGCTGAAATTACCAATATTGCCAACATGATTAATTTTTGTTCAGCCCCAATTGATCCCATCCGCATTCCAAATGTTTTGGAAAATGCCATGGATAGTTTCCTTGGAGCAGGTAGGAGTATTATTGATTCCATTGGATCAATGATTCCAGACAAAATTGGCGGATGCCTTATTGGCGGAAGTTTTAATGGCAGCATTTTTAATGGTGGGCTTTTGCAAAAGATTTGGCTAAACTATGACAACCTTGATGCAGTGTCTGATAGTATTATTGCTGACATTACCAAAATAACCCGACAAATAAACACGCTAATAGACCGTGAAAGCAATGTACCAACCAATTATAATCAGGGCGGTAGCGACCTGGCAGAGGCGCCACGCCCCACCCATGATGGCATAGCCGCACTTTATAATTCACAAGATGAAGGTATCCAAGGTGCAACCACCGCAGCCTTTAACCTCAAGGGCATTTATAACCAAGTTGCTGACTACCCAGTTCAAGATAGCAATGGTAATACCTACAACAACATATTGGAACTAATTTGCGATGCAGATTTGCTTCGTGTGCTTGCACGGCCGACCAATCCACGGCCAACAATTGCAGCACAAATACCTGTGAAAAACTATTGTGGTGAGATTATTGGCTATACACAAGCTATAACTCAAGAACAACCTCTTGCCAGTGTGGGCACTGTTCCCAGTCAGAGTATTGGCCAACCAGGCTATGACGCAGGCGGTCTAGTTACTAATCCAATTTCAGTAGCGGCAGGCGTGGCAAGCGCCGCCCCTGCCGTCAATATATTATTGGCGGATTTACAAGCAATAACAGCAGCTAGTGTGGATTTTGCAGATTTTCAGACAAGAATAGCATCTTTGTAAAACTTTTTGGTTGACAAGCAAAGCCTTTTGCCATATAGTCTTGGTATGACTTATATAACCAAGGACTATTCCAATGAGATCTAAAGTATGTGATGATGGCAAGGCGCGGATCCTAGCCAAGGTAGTTGTGCCCATGGGCGCACTAGAGATTGCCACATTTGCGCTGTCTAACCCACAGTTTTTCGATGATGAAGAGGCCATGAACACCTTCACCAATCTCAACAAACGACAACTGTTCAATGTTGCCAAGGAAGCGGTTGCGTTCCGGGGTGCAGATGTTGAAAAGGCTGCCGACGTAGTACGGTCCAATTGGAATGCCAAGCAGATCGCCCGCGCCCGTGAGCATGTTGATATGTTGTTCCCAGAAGTGGATTAACACCATGAACCTATACAATGAAGTCCAACTACGCAAGGACCTTGAAAAAATCGCCTCGATTATAGGCATACGCCAGCCGCATGGATACTTTTCAGCTACGTCATATGACGATGACATAATTTCCATTACACATGATGCATTTGGTTGCCCCACGCTGGAATCCAAGGGCAAGTTTGTCGACATGGCAAAACTTAAAATGTCATCTCCAATTGCCCAACATGTGCTTTTTATCGTTATGACACTTGAAGAACGATTGAGTCGTGTTGTTACTGTAAACCATGCCGACTGGAGCGAAACATACGACTCCGGTATTTAACAACGTATCGCAAACGATAGGGTACAAAAAATGTGGCTAGTAATCTGGTTAAGCGGTATTGCAATTTTGACAATTGAAACGGGCAATGTTGACCTTTGTGAACAACAAATGCTTCCAGCTGTGGTAGCTGATATTCAGTCTGGTGTTATTGAAATTGATCGTGAGCTATTTGTTCAATCAGCAGACGGAGAATTACTTCCTTGGGCAGCATGGCAAGTCACATGCGAAATTGACCTGGTTGAAATTGGTGATGCAATTATAGAATAAAGGTGCAATATGAAAAATACACAAGACATAATGAACGAGGGCGACAGCACAGACCGGCTAATGGATGTTATGTCGTTTCTTGTATGGTCAGCAGATGCAGACAAAACATACGGCGGCGTTGACGCCAAGGTGGCGCTCGAAGGCTTTAGGCACATTATAGGTTGGGATCAAGCGCGATTTGCCAGCCTATGTGATGTATTTAGGGCATAAAGATGAGCCGCTATAGTCTTTTCATCGACGACGAACGCTTTCCTCCCCGCAATGATAGCAAAAATTGGGTTATTGCGAGGACATGGGAACAAGTCATGATGGCATTACACCGCAATGGCATGCCAGGTTTTATTAGCTTTGACCACGACCTGGGCGCTGACCCCCATACTGGTTACGACATTGCCAAGTTCTTGGTCGAGCTTGACATGGATGGTGATCCGGATTTTGCAATTCCGCAAGATTTTACATTTTATGTACACAGCCAAAACCCTATTGGCAAGGCCAATATTGAATTATATCTCAACAACTATCTCAGCATACGAAACGCTTGATCAACGTGTAACATTTTAACAACATGTAAGCTATCTAGGTAACAATGGGTCTTGACTCGTGTTAGTCTTCTTGCTATTAATGTGTTAAACAAAAACAAAAGATGAGGCAGTTATGATTCGTAATACATTTATCGGTGTCACCCAAGTTGCTGTTATTGTTGCCGTTGCGGCACAAGCACAACCCTTACCAACCAATAATGTGATAGAAGCTGACGGCGCTGGTCCAGCGCCAGTATTACAAATGGATCAAGATGCCCATCACTGTCTCAATGAGGCATTGTATTGGGAAGGCCGCAACCAGGATAGTCAAGCAATGGCTGCAATTGGCCATGTGATTATGAACCGTGTTGAAAGTTCCAACTTTCCAGACAGTGTTTGTGGCGTTGTCCAGCAAGGCCCCATGGATGGCAGTCCCATTTCCATCAACCGTTGCCAGTTTAGTTATTTTTGTGATGGGCGCAGCGATGCAGCCCCCGATGATAACATTCTAGAAATCCAAGCATGGGACACTGCCAATTTTGTGGCAGAACTTATCCTGCACGATGAAAGCCAAGACATGACCAATGGTAGCACTCATTACCATGCAAACTATGTATCACCGTTTTGGAGCCAAGCGTATGAACTTGTGGCCGTCCATGGCGACCATCTTTTTTACCGGCACTAACCTGTCCTTTTAGATAAATATCTAAAAGAAGGACGGTTACGTACTCATGCGGGAATTTCCATGTAATCTTATCCGTGTTGTGAATGGCAACACTGTTGAAGCAAATTTCGATCTTAGTTTTGGAGTATTTATGCCGCTAAACATTAGGTTGTTTGGGGTAGATCACTCTGATGAAGCAATGACCGCATTGATAAAGATGTTGCCGCGGGAATTTATTTGTGGTACAACTTATAATAGACGTGGCAAATCTGGCCGCTGTCTAGGACAAATCTATGTGGAAATAGATGAGACTAGAATAAATATCAATGAAATGATGATAGTTCAAGGTTATGGGCTATCTGATATATGATTAAAACACTATTTGGAATTTGGTCTATAGCTGTAGGATTGGCAGTCGGCGCTGTCGCAGCATACTACAGTATCGTGGGACTTACAGCGATTTTTGCCGCGGCAGTAATTCCTGTCATCATCATGGGCGCGGTACTTGAATTAGGAAAATTTACCGCCGCGATCTGGCTACACAGTTTTTGGCATCAAGCAGCGTTTTTAACCAAAGCATACCTTACCTCCGCTGTAATCGTGCTCATGTTTATCACAAGCATGGGCATATTTGGATTTCTATCCAAGGCGCATATTGAACAAAGTGCCAATAGCGGCGGGCTAGTCGCACAGATTGAACGTGTCGACCAGGAAATTCTTCGTGAAGAGCAGGCGATTGCTCGTGCTATTACCACAATAGAAGGCTACGGACAGCTCGTCTCCACTACAGACACTGGCATACAGGCCCGTATTGCTACACAGGAGCGCATTGTTTCAGACATCAGTCAAAGGCTGGCAGGTGATATTTCCACACAAAATCAACTAATTAGCCAAAATAATAGACTGTTGGCTCCATTGGAACAGGAGTTTGCGCGTATAGACGAGCGCAGATCAGAGCTTGAGAGCGCCCGCAATGCTGGTAATGTAATAGCACTACAGATGTTAGTTGGGGCTGATACTGATGGAGTTTTGGGCCCCCGCACTCAACAATTGATTGTCAATTTTGAGGAAAGCATGGATGCCCGCCGTAGCGAAATTTTAGAGCAGTTGACACAACTACAGAATACAGATGATCCCATGGTAACGGCTGCTCAGGCTGAGATTAGCAGATTGCAGCAGACGGCAAATGCTGAGATTGCACGGGCACAAGACGCTATCAATAGTTTCCGCAATCAACTTGTGGCAGTTACCACAGTGGACAACTCCAGTCTAATCGCTGCAAGAAATACGGAGATTACAACAGCCAATCTACGCATAGACGAACTACTTGATAACAAGTTTGCGTTACAAGCTGATCTGCGTATTTTGCAAGTTGAGGTAGGGCCAGTGCGCTATGTGGCCCAATTGGTATATGATGACACAAGTCAGGAAGTTCTTGAGCAAGCAGTAAGATGGGTTATCATAATAATTGTCTTTGTCTTTGATCCACTAGCTATTGTGCTAGTGCTTGCAGGATTAAGTGTGATACATGGGAAACCGATTGACATCATGGACGATTTGCCACATAATGAACCTAGTAGGAGTGACAACATGTCACCAAGATTGCCCGGCGGCAGGGACGACACTAACGATCCGAACTCAGAACGCTTATTTAAAGTCGATCCGGAGTCCACCCTACCGGCATCTGATGTGGCGCATGTTGTCGCTCCTATCAAAACACCAACTCAAAAAGCACCACAAGGACAAGTCGTAGTAAATGGTAGAAGCCACAAATCCAACAGGGGCACAAATGCTGAATAACAACTCAGTCTATACAGTAACGCCACCAGACCTCACGCTTAACACGATAGGTCCCAGTGTACTACTATTGGGAGTTGACTTGGAAAATTCCAAACCCTTTTCAGATGTATATGACAAGCTCTTTCCAGAAGTTGAGATTACCTTTTTTGTCGGCACCAACGGTTTTGAGGCCAAACACGCACCTTGGTTCCGCGCCGTTGCAGGAATGGCCAGCAGTATCTTTGTCAACCTTGACAATGTTTCACTTGAGGAAGTGTTCCTTGCAATGCAAGCTGAACATGATGATCGCGCGGTAGTTTACTGGATTAGCCAAAACAAGGTTGCCCCAGTGATAGTGGGCCTTCTCAACAGCTACCAATATCTGGTATATAATTCTCTCGATGAGATTGAAGAATTTCTTGTTGGCGAGCATATTAAAAATGCTTGACACTTGAGAATATTTACAATATAATGAATCATACATTTTAACTCAAAGGACTATTCCTATCAACATGAAAAATGGGTCACCAATTCTGGCCAACCGTGAAATCCGCCACAACACTGTGCGCGTGGTTACAGAAACTGGTAGTACAGTTCTGCATATCGGAACAGCAATTAGGCAGGCTGAAGATCAGGACATGGATTTGGTCCTAATCAACGATCAGGCCGTGCCGCCTATCTGTAAAATTGTAGAGCTTGACAAGTATAAGTATGAACTACAACGCAAAGAAAAAGAAACTGCCCGTGCGCAACGTGAGTCGCGTGTAACTATTAAGGAAGTGCAGTTTAAACCCAATATCGACCAGCACGATTTTGAAACCAAATGCAACATGATTACCAAGTTTATCAGCAAAGGTAACAAAGTCAAAGTCATGATCCAGTTTCGTGGTCGTGAGCGTCAGCATACTTCATTGGGTTATGATATCCTTAGCCGTGTTCTTGACGTAGTCGAGGACATCGAATATGATGGTAGTCCTTCTCTTACTGGCAACCGAATCATAGCAATATTAAAAGGAACCCGTAATGTCACGACCGACACCTAATCAAAAGAATCAACAAACCGGCCCCCGCGGCACCCGCGTCGAAGTGCGCGACAACAATGTTAGCCAGGCAATGCGCCGCCTGAAAAAAGTCCTTCAACAAGAGGGTGTATTTAGAGAACTCCGTGATCGTCGCTTTTTTGAAAAGCCCAGCATGGAGCGAAAAAAAGCCAAAGCGGCTGCAAAGAAGCGTTGGCAAAAGGAAGTTGCCAAGCGTCTGGAAACTTGAACCCAATAGTGTTAATTAAAATGGCAGTCACCATTTAAAGAGGTAACCATGTCTACTGATAACGATGTTGTTGAAAAGCAAGAAACTGAACTCAAAAGGCCCAAAAAGTATGTAGTCATCCTGCACAATGACGACGTGACTCCCATGGACTTTGTTGTTGATTTACTTAAAAGTGTATTCAATATGGATCACGCCACAGCCATTGACCTCATGTTCAAGATTCACGACGATGGGCAGGGCATAGCAGGCGTATATCCGTACGAGGTGTCTGAGCAAAAAGTTACAGAGGCTAGGACACTTATCAAGCTGGCCAGTATGCAACTCAAAGTCACGATGCAGGAAGAATAATTTAGTTGCATAAATACTAACATGAGAGCTCGTGAATTATTTTTAGAATCCAAAGCAGAAAAAAATGATCTGACAGACTTGGTTCACAGGTCCAGTAACACACGCTTATTGACTAAAATTCTAACCTATCTTGGCAACATGGTCACCAAGGACCAAGATGAACCTGAACCCAACCAAACACAACAGCCTGAACAAGATACCAATATTAGTGAAGACATGGAAACCAGTGTCAAAGCACAGGTATTGGCCATGTTGGCCCAATTGGATGATAACAGTCCTGAATGGGATAAGCTCATTGATGTGTTACGCAAAGATGAACTAACAAGTCTTGCAACTCAAGTCATAATGAAAAAGCTTGGTGCTGTCAATGGACATATTGATAAAAAGCTTCGTGATCTGGTAATACGTGCAAAGCACACGTTTGAAGAAAAAGAACAGTTTCTAAAAAAGCTAGCTAGTGGTGATGGATATTTCGACGGTAACAAAATGCTGTCACAAACTAATGGAAATATCTACAATGCAGTAAAAACCAATCCCGTTGCTGCTGAACTTGCCCCCAAAATGTCAATTGAGTTTCGTGGCGACATGGGCTACGGCCCAAGCCAAGGCCCCGGCGAATTCATGATGGCATTGCTAGGTAAGAATATTGGTCTAGCGACCAAAGGTGACTTGCAAATTGGAAATAGTGTTGTGGAAATTAAAGCAACTAGCCGCGGCAAAAATGGCGGCCACAGTGGCGGACGTTTATACAGCACCACTGGATATGGTTCCAACACCATGATCAAGCGTGAACTATATCAAGTTCTACTCTCTGCAGGCATTCCCCAAGACATACTACTTGAGTATGGTATGCCTAGTAGACAGGCCGCACAAGAAGCTGGTGTACCTATTAGGAAAGGGGCATTAAACCTCAACCTGACAGGGATCGCCAACCTAGGAGAGCTGTTCAAAGAATATGATATATCCCAAGACAGGGCCAAACAGATTGTCAAGGTTATCCTAGATGGACTCTACACCAAGCTGCCGGATGGAATGGATAAGTTGTTACTTGGCACAATCAAGAATGATGGCACAATTGATCCACGAGAGTTTCTAATTGAAATGACCAAGTTAGCCCATGAGTACTATATGGGACTTGAAGGACACGCTGCACTCATGTTGTTCAATACAGAATCTGGTAATTATGCCATAATGTATGACGCGGATGATGTTGGACGCAACCTGCATGATAACACAATCTCACTTACCGCCCACCTCGATCTTGATGATGATCGCGCCAAAGGTAGCAGTCAGCTTATCATCAAATAACGGTATGCAGTAGATGCATGCCGACTCTGTTTGATTAACAGTTGCTACCAGCCCAATTTTGTAGTAAATATAGTATGCAGGTGCAGCAATATGGTTGCACTTATCCATAATATATGAACGGAATACCAATGTTTACCAAACTACGAGAATGGGCAACCAAAAAGAAAATCTACAACCAGACACGCAATGAGCTCTGGTCACTCAACGACAGAGAATTAGCTGATCTGGGCATTACCCGAGGTGAAATCGGTCGAATTTCACATCAAGCAGCGGCTAGGGGGTAACACATGTTTAAGCGATTTTTTACCCGCTCCTGCCGTGCCGATCTCGAACGCTATGTTTATATTGAATATCAACCATCAGATCGGGCCGCAGCCCTAGAACAGCTACTACGAGAGACAAGTTCATGAACGGACTTGTCAGAATATTCGAACGCATCGGCTACTTGCGTGCCGCAGGCGAGCTGCAACGACAGGGTTACCTTGTATTAGCAGAAAAACTAAGAAAGCAAGCACAAGAACTTGGGTGAGCATCACGCTCACCCTCTTTTTGGATAAGTAAAGGTGAAGAGGTATTTAAAATATGGCTATCACCAATACACAAGGCAAAATTATCATTGCAACTCCGCATGTAACAGACAAGCAGTTTCAAAAGAGTGTGATATATATTCACACTGATGATGTTACAGGCACAGTGGGAGTGATGTTAAATTTACCAATGGATTATGATATGGCTGTCTCCTGGAGCCATGATATAAATTGGCAATATCCCAATCGCATTTTTCATGGCGGTCCAGTTGAGCAACAGTTGGGGTATGTTATACACAGTTCGGACTATGCAAGAGACTCCAGCATTCCACTAAACGAAGCAATAAGTTACACTGGCACCCGACACATTGTTGATGATATCAATAACGGAGTCGGCCCTATTGACTTCTTGTTGGTTACAGGATATTGCGCATGGGGACCTCAACAACTTGATCTTGAGATCAATAACAACATGTGGTTGGTAGCAGATTTTGATGAGGATTACTTGTTCCAAGATCTAGACCGGGATTGTGGCTGGGAGGTTTCAGTTAACATTGCAGCAGAAAATAGAGTTAGCAAACTGTTAAATCTAGTTGACACTGCCTAAAATTTGTATTATAAATAGGTTCACCTCGGGAGACGACTGATGTTTGAAGTAGTAATTACCAAAAATGATGACACTATAGAGACTTGGGATTGTATTAGCGAGATACAAGCGCAGTGTGTATTTTTCCGCGCCCGCATGGAATCAAGTACCCAAAATGTAGTGCTAAATGAAGTGATTGACATCTAGCCACAAACATAGTAGATGTAAGACAAGACGTTTCTGGCGTAAAATCTGGGTTCATTCCTTGGAAAAGTTTATAGATGCAACAGACCCTAGCTGACCAATTTGGCTATATACCAATGCGAGTTGACTTGGTGGTAGCATGCACTTCGGGTGCAGCCAAGCAGATAACTACCGGAACAATTAAATTCAACCAAATCTGCCGCTATGATTGTGCTAACTACATGCTATTACCTATAAACGACCACCAACACCGCCTTCAAGAAATGTGTGTTTTGCTCATTGAATTAACTCCAACACAGATTGCCGTTATGCAGGTGGACAGTCGCATGACCGTATTAATGTTTGACACTTACGAACACTGGTGTAAAAAAACAATTATCAACACAGTAGGCAAATATCCCAAGTATCTTCAAGATAGTAATGGTGTAGCTATGAGTCTGTCAGGCACCTCGGCCATGCAAATTTTTAATTCTGACACGAATAAATGGCTATCTCGTACTAGTAAAATATCTGGATGACCATGCAATTTATAATTAATAAGTCCAATTCGCCCAGCACTATACTATCGCAAGGGCTGGCTGATCAATTTGGTTATATACCAATGCAGGTTGACATGATCATTGCAGGACCATTTATCCACCGTCCACCCCCCTCTATAGACCAGAATATCACCCCCAAATTAATTGGTATGCAGCGCATAGATTACATGGAGTCTACAAGTATACTAGGTGCTAACCATAATGGGCTCCCCGGCCTGATGAAGCGGCATAGATTTAGTGTTCTTCTTATTGAACTCTGGGATTACTATAAGACGGACGTACCACATGACAAAGCGTTTATTGATCTGATAGCAAGAAACCATGGTGTTGAAGCAAAAACGATTATTGATACCACAGGTAAATATCCCCAGTATATTAGAGATAAAGGGTTCCGCGCTATACATCATTCAGGCGAAGCGGAAGGTGGCCGGTTCAACCAAGACATAAATACATGGATGAAACTTGCTAGGTACCATCCCTGCCATGATTGATCCAAAACAAATAATCGAGCTTGCAAAAGAAATTGAGCAATCAGATCCGTTCTATTGGTCCAATTTACCGATCCACCGTGATGCAGTCTACTCAATGCTGGGCTTGGCAGTACTTGAACGTCTTGAAGGAATTGATGCTAGAGAACGAGATGCTGTAATTACAGCCAGCTTGGTAAAACTCACAGTGGAGAATTTTGTACTGGAAATGAGGTTACTTAGTAATAAATAATAGCATGGCATCGAACAGTATATCAACATTGGCATTGAAGCGTGACCGGCAAGATCAAAAACTCGCCCTTGCTGCAACCAAGCGATTAAAAACAGGTCGCCGCGGTAAGCTAGATGCAACACAATTGCCCACACGCTATGGTAGTGATAATAATGCTGACAACCTGGTGGACAATGATAATGCAGGAAGTCAAGTTACAGGCAGACCTTGGACTTGACACGCATTGCTTTTTAGTGTATAAATATACGTATGTAGCAGAGAGTAATCGGCTGTTGCATTATTGATAATTATAATAAATGAGACGGACCCGGGGGCGGTACCCG
>Ga0136561_1000343_pt1 | contig 16026 bp, 25 predicted proteins | sample AntRauMeHopE1498_FD_104641 | JGI IMG/M metagenome (GOLD analysis project Ga0136561, IMG submission 104641) | Saline lake microbial communities from Rauer Islands, Antarctica - Metagenome Hop E1 #498 | ecosystem: Environmental > Aquatic > Non-marine Saline and Alkaline > Saline | place... | reverse complement strand
AATGTCTTTTCTAGACGCAGACACATATTTCCCGACTTTCGAGAATAAGTTTAATTACCGAGAACTTATTGATAATTCTACTCCTTATTTCACATCGTATAAATATACGAAAAACAAGGAGAAGAATAATGGGATACAAGTTAAGCCAACGTAGTTTAGATAGAATGGATGGAGTACATCCGGACCTCATAGCAGTAGTAAAACGTGCAATTGAATTAACACCATTCGACTTTGGTATTACTGAAGGCGTAAGGACTCTCGATCGCCAAAAAGAATTACTCAAAGCTGGTAAATCAACTACACTAAAAAGCAGACACTTAATACAGGACGACGGCAACTCTCATGCAATTGACTTTGTTGTGTACGTTGACGGATCTGTAACATGGGAAGTGGGATATTACCGTAAGGTAGTACAGGCGTTTGTTACTGCCGCAATTGAAAAAGGTGTACAAATTAACTCCGGTGTATTGTGGAGAACATTTGTAGACGGTCCGCACATAGAATTAAACTCGGCGTACTATGGATAGTATATATGTAAGGAGCATATTTGCAAAGCACGAAGCACAGCAAATATGCGACGACATAGCGTCCGAGGAATACGGAAAGTTTAAAAGGTCTCGATTGTATGACACATCGGACGGAAAAATGATTTTCAAAGAAATGCCCAACCAAAGGCGTTCTTGGGAACAAACATATTATGCTCATTCTCGTTTTGCCTGGATAAAACAGCGTGTGACAAATCACGTTAAGGAAGCACTTGACGAATTCGGAATGAACATAGATGATATTGCATATCCTCAGGGTTTGAGATTTATAAAATATGAAGCATCAGAACACGGATTTCAAGATTGGCATACAGATAAGTCCAAGTCCAATCGCATACTGTCTTGTGTTATACAATTAACTGATCCTGCTACATACCAAGGTGGCCGTCTAGAATTTAAGTCACCGATCATCAACCGAGAGGTATCAGTGGAGCAAGGAAGCTTAATCATATTTCCATCGGCACAATTGCATCGTGTGACTGAATGTACGCATGGTACACGGTACTCTCTTATAATATGGGCAGATGAAAAAGGTCTCGATTTACCAGAAGGATTCGTTGAAGAATGATATTAACAAAAACTGATTGGTCGTTTTTAGCCCCGCTTGCATTACGGGAAGCACAACGCATACTATCCGATCATGGAACTAATAAAGGGCAGATATCGCTTACTCATAAACCCGGTGCATCAACCAGTCACGAACGTCTGTTTGGAGCAACAGGATCGCTTTTTGCATACGACACCGGAAATTTTATTGCAGACGAAAGTGAGTTTACCGAGTTTAACGAATTATTCCACGGCACTTACTTGCACGACATATACAAAGAAATAGGATGCATCGGTAGAATGAGAATTATGGTAATGACCGGACCGGTTGTATATACCATCCACAGAGATGTAACAACTAGATATCACCTTGCACTACAAACCAATGAGCATTGTTTGTTTGTATTTCCCACGCAAAATGAATTGGTTCATATTCCAGCAGATGGCAATGTATACGAAGTAGACACAAAAGAATATCACACTTTCCTCAATGGCTCACGCGAGACCAGAATACACTTGGTAATGGACAACCTCGACTCGTATGAGTAATGTTGCAATAACAGGCCACACATCAGGATTAGGATATGAGCTTGCTAGCATGTACCCGGATCACATTGGTTTTTCTAGATCAAACGGATACGACATAAGTGCCGCGGGAACAATCGATCGTATTGTTAAACACAGCGCAGACGCAGACATATTCTTTAACAATGCACATTGCAGTTTCTTTCAGGTGGACTTACTATATGCATTATACGAGTCGTGGAAAGATACCGATAAAATCATTGTTAATATTTCATCGGTATCTCCAGAAACATCACTGCATCGCCCGCACAAGTATGCAGTTGAGAAGCTAGCACTTGACGCGGCATCTAAACAATTAAATAAAAACTCACAATGTCGTATTGTGCTGGTCAAACCCGCGTTATTCGATACCTCGAGAAGTGCCAGCATTCCCGGTAAGCGCATACCGGTCAGATATGTGGCACAACAGCTTAAACTTTGGTTAAATAGTAATACTGACTCTGATGGTATAATTGCTATATATTGATAAATACCCGTATACAGGGAGATATCAATGGAAAACACCAACAGCAAAACAGCGCCAGTTGAAGCAATTGATCGCAATGCCGCAGGCAAAAAGTGGCAGTTTAGAAGAACTGTGATAGTGATGACACTTATGTTTTGTGCAACAGTTATTTTATATTTAACATTGTATGGTGATGATACACGACTTAACGAAACTATTGCCATGGGAGCATTTGGGCTCACTATATCTGTGATAGGTTCAGCAATCTTTGGAGCAGTATGGGATGATAAAAACACTCTTAACAAGCCTAACAGGTAAAGTTGGTGTATACTTGCTAGTAGCCGCAATAGCAGGCGGCGGCATATACGTGTTCATCCAAGAGACACGAATCGGTAACTTAACAGACAATCTAAAAGAATCAAATGACCAGGTAGCTACACTAAGCGTAAAAGTTGCAACACAAGACAGCACTATAGCCACCATGTCAAGGCAATATGAAGAAACTGTTCAGGGAACAAGACAACTGAACTCTGAAGTAGCACGTTTAAGAGAAGAGCAAAATGAGATTGAAGCACAGTATAATGAGTATAGGGGCAGGCTTGCAAAAATATCTGCCAAGAAGCCGGGCCTTGTTGAGCGTCTTGCTAATAACGCTTTCAGTGACGTCCTGCGGAATTTTGAAGAAGCCACCCGTCGAGATAAAAGTACAGAACAAGAACAGTCCAATACTGATACAAGAAAGACCAGCGAAGCTGACACCACCCAAAATTGATAAGGCAATAAACGTCTTAACATTTGAAACTGTATATCTTAAATATTACAGAAGTGTTCTGCTTGCACAGCACGAGCATGCATTGCGTTTAGAGGGTGTGAGTGTTGCAGAAGCAAAGGCAAAGTCGGAAATTTTCATTACTAAATTAGATGAGTACGTCAACAACAACCAGGGAGTTTTTGTTTACTTCGCGTTTGAAGAAAATAATTATTTAACATTTGCATCTTGGCTAGAGCAGACATTGAATTATATCAAAGAGCAAAACGCAATTATTGCATATTACGAAACCATCGCAAAACAACGAAGCCAACACGACACAGAAAAGGAAACGCAGAATGATTGAGATTTACGGAGCAAAATGGTGCGGACATTGTCGAAAGGCAAAGGCATTATGCGAAGAGTTAAAAATGGAGTTTGAGTACCACGACGTCGATACCGAAGACCATAAGCAAATATTGTTTGATCGTATGGACACCAAACCAGAAACCATCCCACAGATATTCGTAGAAGGCAATTATCTTGCAGGCGGATACACCGGTTTAGTAGCACACCTAAGGGAGAAAACTGAATAATGGCTTACAGCAAACTAGTCATTGAGCATTATGAGAATCCAAGAAACGTGGGAATGTTTGATAAAAATGATCCGACCGTTGCAACTGGTATGGTTGGCGCTCCTGCTTGTGGCGATGTAATGCGCTTACAACTTAAAGTGGGTGCAAATGGTATTATTGAAGACGCCAAATTTAAAACATATGGCTGTGGTTCAGCAATCGCGTCAAGCTCATTGGTAACAGAGTGGGTAAAAGGTAAGTCTATTGACGAGGCGTCTGCTATCAAAAATACTGATATTGCGCACAAGTTGGCTTTGCCCCCAGTTAAAATTCATTGCTCTATATTAGCAGAAGACGCAATTAAGGCTGCGATTGCAGATTATAGGAGTAGACAATGAGTATTACTGTTACAGATTCAGCCGCTGACCGAGCTAGAGAATATTTAGACAATCGCGGCGAGGGCATCGGCCTTCGGCTGGGTGTAAAAACCACAGGATGCTCTGGCCTTGCTTATGTGCTAGAGTTTGCCGACAACGTCAATGACGATGACACTGTGTTCGAAGACAATGGTGTAAAAGTTGTTATTAATGCAAAGAGTTTAGTGTATCTTGCTGGTACCGAACTAGGCTTTGAGAAAGATGGACTCAACGAAGGTTTTAGATTCAGTAACCCTAACGTTGGGGCTGAATGCGGATGCGGAGAAAGCTTCACAGTTTAGCATATTTTTATTGACACCAATAAGCACACCTGCTATCATGCGACTTGTAATTTTAACTAACGAGGTAACGCATGCCAGCAGAAATAAAACAATGCTTTAAATGGTCACTATACACAATATTGGGAATAATTTTATTCTCCGCATTCTGGGGATCATTCTACATCAACGCAGACTACCAGCGCACCGTTGAAACACGCCTAGGCGAAATCAACGGCACGCCAACCGAAGCAGGCTTACAGTGGAAAATTCCTTTTATAGATTCTGCATTCACAGCAGACACTCGTGTTAGCGAAATTAACTACCCTAACGAAATAACTGCAACGGCAGATGGACAGGCAATCACAATTGACATTACAGTTAACCACCAGATACTCAGCGACTCTGTATCGGCACTGTACTCGTCTTTTGGCCCAGGATACAACTATAGCGATCGCATACTACGGCGCATGGCCATAGATCGTATTAAAGGTCTAATAGGTACATACAAAGTAGAAGAGTTCATGCCTAACCGCGAAACTATTCGACAGGAAGCACTGTTAATTGTAAAAGAGGAAGCCGCCAAATATGGTGTTAACATAATTGACATACAGCTTGCTAACTTTGAATTTGATGCACGATTTAAAACACGTTTGCAAGAAGTCGCAGATGCCCGAGCAAAAGCATCCAAGGCCGAACAGCAAGAGCGTGAAGCAGGTTTTGCGGCCAACAAAGCAATTGAAGTTGCACGTGGTGAAAGCGAATCCAAGAAATTAGCGGCAGATGCAGAAGCATGGCGAGTACGAGTAACATCAGAACAAAACGCGGCGGCTCTACAACGCGAAGGCGAAGCACGAGCAGTTGCGGCACAAGCAGAAGGTGAGGCAAAAGCGGCAGCCATCAAGGCACAGCTAGCGGCTCTTGAAAAAGGCGGCAACAACTTAGTTGAATTAACTAAAGCCGAAGCTATGAAAAACTGGGACGGCAACTATAGTCCTACCACAGTTATTAGCTCAGGCGGCAGTGGCACACCGGGATTTATACCATTCATGAATTACAACGATCTATTAAAGCCAAAAACTAAATAGATTACACTAAACCGTAATTAACAATAAAAGCCCGGCAACGGGCTTTTTTGGTACACGCAATGCACTCATTATCAGACTTAAAGCGATACTTTGAAAAACACCATGTTAAGATAACACACTTTGACGGCATTTGGATAACAACAAAGAAACTTGGCAAGTGGGGACTAGCATTCGATGAGTTCCGACAAGACCATGTTATACGAACACGCAAAGAAATCGAAGCACTAGTTAACCCAAAATGAAAAAAGAATTAATTATTGTATCTAAAGTAGTATCCACTGAGTTGTTTAAATCTATGTCTGCCCACATAGATAATAATCCTCTCATGATATCACGATTCGATTATGATACTGGTGTTAGAATCTCAACCAACATGGGCAGTGACCTATCACAGCTGGTGTCGTTAAACCACGCTGATTATTACTTTGTACGAGACTTAACAGTACACCAGGCAGACTTACACCCAGCAGACATTGTTGTATTTGTGCTAAAAAATGCGCACTTGTGCATAAACCATAATAATCGCTATGAAGCTCAGGACGGAATTGGACTTATACTATTTGATTATATAGTGAACAACTTGTCCGCCCCAGGTTTCGGAACAGGTTTTTTGCACAATCTACCAACGATTGACACATTTCCTTAAATAAAGGTTGACGTATTGTAAATATCGTGTATAATACGTGATATAAAGTTAGCAAAAGCAAGCAACAATGTTTTTGTAAATTAACTTAAAAAGTTTAAAATAGTAGTTGACAAGGCTAAGAAAGTTTAGTATAATGTGCAACAACTTAGTAAGACAAACATTAAATTGTTTGTAGCTCTTTAACAATATTAGAATTTTAGAATTATGCTCTTGGGCATGATACGTTATCGTAAGGTAGCTAAATTGGCAAAGTCCATCACTTTGTCTACTGCAACTTGTTGTAGTCAATCCAAGAAAGCCGAGACCTCAAAAAGACTTTGTCCATTCCAGGCAGAGTTCGTGTAGTAAGTTAAGGCAACGAAACAAGGTTATACTGGCCAACGGTGGGTATAACGTTTGAAGCTCGCAAGCTTCTAGTTGCATGCAAAACTTAACCATTGCGCAAGGTCAAAGGGTGTCTATTTAGTGCAAGTCTTAGCGGACCAGTGCGAGGTAGATGTTTGATAGTTTGTGGAGTTGAAAAACGACATGATCTTGAAAAACGGTCGAAAAGTAACCTTAGCGGGAGAAACGACAGGTAACGTAGTGCATTTGGTACTGTGAAAGGTACTGACCATTTCCGGGGCGCACGTTACAGATGGTTATATGTTAGCTCACATTGGTAGAGCATTTGACTCTTAATCAAACGGTAGTTGGTTCGATTCCAGCACATAATTAAAACGCAGAAGACGCTCCGGGGTAGTAAGAAAGAATAAATGGCTTAAATGTCCTGAGTCGAAAGACAATCAGGAGTGTTGGACGCTCGCAAAGCAGAAAACAGTTTGCTGAAAGTTGCACGGTGGGGTCGAACCCTTCATGGCTCATAAGGCTAACGGTATACAGAAAGCAGAAACGCTTACTATCAAGAACTTAGGTTCGATATGCAATGCCAGCATATAAATACGGCAGTCATGCTCAAAGACGATTACGCACTGCAAAGTGGTAAAAGTGGAATAGAAGAGAACCTGAAGGGTCGCACCGGAAGGGTAATGCTTCGAACGTTTGGGTGTATTAGCTATAGTTCTCAGGCTAATAAAACTAACTAACTGGTTCATATAATAAATCTTACCCTAAGGGTAAACCTTTTAGATAGCGTGCTGGGTAACATACGAGACTGTTTATCATATGCATATACATATACATATACATATACATACATATAAATAAACAGAAAAGTCAATGTTATCGCGAGTACACCAAAATATGGTACCTATAAGGTACCTTTTTTTATGGGCAAAAAACCAGTAGACAGGCTGTTATCATCTGTATACAGTAACAGCACATAGGAGAATCACATGAACGGCACACGTAAGGCAAAAATGATAGTTGGAGTAATAGTTGTGATATTCACAGGAAACGTACTCCAGCACGTTAATTATGGGTTCCAGGCAGAGCGCAGTATTATACAAATGCGCGAAGAAGACCAACTTGCAGAACAGAACAAGTTAGATGAAGCGGAAAAGAACTATAACGAGTCGTTAAATAGCACGTACCGAGGCACGATACTTCGTATTAGCGGTTTCCCAAGAGACATCAAATAAACCACCATAAACCACCATAAATAACAGGCTACAAGCTAGATAATGCATGCAACATAGATATGTTTCGTGTATACTGTGTACAAGTTAATTAATTACTGAGGTAGATATGTATAGAATTGGTTTTGCATGTAAGTGGATGGAAACAGACCAGACACAAAAAAAGAGTGTGCTTAAAGAGTTAGAGTTACCGTACAACACTCGGTCCACCACAGCCAGATGGCTTTCCGAACAAGAAGAGCATGTGGCAATACAGCGACTCAAAGAAGTTGTCACTCACAATGTTATGTACATGGAAAACTTAGTAACCCGAGTTGGCAAAAATCCACGTGAACTACGCATGGTACGATTTGGAAGCGACATACTTCCTATGTACACGCATGCAGTGTGGAAAGATTTCTACGCAACTCAACCATCGTTCATGGCAACTATACAGCAAGTGTTTAGACGAGTGGGTATAATTGCAAGAAAGCTGGATGTTCGTGTTTCGTTTCATCCGGGGCATTTTACTGTACTTGCAAGCGACAGACCCGAAGTAGTCAAGAGTTCAATAGAAGAATTTGAGTACCATGCAGATATGCTACGCTGGATGGGGTATGGCAAAAATTTCCAAGATGCAAAATGCAATGTACACATAAGTGGCAAGCTTGGGCCCGCAGGCATAATGGCCGCATTGCCCAAGCTCAGTGAGGTTGCACGTAACTGTATTACCATTGAAAATTGCGAAATGACACACGGTATAGAAGAGTCTCTTGAACTCACTAAGCATGTTGCATTGGTATTAGATGTGCATCATCATTGGGTAAGAGAAGGCGAATATATCGATCCCAAAGACGAGCGTGTTGCAGAAATTATATCATCCTGGAGAGGTGTTAGGCCAGCCATGCATTATTCCATGTCACGTGAAGACTTGTTGGTCGGTCATTGCGTAGACACCAAGCCCGATATGGATAAATTATTAGAGCAAGGTTACAAGAAGCAGAAGTTAAGAGCACATTCTGACTTTATGTGGAACAAAGCTTGTAATAAATGGGCCGAAGGTTTCTTAGGTAATTTCGATATCATGGTAGAAGCCAAAGCAAAGAATTTAGCATCATACGGATTTCAAAACGAAGTACATGCTTACAAATAAAAACTTTTGGGTACCGGACTTTAACCGAGCATCAAACTATGTGACGAACTATCCTAGCGTGAGCAAGATATTCGAATATCCTAGTGCTACTTGGTTAACCGGCCGCTCATCTTTTACAAACACAATTGATCGTTCTGTTAAGCGTACACTAAAACGAGCGTCTCCGTACTTGCCGACATTTGTGCTGTATGCCATCCCAAATAGAGATCTCGGTCATCACAGCGCAGGTGGATTTAACACGCCTGCGGAGTATTTTCAGTTTGTAAGACGTATTGCGGCGGGCATAGGAAATAAGAGTCCAGTTATCATAATTGAACCAGACGCATTGCCACAGTCAACCATCCTCGAACCACAAGAGCAGAAGTATCGACTCGGACTTATCAAGAAAGCAGTAAGCATTCTATCCAGCAACTGCGATGCAATCGTATACATTGACATAGGCCACTCTAACTGGCTCAGTCCATCTGACTCGTACGATTTGTTAATGCAAGCAGGTGTAATGCAAGCCCGCGGGTTTTCGGTAAATGTATCTAATTATCAAACAACACAAGATTCTCTCATGTGGGGATCTCGTATTGCAAGTGGATTCGAAACCGAAAAGTTCTTTGTTGTGGACACCAGTAGAAATGGTGCCGGACCGCTAGACAACTGTTGGTGCAATCCTCCCGATAGAGGACTGGGGGAAATTCCTACCAGCCAGACTGCAAGTCGTTTTTGCGATGCTTACATGTGGATCAAAGTACCGGGCGAAAGCGACGGCAAGTGCAACGGCGGTCCAAAAGCCGGCAAGTTTTGGCCTGAGCAAGCAGAGTCACTTGTAAAAAACTCTCCGTTTATCTAGTAGACAAAACACAAAAGTTATAGTATAATAAAACATTAATATCAATATCGGAGGTACTATGGCATTTTTACAAGGCGACAATAAGTTTCGCCCACGGTCCAAAAAAGAAAAGCAAAGATTACAAACACAGCGAAATCGTGAATTAGAAGCCAGACGCGAACGCAATCGAGCATTCGAAGAATCCCCTAGTTACCAGCCAAATTACACTTATCCTCGTCGCAATGTTGGGATAAGTATTACTAGCGGCAGTTCAATTGAGCCAGCGAGCAAGACCACCCAGGAACAAATTGAGTACTCGGAAGAAATGATAGAGAGAGAACGTCTAGCACAAGCGGAAGCCGAACATCGCAAGAAGTGTGTTGCACCTGCCTACAATAAGGGTGCATACCAACCAATCTTTACAGCGGAGCAAGCAAAGTGGATCGGAAAATAACAATGAGTCGCAATACACTCGAGTATCTAAGTAACGATGAATTGAGCGATATATTGAGATCCAGTAAATACGATACACAAACAAAGCGCAGAGCCAGTTCGGTTTTGCGAGATCGAGGAGTGTATGGCTAAACGCGGAAAGAATATGGACTTTGCAATTGAAGTTGCAAGAAAGAAGCCCGTACTACAAGACGCAATCAAAAACATGGATTCTTATACTGTTGACGAAATTAACACAATGAAGATTCCGGGGTGGACCAAGAAAGTTATACTTGCTGAAAAAGAATTAAGCGAAAAAAGAAAAGGGTGTGTATCTCCGGAAGAGATTGCACAAATAATGATAGACCAGTCGAATTAAAGGAATAAATCATGAGCGCATTGTATCCGTTGCATATAGCAATGAGTATCGGAGTAAACGAATTGGACACAGTACAATACTTGACCAATATGTTTTTTCGTGGAGTAATAGAAGGTAGAGTAGAAATAGCAATAACGGTAATGGGACCGACACTGATGTTCACCGATGCTCAGGACGTGACTTTTGTCCAGCTTGACAACAGTATACTAAATGAATACACTGAGGCAGTTGCGCATGTTGTACAACAGATCAGCCGCTCCAACCACAATTATTTTACAAATACGCTAGTGAGCGGCACCTCCACGAGTAACGGCGGCATTACCACACAACCGAATAATGGATTTGGCATTTCCGGGATAGGCATATCGAACGGAACATTAGCTAACTGGTCAAATCCACATAGAAATACTCCATAGTCGCATGTAACTATGTCGAAGTCAAAAAAAAGCACCTTAATAGGTGCTTTTTTTATGAGCGTAACTTAACTGATATTAAGCGTTAGCAACTTCCGGTGATTGGATTGTGATAGTTGGGTCAACTGTGAAGTTGTCACCAGTTGTAACAATAGTAAGCAATGTAACTTCACCGCCACCAATTTCTGCCACAATTTCTGCGCCAGTACCATCGCCATCGATGATAACAAGTGGTATTTTGGTATATCCAGAGCCACCAGTTAACAAGTTAACTGTAGTAACTTGACCACCCGCTATATTAGCAGAACCAGTAGCAGTAATGTTTGAAACAACATCGTCATTTAACAATGTGGCTTGTCCTACAGCAGTGGCATCATCTTTGGACCACTCGTATGTAGAAAAGGCCCCGCCCGCATCAAACACCGATATGCGATACTGGGTGATCTTGCTAACTGCTTGCGCAGACCCACCAAATGGTATAGCAGACACAAATGCTTCGCCGTCTACTAGGTCACCGTCGGTGAGCTTGTTTACTAAACGAACAGTGCCAATTACACCACCAACGTTTACTTTGTATTTGCGTGTACCGGTTTGCTCAGTAATAAAGCCTTCGGCCACGGCTTCACCCGGTAATTTTGCTGTAATTTTTAGTTGGTATCCTGCGCTATCCGGTGTCCCGAACCACTTTTTCTGAATTGGTCTTCCCATTGAAATTCTCCTTTGTAATTAATGGCTAGTGAATAAGTTTACTAGACAAGAAATATCTTGCATTATATTTATCTAAAATAAAGTTGACACCGTGTACATGCAATGTTACACTAGTTGATATAGTTAAAATTACCGAGATATTGCAACAGTGTTAACCAAAACCGAAATAATGGCCGAGATAGAAAAGCGAGTCAAAGAGTCAGCTGAGGCCCGCAGACAAGATGCTGGCATGTCGGGCTCGATGAGCGATGGTGGCGCAAGCGAATCCATTAACAAGCTTAACACGTGGCTCGACGGCATAAATTTTGCAAAGACTGGCACGTCTAACACTTACCGCGAACTTATACAAACTATAGAAAACGAAGTTGATCCAGATTATATCGAATATCAGCGTCTAAAAGAAAAGTTTGAAAAGTAATTGACAAGTATATTTTTTAAGTTACACTGTATGTAAGCTAAAACTCAAGGACTAGCAATGAAGCTAAAGCACACCACATCCGTTGTTGAGACAAATAACGTCACCGAAGGCAACACGTTCAGTATTAAAAGTTCAGCCAAGACATTTGCAATATTATCAAGCGGACTGTACTCGGATAAAATCCAGGCAGTAGTACGTGAGCTAACATGCAATGGTTACGACTCACAGACCGAGCGCGACAATAACATCAAGCAAGGCAAGGAAACAAAGCACACGGCACCCATTGACAAGAACATGCGTGTACATTTTCCTACTCGCTTCGACCCGTTCTTTAGTGTGCGCGACTTCGGCACTGGTTTAACACCCGAGGATGTAGAAGGCATTTATACTGTGTACTTTGAGTCGACCAAACAAGACTCCAATGATTACACCGGCGCACTTGGACTTGGCTCTAAGTCACCATTCTCTTATGCACAATCGTTTAACGTTATCGCAACCAAAAACGGCCATCGTGTTATTTACACCATGTTTATTAATTCGCAGGGCATACCACAGCCAGCCAAGCTAGACCAAGGTCCGGTTGAAAGTTTTTACATGGCCGACGAGGAGATTGATCCAGAAGAGTTTTACGATGGTGTAGAAGTCAAAGTGCCAGTTGAGCCTAACGATGCATCATCGTTTTGGTCTGCCGCAGAATATGTGTTTCAGTTCTTTGCAATACAGCCAGACATGATAAATGGCCACGGTGATATTAAATACTATAAAAACATCACGGATATGGAAGAGTTTATACCCGGCGTACACATGAACTCTCGAGGCTACAGAAGTAAACAATACGCAATCCAAGGCAATGTTTCGTATCCGATTTCACTCAGTCGTGATGACTTCAAGCGTGCTATCAATGACATAGACAAGTTTGAAAATGTCGATGCTGATGCGCACGTTTTTACCCAGCCCGAGATCAATGATCTGCATGAATTCTATAGTAACGTTCTGAGTTCGTATAACTTGTACATCAAGTTTGAAATTGGTGATCTAGATGTTGCGGCCAGTCGCGAAGAATTAAGTTACGATGCCAGCACAATAATGGCAATACTGATTAATTCAAGCGCATCAAAGACAGAGTTGAAAGCAAGTTCCAATCCCACATGGACACGTTTGACACCAAGTGGGACAAGGCGCGAGAACTAATACGCATTGCCGGACACAACCAGCACGCACCTACTGCACTTGAAAGTTTCTATCGTAAAACCAAAGTGTACACGGCCTACCTAGAAACAGCAAACATACCGCAGATAAGAGCAGAAAACGCCGGTTATAACAGCGATACATTGATGTACGCTGACTTTTATAGTTCGTTACCGATTCCTGCCCCGGAGGACAGAACATTTGACATGCGAATGTGCGGACTTAAATCTAACAGACGATTCTTTCGTATTATTCAAAACGAAGAAACTACACAGCAAATACACGGATTTATAAACGGCAATAGTATTCCAGCCACTCGTGACCATATTGTAATTGTGGTAAATGACACCAAGCGCGGAGGAGCAACTCTTGCAAGGAACTATTTCCAACAACATGCACCGGCAGCCAGATGCTTATTGCTAGAGCCACGCAAAGGCGAGAGTGTAGATGATATTAAAGAATACATTGCACTAACTGAACTCAAGATGGATAACCCCGGCTACAAAGTAACATACCTAAGTGACGTTAAGGCAAACTATCCGGATCTTACAAAGCGTGTAGAACGAATCAAGTCCAACGCAGGCTACTATAGATTACAGGACGGGTATACCAGAGTACACAGCACTAGCTTAACCATTCCGGACAGCTTCGATGAAGCACCAGCAGTGGTTTACATACCATTTAAGTATCAAAAGCCATGGATCACAGAAACTGACTTAGTAAAGCTAAGCGAGCTAAGTAACAATACCATTACCACCATACATGGACTCATATCCTTGCTTAACGATGTGTGCCAGATTGTCGGTCATACCAATCAGCCCACTGTAATTGGACTGAATCAAAACATGATGAAACAGTTGCCAGAATATAACGACTGGATATCGATCGTTGATTACGTTGACCAAGAGCAAAAGAAATTATTTGGCACTGATGCTAAACGACAAGCGGTAGAGCAGAGCATTATTGAAAAGCGCAAGACCAATGACTTCTTGGCCGATGCAAATTGGCCATTGAACAACGTCAACACCATGTTGGTACGTGATAGATTGGTAGAACATCCTGTATTAAAAGACTTGGATATAACAAATGCAATAAACATACTCGTTAAGTTAGAGAAAAGACTTACTGCAACTGAAAAGTTATACGAGACGTATTATAATATTGAGTATGTTAATGAAGAGATAGCTAAATTTAACAGCAAGTACGGAATGCTAGGAATACTCAAAACAGAGTGGAACTGGGACAAATACTCAGAACACGAAGTAGATGAAATAATTAATTATTGCATGTTATGTAATCAAGGAGAAATATAATGGAAAACCTACCGTACATTTTACAAGACAACGGTATCACCGTCTTTATCAACAAGCGGCCCGAGCATGTAAGCTCAACTAACGTAAAATATGATAATATTAAACAGGCTTTAAAAGACAAAGACTGGGAAAGGGTCGTGAGCTTGGTATCATACGGTACTGCTATTAAAACCTACTCACATGGCAAAATGAAGTTGCACAAAGGCGTAGTCACATACGATAACAAAGCACTGCCCGGCGCATTAAGCCAGCGCATCGTCAACATGGTAGACGAGGAAATGGACCTCGACCCTTTGATTAACTTTGTTGATTTACTTAAAACTAATCCAAGTTTTAACTCAGTACAGCAGACGTATGCGTTTCTTGAGAAGAACATGTTGCCAATTACAGACGATGGATTTATATTAGCGTATAAGATAGTTTCGTTTGCACGCACGAAGAGCAAGAAGCACAATATAAAACGTGGCGACTTGGTCGACCAATATACCGGCACTTTGCGTAACAACATGGGCGATGTTGTATCAATGGATCGCAACGAAGTCGATGACAATCCTAACAACTTGTGTTCATTTGGACTTCATGGCGGCTCCGAGTCTTATTACCAACAATTACGACACGGCACAAACAGGGTGATGATTGTGATAAAAGTTAACCCTGCTGACATAGTGGCTGTTCCTAAGTACACAAGCGGTAGCAAGTTCCGTTGTTGCAAGTACGAAGTAATATCGTATTACGGTGACGACCACAAAAAGAAGCTCGAAGATGAAGTTGTCGTATACAAAGAAAAAGGTTCCAAGTCGTTTGATTCAGCAGTTGACACTCGTGCCCAGGTACTAAAAGCAATTGGCATTGCTAAAAAAATGATCACCAGTTATAGCCGACAGCGTTTGACTAATAAATCAGGTCACTGGGCCTCGGTAGCCGGTTATGTTGGGTACTTGCAAGATGTAAAATTTGAAAAACATGACGTTCACAGCATTGCACAAGAAATTGAAGCAAAGACCGGGTTTATGTCTGCAAAAGTTAAAAACGGCAATCTTTACATCACTCGGGCATAACATGATTGTGTGTGTATGCAACGCAATTAATGAAAGCGCAGTTGCTAAATGTATAGTGGAACATTCGTGTTCCACTATTTCTGACGTAACCAAGCATCTACCTATTTGCGATAAGTGCAAGTTATGCGAACCCGATATCAAAAGGATGCTTAGTAACAATGCCAAAGTTTATACCTTACTCGAGAGCCAAGAACTACGCAAAACATCGTTGCAAACACGCAATTGTAAAATTCGACAGTAATGAGGTGTGCGATGAATACGGAGCACTTGCCACAGTCACAGAGCACTTAGACCAAAGCGAAGGCACGTGGACTGCAAGCTGGAGTAAACGTAACAATGAACTAACTGTTTACTCCAAGGACACTGCAATACTTTCGTATGTTGCTATGCTAACTAGATAAAAAGATTGACAGCAGAAGCAAAAACATATAATATTGTTGCATAGTTTAACTTACAGAGAACAGCATGAGACACATATTAGCCACTGATACTGTACTTGATATACAAGTAGCACTCGACATAGATTATCTTGCTAGACTAAGAGCTAACATCAAATACAAGTCATCTCATGACATTGAGTACATGGTATGCGAAGAAGAAATTGCAATAAAGTCGCGCGAGATCAACTTGTCAGACCGACAGAGCAACAACTTGAAGTTGTTTAATCAAATTCTGTACCGACATGGTGTGAGACAGTGGATGTTCAATAAATGTTT
>Ga0136561_1000340_pt1 | contig 16139 bp, 12 predicted proteins | sample AntRauMeHopE1498_FD_104641 | JGI IMG/M metagenome (GOLD analysis project Ga0136561, IMG submission 104641) | Saline lake microbial communities from Rauer Islands, Antarctica - Metagenome Hop E1 #498 | ecosystem: Environmental > Aquatic > Non-marine Saline and Alkaline > Saline | place... | reverse complement strand
TAGCCTCTGATATCGCAATAATAATGTCACTTTTTTTAACGGCTGCGGGAACGACACGCCGTAAGTGCGCAAGATTCCTCACTTCCATCGTCTCGGGGAAGCGCCTGTAGGTAAGGTCATGAACGACCGTAGCAATAAGCTTGGAGTTCTGCGTTGGCCAAGCCGCAAAATTAGTAAAAATTGTAAGATCGACACAAGTTCTGAAAGCATCAAAGATGGGAGCGACTCTGTAGCTATGAGCCTTTGCATACACGCGCAAGGGAACAAAAACATTTTCCTCTCGGACCGCTTCGTAAGCGAGGATTGGCCGTTCCTTACGACTCAAGAAGTTAAAGTAGGCTGCGAAAAGTGTTACTCGCCTGTCTTGTCCGAGAGCATCCGCAAGAAGCTGAGTGTACCTCCCAACGCCGGAGGGTGTTTTTGTGGTCAGGGGACTTACCTCCATTCTAATCCTAATCACGACGAAGTCCCTTTGTATATCCCCAGAAAATTTCTGGTAACTATATCTTCAAACCGGTATGACTTCTCGAACGTTATCCGTGCATTACCGGCAATTTTTTCCCTGAGCTTGGCATCTTCTATGAGTCGGACCATTGCACCAAGAAGTGCGCCGACATCTTTCTCCGACACAAGCAAACCATTGTTACCATCTTCAATTATTTCTGCATTACCACCAACCGCAGTCGCTATGATGGGCATGCGCAACATGCAGGCTTCAACAAGTGATAGGCTGAACCCTTCGTGATGGGTCGGCAATACAAAAACAGTAGATCGGGCTATCGCATTGTAAGCGTTATTTTTGTGGCCGAGAAAAGAGATGGCTGGATTTGAACGCGATACTTTTTCAAAACTCACTCTATCTGGGCCGTTACCAATGATGATCAGCTTTGAATTTGGATATTTTTCCGTTACAAGGTTAAAGGCATCAATTAGTTCACCGACCCCCTTTTCCATAACCAACCTCCCCGAGTATACAAAAGTAAAAAATTTACTCTTTTTGTGTCGTACGCCCGCGTCACTCGCTCCGTTATAAACTACTGCGAGTTTTTTTGCGACACTGCCGCCGGGAATTTGCAACTTTATTTCTCTTAAGTCGTTTTTGCTAACAACAATTATCTTGTCTGCCAATAGAGCACACGAGTAGACTAATTTACCTACAGGGTTTCTGTACCAGACCGTGACGTTCATAAATATGTGCTTAAGATCTGCGTAGTCGCTCCAAACAACCCGAATACCTAGCAGCCGAGCAGCCAGTGTCGATGCTATAAAGTCATCTTTACTTTGCGGGTGTACAAGCCCTGGCCGCATCCGCAAAAATATAACGAGATAGTAAAAGATCATTCCCGTGATCCAGAGCAAGTATAGCGGAAGAAAAATAAGCCGCCAGCCAGACCAGTTCTGGTATCTGAGCCAAGGGGAATTAATTGCGCTAACGCCGTGTAACTTGGCAAAGTTCAGTAGCTGTTTAGATGAACTCATTACAACGATTTTTTGACCAGTTTGTCGGTGAATCTCGCTAGCAATAAGGACCGGGGCTCTTTCGCCACCACCGAAGTCACTAGGTGCTGCATTTCGGATAATTATAGAGGTTTTTTTTGACATCTTATGAGACCAACTATAGCATATCAATCTGTAGAGATGTATAATCAATGGATAAGTATGAAGTTTTTTTCTCGTATAATTTCACAAAAAAATATTGCTATTTTTACTCAGCTCGTAGCTGCTGATTTTAAGATAAAATATCAAGGCTCGGCACTGGGCTATTTTTGGTCTTTGCTGAAGCCATTGATGATGTTCTCGGTATTATACTTAGTCTTTGGGGTCATATTCCGAATAGGCGATTCAATTCCAAACTACCCGATCTACCTACTCCTCGGTATTGTGCTGTGGAGCTTTTTCGCCGAAACAACCCAAAATGGACTACAGGCCGTCGTCTCTAGGGAAGACTTGATAAAGAAAATCAGAATACCAAGATGGATCGTTGTACTATCTACGAGCGCATCAGCGTTGATTAACCTAGTGCTGAACCTTGTTGTTGTATTCGTATTTGCTATTTTCACGGGAGTTGATTTCGGCTGGACATCTCTTCTTCTTATAATCTTTATATTAGAGATTTACATACTTGCACTTGGTCTTTCGCTACTTCTTTCCGCCCTTTACGTCAGGTTCAGAGACATAACATATATCTGGGACGTAGTCATTCAAGCTGGTTTCTACGCAACGCCTATTTTGTATCCCATTACTCTCATAACCGACCCCATTATTCTTAAAATAATGATACTCAGCCCAATTGCTAGTTCGATCCAGGGAGCCAGAGATGCATTTGTTACGTCTGAAACTCTCACAATTTCAGAGATTTTTAATTCACCCTACGCATTTCTCATACCGCTAGGAATCTCCCTAACATTTTTTGTAGTCGGTTTACTATACTTTAGAAAACAATCAAAATATTTCGCGGAGAACCTATAAATGGTTGACAATATAGCGATAAAAGTAATAGATGTAAGAAAGTCATTTAAACTTCCTCATCAAAAGAACGACTCGGTAAAGGGCATATTTTTAAACCTCTTTAGGCGCAAAAAGAGTTATGAAAAGCAGGAAGTGCTAAGGGGCATCAGCTTCGAGGCCAAGAAAGGCGAGTTTCTGGGTATTGTTGGAAGAAACGGTGGCGGTAAAAGCACGATACTCAAGATTCTTGCACAGATCTACCAGCCTGACAGCGGCACAGTTGAAATAGACGGAAACCTTACGCCGTTTATCGAGCTAGGGGTCGGCTTTAACCCTGAACTGACTGGCCGCGAAAACGTATTCCTGAATGGTGCACTGCTGGGCTTCACAAAGAAGCGGATGATGAAGATGTACGATGACATTGTTAAGTTTGCGGAACTGGAACAGTTCATGGATCAGAAGCTGAAAAATTACTCATCAGGTATGCAGGTGCGGCTAGCGTTCTCGGTCGCCATACAAGCCAAAACAGACATTCTTTTGATTGATGAAGTGCTTGCGGTTGGAGACGCTAACTTTCAGAAAAAATGTTTTGATGTCTTCGAGAGCTTCAAGGAAGAAGGGAGAACGGTCATCTTTATTTCACACAGCATGCAACAGGTGATTCGATTCTGCGATAGAGCCATCTTAATAAACAAGGGTCAGATTGTTGCAGATGGCGACCCTGAGGTTGTGGCCATCGAGTACGACATGCTGAACGACGAGACTCAAAAAAATAACACATCCAGGCTTAAGCCGAAGACCACCCGAGAGGCAAGAATCATAGAAGATATTCTTTCCGAGTTTTCGGAAGACGACAAACTACTCGAGGTTGCCGCGGGTGACGGAAGAATTGTAAAGATCGTTAACTCACTCGGCATTAAAATGATGGGTACGGACTCAATAAATGGAAAGAAGACTAGCCCCGTGCGCCTGGTTGCTGAACAGAACACTATCGAAGACGTCACGGGGCTGATTATTACGGATAACCGCCCTTCGCTTACTGACGAAGTACTCCAAAACTTAATTGAGGATATTGGTAATGGCAATTTTCCGAAGCTTGAAAAAATCTACATACACATGCCATTTCACCACTACCAGAGCTTCGTAAAGAACCTTGATCCAACGGCACTGCCGCACATCGGTGATCGCCGCGATCCGCTGGACCTTTTACGAAAACTCTCAAGGTACGGTTTTGAAGCCATCACCGTTAGTTCTTATGGAGACCTGGCTTTCCAGTATAGAACTTTCGTTCTGAGAAAATTTGACGAAGACTACAAAGAGGCAATATGGAACTCTTAAAAAAACTGAGAAAAAAAAGAGTCGGTTTTTGGGCAGGAGATCAGAACAACTTTCAGTTCTTAGATCCGCTTATAGAGGATCTTAAAAAACGGTACAGGATAAAGAAGAATTTATTCTCAGACGACCCGACAGCGCTGGGCCGGCAGATGAAGAAGCAAGACTTGTGTTGGTTTGAGTGGGGAAATGGCCCCATAGTAGCGGCCTCACAGCAGAAAAAGACGAGGCCGATCATTAACCGAATCCACCGCTATGAACTATACAGCGAATCCCCAGATCATATAAATTGGGAGCATGTCGATAAGCTCCTATTCTCTTCGCCATCAATGCACCTTAAGTTTGAAAGTAAATTCAGTGACTATTCGAATCAAGTCGACCATGCCACAGTCCCCATTGGCGTCGACACCACGCTCTTCAAATATGCTGAGAAGACAATCACAAAGCAGCTTATATACGTGGGCCGAATACACCCGCACAAAAACCCATCCTTGTTACTGCAGATATTTAGTAAGCTTCTAAAAAAAGACAGTGAATACATGCTTACGATAATTGGTGGATTTGCAGATGAGCTGTTCGAGGAGTACTACAATGACCAGGTTGAAAAGCTTGGGATAAAAGATAATATATCGTTCATAGGCCAGCTTAGCCAGGAAGAAATCGTTCCGTATCTTCAAGATGCTGACTTCTTTCTTATCACCAGCATTATCGAAGGCCTTTCACAGGCTTCTTTAGAGGCGATGTCTTGTGGTGTAAGACCTGTTATCTTTAACTACTATGGTGCTGAGTATGGATACCCACCAACCTGCATCTTTAACACGGTAGATGATGCAGTACAGCTGATATTACAGCCTAAGATAACTCGCATAGAATGCAGAAAAATTATCGAAGAAGGCTTCACGCTAGAACAGTCCCGGAAAAAGATAGCAGAGATTATCGAAGAGCTATTATGAACCCCAGACCTCTATTCTCGATAATTACTACTACATACAACCGTGTTTATTCTGGCTATCTAGCAGAGAATATACTTTCTGTTCAGAGTCAGCTACACCCAAAAAGGTTCACTTATGAGCATATAATTATCGACGATGGCTCCACCGATAATACTCGCCAGTTCGTCAAGACCTACATTGTAAAAGACTCCAGAATAAAATACATTCATCAAAAAAATAGTGGACCTGCTAAGGCGATAAAAAATGCCATAGGCCACGCCCGCGGCGAGTTTATAATTATTTTAGACGACGACGACCTTCTCACCACAGACAGCCTAAGCCTGAGGGCTAAAGAGATTGCGCAAAACCCTGGCATCGGTTTCCTATATGGAAGGGCTGACTGGATTGACGACTACGGGCTTCCAACAAAAGCACTATTCTCGAGTAAGGATGGCGAAAATTTATACGAGCGCCTCCTGATTACGAACTGCATAAACAACGGCACCACTACGTGCAAGACGACCATCATGCAAGAGATTGATTGGCCTGGTTGGCTTGACCGCTCACAGGACTATTTTTTATGGCTCGAGATGCTTCGACCAGATAGAGGCGTCACTCATGCCTATATCGACGAAGTACTCGCACTCTACAGAGATCACGGGTCTAGCTTTAGTGCTCAAGTAGATGACGACGCAAAGAAGAATCAGCGAAGGTTACGTAATAGGAAGATTCGTGAACTTCACGGAAAACAACTTGCATTTCTTGCCGGTGAGGCGCATTGGTGGGTAGAGGAGGCCCATGCGGCAAACGATCATAGGCTAACCCAACTGAGAGATCGAGATGCAAGAATTGATGAACTGCAAGCGGCTCTCAACAGTTTTGCACACTCCAGAGTCGTTAGGGCAGTCGTGAAGTTACGAAACGTTACAAGAGGACGGATCTTCGACCCGCTACTACGGCTCACTGGAAAAGCCAAAGTTAATAGAATCAGGCAGCCCATTAGCAGGCCCGCATACTTCATGGGCGAGGCCTCGTCTGATAGTTGGCCCAATGAAAGGCCTCTAGTTAGTATAGTCACACCGTTTTACAATAGAGCCGATACCATGCCGGAAACCATACGAAGTGTTCTTGGCCAGACGTTTCAGGACTTTGAATACATCATTGTTGATGACGGGTCTACAGATCTTGAATCGAGACATTACTTAAAAAGGATTAAGCACGAAAAAATAAGGGTTGTTTCTCAAGATAATCAAGGTGTCGCCTCCGCAAGAAATACGGGTATTGCGCAGGCGCGCGGTAAGTATATCATGTGTCTTGATTCTGACGACCTCATTGAAATAACTTATTTAGAAAAGTCTGTGCTTGCCTTAGAGGCTAACCCAAAAACATCAATCGTGACATTTAACATGCAGATGTTTGGAAAGCAGAATGATGCGTTTGAGTATGACGAACTTGATCCGCGGTCGCTTATACATGATAATCCACTGATCACCTCTGCCATGTACCGGAAGCAAGTCTGGGTTGATAACGGTGGGTATAAATCTGACATTGGATACGAAGACTGGGAGTTCTGGGTTTCGGCTGCAGAGCACGGGCACTTCTTCATGCGGATCCCCGAAAAACTGTTTCTTTATCGAACTGCAGAGGTCTCGAGATACATCGGTGACCTTCTTGGTCATTCGTTACACTCTGCTACTATTAAGGCGCTGCATCCAGATTTTAAGAAATTAGTTAATCAAAAATTTCGTCACAGCGCTCCGCCTGCGGCCGTTAAAAGCAGCCAGGTGTTTAATAACATGCAGCGAGCCCACCACAACCCCCAGAACAATAAAAAGCGTGTCCTTATAGCCATACCCTGGATGACGTTTGGCGGTGCCGAAACGCTCATAACCAACTACTGTAAACGCGTCGTCGACGCAGTCGACTTAACGTTTTTGACCTCTATAAAAGCTCCCCATGAGTGGGAATATAAGTTTCAAGAACTGAGTAAAAAGATTTATCATATGCCAAACATCTTGCCCTCGGAGTCGTATAACCTTGACTTCATTTCATACCTGATTAACCAAAATGATATTGAGATTCTGCACATTGTCCATAGCGGCTATGTATTCGATATGCTTAAGGAACTAAAGCAGCGACACCCGACACTAGTAGTTATAGTCACCGTATTTAACGACAGGGCGCCATATTTTCAGCAGTCGGTAAACCGGGTGCAGTATATCGATACATTCACAAGCGACAATAGCCACGTGATTCATGAGTACAAGAAGCTTTTGCCAGGAAAAACCGACTTGAGGCTTATTCCTAATGGAGTTGATGCTCAAAAAACCTTTAACCCTCTTAGTTATGATCGATTGGTGATGCGGTCTCAACTTGGGGTTGAGGACGGCGAAGTTGCTTTCGTGTTCATAGGGCGCCTGTCTGAAGAGAAGAATCCGGACGTCTTCGTTGATTTTGCTAAAAGAATGATTGATACAACAGACACAACACGCTTCTACATTATTGGAGACGGGCTTGAAAGACATAACATCGAGAACACGGTCTCTGCGATTAACTCAGATCGCCTTAGCTACCTCGGATACAAGTCGGATGTGTCACCCTATCTTGCTGCCTGCGACGTATTCGTCCTCCCTTCTTCGATTGAGGGTTTCCCGCTCTCTATCCTGGAGGCTATGGCTATGGAAGTAATACCGCTTGCCTCTCGTGTGGGTGGTGTTCCTGATGTTATCACAGACGGAATAGATGGCTTCCTTGTAGCGCCGGGATCTGTCAAAGAACTTGAAAAAGCGGCAAAAAAGATCGTAAACAACGAGGTGCTACTGAAAGAAATGAAAGACAAAGCCCGAAAAACGGTCTTAAGGAAATATTCCACAGAGCAGCTTGGAGAGAACTACAGAACACTGTACGGAATAGAAGGTAAGAAATGAAGATAGTTGTATTTGGAGCGGGCGGCTTCGTAGGAAGAAGCGTATGCCAAGCACTTGAGCATATTCATGACGTCTACCGCGTTTCTCGGAACTACAGCGGCAATAACCCTAAGATGATCAAGGCAGACCTCCTAGACCCCGAAAGTATCCGCAGACTGTTTAGGGATGTTCATCCAGATGCAGTAGTAAATTGCGCTGGCATTGTTGACTCATCTCAGAACGTCTCGCTCAACATGATTTTTACCAAAAACATTCTCAGCGCTTGCGGACAGTCCCCATCGATACACAAGATAGTAATTGCAGGCTCAGCAGCTGTTTACGGAGCACTCGATACTAGCCAGGAACTTCCAGTAGGCGAGGAATACAGGCTACATTCAAAGCAGGGCTACGGTCTCTCGAAGCGACAAGAAGAGGGCATAGCGTTACGATTCGCTAGTGAAAACAGCGACGTAAGTGTTGTGGTCCTTAGGATATTTAACCCAATTGGTGTTGGTATGGCGAAAAAGTTTTTTGTATCAAGCCTCATTCACCAAGTTAAAGCAGTTGTTGAGGGAAAAAATGACCGCATTTCAATCTCTAGGCTAGATTCTAGCCGAGATTATATTTCAATCGAAGATGTCGCTGACGCCTTCGTGACAGTAATTGAGGGTAGACCCTCGCACACCATATACAACGTAGGCTCGGGAAAGTCGACTTTTAATAAAGAGATCTTAGACTTCGTTATTAAAAGTAGTAAAATAGATGAAGTTCCTGGGATTGTTGAGACGTCATCGACTCCAGAAGAAAGAGTTGCGAGTCAAGCAGATATTGGTCGTATTAAGCAGGACCTGCAATGGCAACCCACGCGAAATATTGAAGATGTAATCGAGAGGATAGTGCATGAAGAGCTCAGTCGTTAATCGGATTGAAACAATAATTGTGGGAGCGGGCGTCGCTGGACAATTAATAGCAAAAAATATCAAGACCAACGAAGGGTCGGGGCTGCATGTTGTTGGATTTGTTGATGACTATGTGAGCAAAAGCAGCGAAACGGTGGATGGGTTGTCAGTTATGGGTGTAATTAAAGACCTGCCTCAATTAATACGCGACCACTCAGTAGAGGAAATCATTTTTGCGATGCCTTCTGAAAGGGGCAAGAAAGTTCGGGAAGTGGTTGAACTAACGATGGGGCTAGGTATTGGCTACAAAATTCTTCCACGCCTCGCAGAGGTTCTAAAACAAGATTTTGAGCAGGACTACCTTAGGTACGTGCGCAGGGTTAAACCAGAAGATCTGCTTGGTGGAGAAATACTTAAGACTGATCAGGCTGAAATTGTAGATTTTGCTTCAAATCAGACAATCTTAATTACCGGTGCCGCAGGTTCAATTGGTTCAGAACTGAGTCGCCAAGTGATCGCCTACGGTGCAAAGAAGGTCGTACTCTTCGACTGGTGGGAAAACGGTATATTTGAATTACGTACCCAAATTATTGAAAACTATCCAGATGCAACCGTAGAGTATATTATCGGAGACATCAAAGATCGAAGCAAGCTTGATCAGGTTATGATGAAGTTCACCCCAGATACTGTTTTTCACGCTGCCGCTTATAAGCATGTTCCCTTGATGGAGGGTAATCCCGCCGAGGCGATTAAGAATAACATCTTTGGGACAAAAACGGTAGCAGAGCTTGCTATCAAAAATAAGGTCAAAAAATTTGTTCTAGTTTCAACCGATAAAGCAGTTAACCCTACGAATATTATGGGCGCTACCAAGCGAGCAGCTGAGCAGGTCATTCACATCCTCTCCCAAAGCCAAGATAAAACGATTTTCTCTGCAGTTCGTTTTGGCAATGTGATCAATAGTAATGGCAGTGCAATCCCTTTCTTTGAGAAACAAATTGAAAAAGGTGGGCCTGTCACTGTGACGCACAAAGACGTCACACGGTTCTTTATGACCATCCCTGAGGCAGTTCACCTCATTCTCCAGTCCTGGGTTATGGGAGAAAATAATGACCTTTTTGTGTTAGATATGGGAGAGTCAATTAAGATATACGATCTCGCAAAGTTGCTGATAACTCTTCACGGCTATATACCCGAAGAAGAAATTAAGATTGAAATCGTAGGCCTCAGGCCGGGCGAGAAGCTGTACGAAGAGGTGCTGGTGAAGGAAGAAGAGACAAGCGCGACGTCTGTAAAGAAAATATTTAGAACTCAGAACTATGTGAGCCTAGACATGACCGCCTACTTGCAGCAACTCGTAACTATACAAGATTTCGTTCAAGCGGATGCTCTAAATGAAACCAACATACGAGCACTCATGCAGGAGCTTGTCTCCACCTATCGCCCCGCAAACAACTAGAATGAAACAGTTTGAGTGCGCGAAAGTCCATTGACCGTCGGCGGGTAATTAAAGACCCAGGCGCCTTGGTAGCGCGACACTACCGACACAGTATATGTTCCCTGCGGAAGATCTCTCTGGCTGGAAACTGTCACCGTGGCACCGGGCTGAACCATTGTTTCTACCGAAGAGGGTAGATCAAAGTTTGCCCCAGCTGCGTTCCTTGTTGAAAAAACGATACGCCCAATATTTATCGCGGCCTGCCCCGTGTTCCTTACGTTGATAGACGCCGTCAGTCTCGAGACCGACGAGTCTATTTGGGATATGGCAACATCGTATGAAGCAATTGATGGAGATGGGTTGAGAATAAGGCTACCAGAAGTTCTAATGTTCGTGTTGAGTGCTGTGGGGAAAGAACCGATCCATGCATTGTTGAAGTTATTAACCATGAAGTACGTCAACTCCCCAGAAAAGTCGAAGCTGCGTGATTGAGAATAAGTCACTGTCGCCCCGGCGGGAATAACAAGGTTTTGGGAAGGAAAATCATAATTACGCCCGCTGCTATCGCGAGCTGCTATAACAATACGGCCAACGTTTACAGAATTTGTTGGGCTGTTGTTTCTGATCTGCATGCTAGCTGTGACGTTTTCATCAGCCAGTGGCTTAGCGGGGCTAAAACTGAGGCTGCTAATAATAACTGGGTTCGCCCTGACTATGAATGAGCCAGACCTTGTTATGGCTGACGATGTCGATCGTGGCTGCGTAGCGTCCCACACCCCAGAAGTTGATCTGTTGGATAAGAAGTATGTGTAACTACCAGCATCAAGGAATTGCCTAGTTTTATTGAAGCTGTAGGTGCCACCTGCTGGAATGACCACAGATGCATCTGACGGGAAGTCACGGTTTTGGCCGCTAGGATCGCGTACTGCGAGTACCAATCTTCCCAGGTTCACTTCTCTGTTACTTGTATTACGTACGGTGAAAGTGGCACCTGTGCTGGTGCCTGCATACACATCTTGGCCCGCACCTATCACTACAGAGTTGTTCAGGGCCGGATTAACGCCTACATTTGCGCTAAGCGTGCGGATCGTGCCCACGCCGTTGTAGGGGTAAGAGTTGCTTGCCCAACCTCCCAACGCATCGTTGTATGAGCACGTGAAAAGCTCTAAGCTGCCAGCGCTTGTCAGCGTTCTTGCAAATGATACCGTCGTCGTCGAGTTGGCACCCAGGGTATTTACGTGGTTAAACCCAAAGTCAAACCATTGCCCGTTTAGGCGACCACAAATTCCTAGACCACCGACGTTTACGGGCGAGTTAAGGGAGTTGCTGACGGTGTAGGACGCAGTTATAACGTCAGCCTGCACGAGCGAACCTACCGACTTATTAATCGTTAGGTTTGAGCCAAGCGTGATGGATCCATTTACCGCTGATGTTGAACCAAACCAGTCCACAAAGTAGTGATAAAAGTTTCTATTTCCGTATGCTCCACATGGCGCCGTTCCCCATCCGGCAGCAAGTGTTGCTGGATTTGGCTGATAGGGTGTGTAGTTATAAAGTGCCTGGGTGGCGCGATTCTGAATGTTTATTGTAGAGCCACCACAGTTGATGTCTGGGCTGAAACGAACAAAGTTCTGGCCAAGTGTGTATGGCGTAAACCATGTAGGAGATTGGTTTATGATCGCACGGAACATTCTGGCCGTCCACCTAATCTGGTTAGTAAGGCCGTAATACTGTGAGTCACAGGCGGCAGTATCAGGACAGCCGTATCCTGTCGCGGTTCTGTACTGTGATGAATCTGGGATTGGCCAGGTATCAGTAACAAGGCTTTGCTCTTTCTGTAGTTTTACAATAAGTACCTGGGGGTTAATTGAGAACTCTTGTGATGCATCGAAGATAATTTGAGCAGAGGTTTTTCCGCCCTCTGAGAAGTCTTTGAGACAGGTGAACGGGGGAGCGTAACCTCTTGCTGCAGCCCACTGAGCGCGCGTTCCTCCGCCAAATTCTGAAATCGCTGTGCCGTTCGTGTCACAAACGGCAACCTTGCTATTTAGAAAGCTCTGAATTGCCGCTGCGTTCATTGTATTGCTATTAGTAAATACCGCATCTTCTATTATGTTACCCGGCTGCCAGTTGGCAAGCGATGCTGCAGACACATCTTGTTGAGGTGCCAATAAAGTAGCGCCTGCAAGGATTGAAAGTGAAAAAATGAGCCGCGGGAGGTATACCATGTATGTACTACGGAGCTTATTCACAAAGATATTTCCTCTCTGACTGTAACTTCCACACCCTCGACAGTAATCACAATTGTTGCTAACCAGTTTGGCGAGCTCCCAAGCAGTGAAAGAGGTACATCAAAGCCCTTACAGGTCGATCCATTTGGTAGCGCTTGGATGCCCACGGGCTCTACGGTAACTGACTGGCTGCTCGAAGACGTAAGATTAATCGCACAGCTTCCGATATTAGAGAGCTTATCTATAAATATTCTTATTGAGTAGGAGTCCTGACCAACATTAGATGAAGTAACATAGGCCGTGATTTTGGTATCGTTGTTAATGTCGTTCTCGTGATCTAAAGATTCCTCCTTTATTCTTTCCCCTTCATCTCGCTGCTCAGAAGTGGGGGGCTCTAGGTTGACAGAATCGGAAGTGTTGTTTTTCTTCGCACTTTCGGGCTGATTAAGCGCGAACACAAAGGCACCAAGAAGAAGAGAAACAATTAAAATCAATGCAGCTGATATAACTATGATTTTTTTGGTCTTTTTTTGGTCTTTTTTTATTTTCATATGCAGGTAAGTGCCTTTATACCTCTATTATAACATAAGGACGAAATTCAGGGCACCGCTAATCAAGCTAGAATCGCCCAATTCCAATATATCTAGCACCAGCCGCCTTTACGTCTGCAGACACGAGCTTATTAACAGCATCTACGCACAACGTTAACGAGCTTTTTTTAATCGAGTCTAGCAGTTCTTCACCAATAAACTCTGGCCAGTCAGTTGCAACTATGCAGGCATCGGCTCCGATCAGGGCATCATCAATCGAAAAGCCTATCAGGACCTCTTTCGATAAGTATTCTAATGCTTCTTCATTCGCCTGAGGGTCATATACTTTCACGACGTAGCCCTTATTACTAAAGATGTTCGCGATTTGAATACCCGGTGACTTTCTTGTGTCACTCGTTCCAGCTTTGAAAGACAAGCCAAGTACAGTAATTGTTTGCTCGTGGGGTAAATGGACCGGGAGGTTGCTTAGTGTCTTTGAGACGACATAGAGCGGCATCGAGCTGTTAATTTTCTGAGACGCCTCCATAATGGTTAAAGAGACGCCATGTTCTTTACCGCTTGCTATTAAACCGTCAACATCCTTAGGAAAACAACCGCCACCATAACCACGGCCGGCGTTTAGAAAATCTCTTCCTATCCGGCCATCAGATCCTACTGCGTCCATTACCTCTACGATGTCTGCACCAACGGCGTCTGAAAGCTTAGCTATTGAGTTTGCGAAAGAGATCTTTAAGGATAGAAAGGCGTTCGCCGTCACCTTTATCAATTCAGCACTTTGAAGCCCTGTTCGAAAATATAGGCCCTTTCTATTAACTCTTTTCACACCGCTTTTGCTTGCAATGTGGTCCCTTTTATCCTCAAGGCCTTTGTATATATTCTCAACCTTTTGTATCGCGACCATACTTTCCCCTCCTAGCACGATACGATCGAAGTAGAGGCTATCTACGATTGAAGTGCCCTCCCTTAAGAACTCTGGGTTAGAAACGTAGCCGACAGATTTATGAGAAGCACTAAATAGATCCACGATCTTGTGGCCAGTTCCAACAGGAACTGTACTTTTTTGAACATAAACCACCTCATCTTTACACAAAGACAGAGCTTCTCGAGCTGCCTCAAAGACATGCGATAGGTTTAAGCTACCATCTTTATTCTCAGGTGTGCCGACACACGAGAAGATAATATCGCTGTCAGGGATTGCCTTAAGGTAGTCGTCTGTTGGGATCAGCAAACCGTCACTCAGTGCCGAAGCGATGAGCTTATCTAGGCCTGACTCAAAAAAGAAGGACTTACCAGATTTTATTATTTCTAAGCGAGTCTTGTCCGGTTCAACCGCATATACCTTATAGCCAGCATTACTTAACAAGGCTGCAGTCGTTAGCCCTACATATCCCGCGCCAAGTACGGTGATAGTTTTTTTATAAGAAGATGCCATTCGCATAATTATATTACACTTAAATTACCCTGTACAGAATGACTGGGATATAATGGAACACATGAAAAGAATTATTGTCAGCGGTTTCTTTAACCCACTTCACGGCGGTCACCTTAATTTGTTCGAAGCAGCGAAAGCCATGGGAGATTACCTTATTGTCATTGTGAATAACGACATTCACCAGATGACCAAAAAGGGAAAGATTATCCTTAATGAGCAAAACCGCGCTAGGCTAGTTGGTGCCCTACGGGTTGTTGATGAGGTTGTTATTGGTATTGACCCAGAAGACCCAACCTGGCCGAGCACCAAGACGCTTGAACTGATTGCTAATACATATCCCGACGATGAATTAATCTTTTGTAATGGTGGTGACGACAGGGCAAATGGCGACGAGTTACCTGGGCCAGAAGCAGACATGTGTCGCCAAAAGAATATAAAAATGGTGTTCCAGGTTGGGGATGTCACCAAGGCCGACTCATCGACGCGGATTAATAAGGCAACTGGGCAAGAATAGAAAAGACCCCCGCAGGGGCCTTTTCAGGCGCTCCTTGGGGGTCGGGGATTTACTCGAACAGCATAATTACCCTGTACCTCGCTAGCCTACGTTCGTTTTTGATAAAGCGAACCGTCAGGTAGGCGATCCACACGTGGACCAAGGCGACTACTAAAAAGTAGATCGACTGGCTGGACGCCAGAGCGATGTTGTCTTCGATCACAAACGTTGCGACTCCGTTTATGGCGGCGAAAACCAACACAATCGCACTGCTTACTCTGCGAGTAAACCGCAACAATGTGTCGCGGTGGTCTTTGTCGAAGTGAGACAGGTAAATCAATGTAAATGGCCAAAAAACGTGGACAAGAACAGCTATAGCGGCAAGCGATGCACTTACCAATACTATGGTGTCGAGCATGGTACCTCAATCGGTCGGGATCTGTGAGTAAGGGCTGTTAACGTGCAGTAAATCTTGATTGATTATATCATATAAAGAGCGATAAAGCAATTAATAGGTGAGGGGACGAGTGTTCTCAACCACCTGCTTCATCTTCGTCTCAAACAACCCAGCGTCAAAGCGCTTAGCTTTACGGTGCAGTGTTGCCGGCAGGAAGCTGAGTGTCTCGAACCTTTGGATCGCGGCGCACAGGCTGTCGACTGTTTGGTTTTCAAAGAACACGCCACTTTCGCCGTCTTGGACAATGTCCAGGGCGCCACCTTTTTTATAGGCGATCACGGGGATACCGGCGGCCAAGGCTTCCACGGCGGCTATGCCGAAGTCTTCTTCACCCGGGAATAAGAAGCCTTTGGCGTGGTGGGCTAGGCGCACCAGCTCTTCGTCGCTGACGCGGCCTGGGAATTTCACGCTAGGGCCGGCTAAGGCTTTGAGCCTGTTGGTGTCGATGCCGCTGCCAAGGATGGTGAGATCGAGCTTTAGGCGGTTGGCGGCCTGTACGGCTAAGTCGAAGCGCTTGTAGGGCACGTGCCTGCCCCACATAATATAGCCGCTGCGGTCTGACTTTGGCGGTGGCGTAAAGCGGGCGACGTTAACCGGCGGGTGAATCACGGTGCTGGGCTTGTTGTAGTACTGCTTTATGCGCTGCTGCGTGACGCTGGAGTTGGCGATCAGAACGTCGATGTCTTGTACCGAGGCAAGGTCGAGCTTACGCATCCGCTTCACAAAAAAAGGAATCACCGGGCGAATCAGCGGCGTGAAGATCCCAAAAGTGAATTCTTTCTTAAAATCTTCGTAGTGGCTCCAATAGTAGCGAATTGGCGTATGAATGTAGGCGATGTGCACCTGGCCTGGGCGGGTTTTGCGCACCGCTTTGGCCTCGGCGCTGCTACTACTTATGATGATGTCGTAATCCGACAGGTCAAGCGCCCGAAAGGCCTTGGCCCGCAGGGTTGGCCACAGCGTGTGCTTGTAACGCAGAAAAGCTGGCAGGCGCGTTTGTAGGTAGGTAGTCCGAACGTC
>Ga0136561_1000337_pt1 | contig 16188 bp, 27 predicted proteins | sample AntRauMeHopE1498_FD_104641 | JGI IMG/M metagenome (GOLD analysis project Ga0136561, IMG submission 104641) | Saline lake microbial communities from Rauer Islands, Antarctica - Metagenome Hop E1 #498 | ecosystem: Environmental > Aquatic > Non-marine Saline and Alkaline > Saline | place... | reverse complement strand
TTTATTGCACACTTACACCCACCATCAGTTGAACGCTGACAGTAGCAAGCGTGTGCTCCTGAACCATTCATATTGTCGAATATCTCATCTAGCGTATTAGCTTGGGGTTTGGGGGTCATGACTCTGACTCTCTTTCGTCTAGCTCATCTTGTAGTTGGTCATAGGTGTAAAGCTTCAAACTGTCTACTGAGCGTGAATGTCCACTATTGTTTATTCTATCGTCTATTATACTGGCGTACCTGCTTATAATAGTTCCTGCACTCTCAGGATTTTCTTGGGTAGCGTTTAACATATCCCACAGTAGCTTAAAGACTGCACGTTCTTTAGTATCTAAAATGTTACTCATCTACTTGTTCTCCTTTAGTTGTTTTATGCTCATATTAGTTCTGCCAATTCCTTATTGTAAATCTGTTCTGCCATTTGTCTGGATATATCAAACACTTTACCAATCTCTGCAAACGTGCAACCGCACTCACGCATTGTGTACACAATTACAGGTCGTAACAGTTGCTCGTTAAATAGATCCTCAAGTGTTCCGTCTTTGGTTTTGATCCCATTCCGAAGCTTCTTTATATTCTCAATATTTGCTTTTGTCTGTACTGGACGTCCTGCCATTACAACTCCTTCTCTAATTTATTTATATAACTTACTAATTTACCTATTGTTACAATGTATTGCTCGTTATAACCAACTTTAGTAGTTTTTACACGTTGCCAGTCTGGTACAATTTCAACTAATTCTTTAGTAATTTTTAATTGGTTTAATCGTTTAGCCATGATATTGCTTTCGGTTGATTGTCTGGCTTTGGTCTTATTGTTAATTTCTCTAAACTTTCGTCTATGCCTTCCATAAACGGTGCTTTATACTTCGGTTCAATCTCTTTCGGTTCACTTCGGTACTTAACTGCTCTGAAGCGTCCGATCCTTTTAGTGTCAACCATTCCTTTACTAGTAAGCTCGGATAGCCTAGCACTAGCTTCATAACCAACAAACAACTCTCCTAAGTGTGGTTGCATAAAATCTTTAGCTAAAAACCACCGTTTCGGCTCTCGTTCCATTATTTTCATTATCTTTTCTTGCTGTGTCATCTTATCCTTTCACTTCCAGTGCTACTAGCACAAAGAATATTATTGTTATTATTGTCCAGATCATTTAGCTACTTTAATCTTGTAGCCGTCTACAACTTTAACTTCATTAATCCAAAGATCATTTATTTCTACATCTTCAATATTAACTTCTAAGTTGTCCACTAAGTGCTGTTTTGCCATTCCCAAAGCTTCATCATAGTTGTACTTGTCATTGACAAAGTGAAACCATTCAGCTTCTTGGTTCTCGCTGTGCATTCCCCAATTTATTATTGCTAGATATAACTTCATTAGTAGTTACCTCTTGAAGCTTCTTGCTGTTCTTCGGATCGTTGGACCATTTTCATTCCGTTCAATCTGTCATTCCAATAAAGAAACTGCATATTGTTTTGAATGTATTTTATCCAGTTTTCTCGGTGATATGTTTCAGTCGTAACTTCTACGGCTTGCTTATTATGTATATGTTTTACTTTTATATCCTTTTCTAAGTATTCACCATACTCACAGCCGTCACAATGTCGGTTACCAATTAGCGTTTTATGACAAGTACAAACACACATTATAGTTCCTCACTTTCTGGCAAGCTTTCGTATTGCTCTTTTAATTCTGCACTTATTAGGTTATGGCGTTCAATACGTCCAAGCCCTTCTTCAACGCTCTCGCTGTCATTACTAGATGTGACAAGTACAGTCACGTCATTAACCTTTACGATTAAGTTATATTCAATATCGGCTTCTTCTCCGAACTCTTTATATGTCATTATGATACCCTCACAACTTCCACGCCATTGACTTCCATAAAGTCTACAGCTTTAATTGTTGCTAGTGGTCTAAGTATTTTCTCAAACTTTGCAACGCTTTCGTCCATTTTTACAAGGTGGCTAGGATAGCCCTTACTTGCTTCGGTTGCTATTTCTACGGCTAGATCGTGCACGCTTGTGCTTTTCAATCTTTCTATAATTTCGCTTCTTGATAGTTTCATTTTAGTTCCTTTGCTTTAGGGTTGGTATATAACCAATGCTTATTCTCTGTGATATAAGTTCTTCCATTATCCTCTTTAATGACTAAAACTCTTTTAATAGGTTTATTGTTTCCTACGCTTCCAGAAGTGCAATTAACGTATTCATTGCTTTTATCTTGAAATTCTATTTTATATTCTATTGTCATTTTCTTAGTTCCTTTCTTTTAATGATACTTACAGTATATATCACCGCATAGTATATGTCAAGTGTTTAGTTGCTTTAATGCTACGTATTAACACCGACAGTATTATCAATGTAAGCATTACCATTATTAGTATTAGTTCTGTATCGCTTGCAAACAGTATATATATAACTATGGCGTCAATCATTAGTAGTTACCTATTAATATAGTTAGTTCAATCAATCCATACACTGCTAGAACTCCAACAGTGTAGTCAAATAGCTTGTTCATTTCTTTCCTTTCAACGTGATAAACACGTACTTATTAGGTGTTAAATAGTGGCGTATAGTAAACATTATGCTTCTACTTTCTTTGGTTCATTACGTTCAACTTGCGTATGTTCAAATACTAGTACAGTTTTATGGCTAACACCTGTGTGTGCTTCACCGTCCTCAAGCTTCTCAAACTCATCACCCTTAAAGGTCCAAGTTTTAAGAGTTGCTTTTTGTCCTTTAATGACATGATAGCCACGTGTCAACCATTGGTTATATGTTCCATGTTCCCATCTTGAAGCTTCATATTTAGGCTGTATTGCATATAGTTCATACATAGGGCGTTTCTTAAACTCTGGCTTTTTATATTCTCCTGCGTGGTAGCGTTCACCTTTTCCACCTAGCTTTTCACTTGCTTCTTTCCAAGCGTCACCATGCCAAACACGTTTCTTAAGTGTGTTGTTCTGTTCTGCTACAGCGTGGGCAAGTTCATGTATTAAAGTATTATTCAATTCAGCGTCCGAACCATTTTCAACAAAATCATCATGTATAACAATTTTATTAGTACCATGTTGATAGTAAGCTAAAGCATTACCATGTACAGGGTCAACAAACAATTCAGGCGTTTTAACTGTATAGCCTGCTTCTCTTGCGTCTTGTGCTAGTTTCATCAATTCTTTTTCTAGATCTTGTATTAACATTGTAGTTCCTTTTCTTTTAATGATACCTCTATTGTAGCAAAGATATTGACATAATGCAAGTACTTTATTGACATAATACAACCAACAGGGATAATTCCACCGATTTGGCGTGCAAACCAATATAGAACTATTACACAGCATTGACTTAATGGTATTATAAGATATATGAATGATACAGATATAACTACATTAGAAGAACTTACAGCAGAAGAACTTACTTTTTCCAAGTTAGTTGCTAAAGGTGTAAGCGGTACTACAGCGTATAGGCGTGCGTTCCCAGAGAAGTCACATTTAACGTATGACACTATGAGGGTATACGCAAGTAAGTTATTAGCACAAGTTAATATCTTAACAGAGGTGACAACCAGTAAAGAACGTGCTTCACGTATGGTAAGGCTTGCAGAAGAACGGATTGAAGATATATTAATCAACGATTTATCAGATACAAAAGGTAGTAAAGTTGCAGATGTAGCCATGTTTATGTACGAGCAGGGTAACGGTAAAGCTACCCAGAAAGTACAGCATACAGGTGCATTCGTATCTGTTAACTACAACTTATCAGGCAAGGAAGAAGCTATACCTCAGGAGATCATTGACCAGTTGAAGGACCAAGAAGAATAATATAGAAAATATTTCCAGAAATATATATTTATATGCCCCCCCACCTCTGTTGGCTTCCAAAAGCTACTCCCAGTTCTAGTATATATATGTATAACCATAGGGGAGTGTCTAGCCAGACATCAACTGTACACGTGATTGTAAAATAATTTTTCACTGTATATATTGACTATGACCATGAACATGTATATAGTCATAGTCATGAACATATATATCAATAAGCTAAATACCGAACGACTTGAAAAAGAACCGAACAAGAGTGGCTTGATAAATCAACTACTTGAACGTCACTATTCTATAGGTGAGAATGTACCTGAGAAAAATATTTCGTTGGCTGACGCCAATATAGTGGAAGCTAGTAAGGCGTTAAGGGAAGCACCTGTGCCGACTGCTGACAGGAGTGGAATTGACGATAAGGGAAATATCTTTACTGCTAGTACACCTGTAGGACCGAACCTATTTTTTGATGAGTTTAATGAAGCGAAGGAAGCTGGTAAGCGTGATGTGCCTAAGTGTTGCACGCTGAAGAACCCTTGTAAGCACTGGCAGAACGACAGTGATCGTGAGGGTTATGTGAACACCTTTACAGGGGGGTTTAGAGAATATGAAGTATAAAATAAGGGAGAAATAAATGACTATTCAAGATGACAACGAAGCACGAAAGAACGTACTAGCAGGGGCAGAACTGATTTACAATCCAGTTAAAACCACTCTAGGACCAAAAGGCAGAAACGTGCTGATTAAGGATAAGTTTGGCAAGTTTACCGTTACCCATGATGGTGTGACCGTTGCTAGAAGTATCAACTTGAAGGACGATCCGAAGTCTATTGGTGTTGAGATAGTAAAAGAAGCAAGTCGTAAAATGGACGAAGTTGGTGATGGTACTACCTCAGTGACAGTTTTGACCTACCACCTGATTAAACTGGCGAACGAGTTAGTTGAGAAGGGTGAAAGTCCTATGATGATTAAACGTGAACTTGAGAACCTACTACCTGGACTGCTTGCGAAGGTGGACGCTCAAGGTATCAAGATCAAGGCGAACCACGAAGATGTGAAGAATGTCGCTACCGTATCTGTTGGTGACGAGAAGCTTGGTACTCTAGTGGCTGACTTGCTCAGTGAAATTGGCTTTGACGGTGCAATCGCAGTTGAAGTGACCAAAGAACTTGAAACGACTAGCGAAGTTATTAAAGGCTACTCATTTGACCGAGGTTACATGAACCCCTACTTTGCTGGTGATAACAGGGAAGTTAGCCTGAAGAACCCTGCAATTATTGTCACTAGTGGAGTGATGACCGACCTAGAGGAATACAAGAACGTGTTTGATAGTTTGTTTGAGAACAACATTAAAAACGTGCTAGTTATCGCTGACAACATTGAAGCTGACGCTTTGAACACTCTGATATTGAATAAAGTCAAAGGTGCACTAAATGTGGTTGCAGTGAAAGCCCCAGGACACCAAGAAGGCAAACTAGATAACTTGAAAGATATTTGTACCATTACTGGTGCTGAACTGATAGATCCAACAATCGGTGACTGGCAAGAGAAGCTTGGCTTTAACACTCTAGGTGCTGCAGAAAAGATCACAATTGGCTATGACGAAACAATTATTGTCAATGGAATGGGTGATAAGGAAGCAATCAAGACTAGAGTTACCGACCTGAACCGTAGACTGAAGAAAGCTAAAGTTGATACCAAAGACGATATTCTACACCGTATCGCTAAACTAGAAGGTAAAGTTGGCTTTATCCGAGTTGGTGGTGCTACTGAAACGGCTGCAGAGGAAACCAAGTACCGTATTGATGACGCTGTATATTCAGTAAAGGCTGCATTGAAAGAAGGTATTTGTGCAGGTGGTGGTGTGACTTTGAGAGATATTGGACTGACTATAAGCACTGATAAATTAGTAGAAGGAATTGTGCACGAAGCACTTTGCATGCCAGAAAGGGTACTACTTGAAAACTCATCTATAGATCCTGACGAACGTGCAATGCTGAAAACTGGTGAAGGTATTAACGTACTTACTGGCGATCACATTGAAATGGTTAAAGAGGGAATTGTTGATCCAGTAAAGGTTACCAAAGAAGTTGTACGTAACGCTTTCACTCAAGCAATGGTGGCAATCAGTGTTGGTGGTGCAATCGTAGATGTTCAACTATCACAGGAAGAATTAACACAATTAATGGGAATGGGGCAATAGAATGAAAACTATTGATGTTGAGGACGCAATGGCGTTGGAAGAAATGGAACAGGTTAGCTTGCGAAATGGTAGAACTCGCAGGGCTATTAACAATACCTACGGTGTAAAATCACCGACCAAGAAAAGACGGAAGTTATCAGGCAACCGAAAATGGAAAGATAAGGACGCTCAGTACGTAGAACTTGAAGGTCAAATGGCTGCTAAAGAGTTCAATGCACGCCAAAACGGTATCAAGGCTTTGAAGAATATTGAGAAGCAACGAGCGAAGCAGAACAAGAAGCACAGCTTATATTAAAGCAAGTGTTTGTGTTAATATTAGATTAAACACAAACATCTTCAAAACAGAAAAAACTTAAATAAAGGAGATGAAATGCCGAAAAAAGGACATAAACTATCAGACGAACAGAAAGCTGCTATGGCTGCAGGTAGAGCAAGATCTAAAGCTAATAAAGATGAACCAGACTTCGTACCTACACAGGTAGTGGAAGCTAAAGCGAAAGCTGAAGCACTGAAAGAACCCACAGTAAAAGATGAAACAATTGACGTGGCAGAGGAAACACCGAGTTCACCTGCATTACCAGTTGCACCACAAGTAGATGTTGCTTTGATAGCTTCAATCGTGGCTGCAACCCTAGAACTGCAGAAGCAAAACCCACAAGCTATGGCTGCTGCACCGTCACAGAAAATTGATGAAATTGCACGATTATCTGGTGCTTCAGTTGGTGCTAACGGAGTAGAGGGTATTGTTAGTAAATATCCAGTAGAAAAGTCCTACTACCCTGATCCAACTAACCGATTAATGGCAGAGCCGAGTTTACAGAGATTTGCACTGCAACACAACTATCTATTCAGATGGAATGTTGACGGAGTAGAGTACATTAAAAATAACGTGGCGTTTTCTGAACCACGCTTCACTTTAGAACTGTTTAGAAAAATCTATGATGATGATGGAGTGCCTACAGGTAAGGCTGCACTTGTCACCAGAAATATGCTTCACGAAGATCAAATGACTACCAGAATGGCTTCAGTCAAACTTGGACTAGTTGAGAAGTTTGGTGAAGGTGAAGATAATATGCGTGAATTGATGGACGAAGTACGATACTGGCGAATGCAACAGTGGTTGTTCCAGGTATTTTCACCAGCTAAGATTGAAACACACCGAAAACGTCCAACTACTCAGGTAATTGACGGCAAGGTTGTGGAAGTCTTTGACACTGAAACACTAATAGACAAGGAAAGTGCTCAAACACAATCGTCTACACTACAGTCACAAGCTGGCGTTGGTGGCGTGGCTACACCAGAGTAGACAAATGGAGAATGAGAAGTTTGTATACAAACCTCATACAAAACAACAGAGAGCACACAAAGCTTTTCTAGTTGATGGATATGATAGGGGTACTTTGTTTTGGGGTAGACAGGTTGGTAAATCACTGTGGTCAGTGAAACATACCGAAATGGGTGCTACTTATAAGCAAGGTCCTTATCATATTGTTTTCAATACTCACAAACACGCTAAAAAGGTCATGTGGCGTCAATATAAGCATACGATCCCTGAAGAAATGATCTATGAAACCAACGATACAGACCTACTTATTACACTGAACTACATAAAAGGTGCATTTAATTTACCTGGTATTGGCTGGCAAGCTATAAAACACAATCAGGAAGCACAACGCTCAACAATTCAATTACTTGGATCAGACTATGCTGATGACGATAGAGGTTTGAAGTCCAATGGAATGATATTTGATGAGTACCAAGACCAAGATCCAATGAACTTTGAGGACGTTTATAAATACTTCTTCACCACCACTCAAGGTTGGGCTTGCTTTATGGGTACTGCAAAGGGCTATAACCACTGGTGGGAACTACTTGAGTATGCTAAACAGGCTAAACACAAGCGTTGGTTCTACCTTGAAGCTAAATATATGGATAACCCTGCAATTATGCCGTCACCACAAGAATGGTATGCAACTGAGAAGCAAGAAGCACTGGACAGAGGTGAAATGGAAAGCTTTGAGAGAGAAGTTGAACTTAAGTTTACAGCCACAGCAGGGCAAGTTTACAAGTGGTTCAAACGTGAGATCCACGTTATACCTCAAAACGACAGGCGTATACCTGAGAATGGCACTATATATGTGACTTGGGATTTTGGTTGGAGTGAAGGACACCCTACAGCCATAAATATAGTGGAGATAGATAATCATGGTAAATGGTTCGTAACTGATGAGATCCATGAGTTCTACAAAGATATAGATGAATTGCTTCCTGCACTGAAAACTAAAATAGGAGAGCGTAAAATCACAGCAATTGTGGCTGATAGTGCACGTCCTGACCTAATTGACCGACTAATGAAGCTATTACCTGAAACTTTTGGTAAAATAATACCAGTAATACCTGCACCGAAGCGTCAAAACTCAGTGCCAGACGGTATTGCAGTGTTTGGGGCAATGGTAAAACCTAAGATCCAGCTTACTGGACTACCAGAACCAGACGTTTATTTCACAGAAAATTGTAAGTTTACCAATTACCAGATGGAGAACTACAAATATGCCGAGGTTAAGGACGAGAACAGAAACCCTTCTGACTTGCCGATCAAAAAAGATGATGACCACCCTGACGGTTTACGCTATCTTAAGCTATACTTGAAGTATGGATTACCAGATAGAAAACAATCAAAATACAAAAAACCAACATTTAACACCTATGGGTTAATGAATTAAGGAGAAACAAAAATGAGTAAAACTTTAGATGAAATGACCAACATGAGTAAACAGGAAAAACAGCTTTCTAGGGATTATAGAGAGGATATTGACCAACATGACGGTGCAATTGAGGACTATGACGCATATGAAGCTATGGATATGGGTAAAACCTACGATCCAGTAAGTCGTAAAACTGGCAACGGCTTGACCGATAACATGACTGCAACGATTTACCTAGAGCGTGCAGCACGTGTAGCAGGACAATTACCTGAAGGTGAAACTATGGCAGTTGGTAAAAAAGACTATGGCAAGGGTATGTTCTTGGATATTTTGCGTAATAAGTGGATCTATCCTAACGCTAACTCACAGTTTGACTTCCTGACTAAAATGTTTATCTGGCAGTATGGCTCAAGCCAATACAACTACATGCCTATGCACTATGACATTAACGTGAATGAAAGCACTGGATATGTTGGACCTGATTGTTGGCTATGGTCACCGAGAATGTTTATACCTCAGAGTGGCTTCACTTCAATTAGTGATATGGACTATGTTCATGGACTAGCCGAGAAGTCACCACGTTTCTTTGAAGATATTATTGATGACGAAGATGATGACACTTGGGATAAAGAAGCTATTGAAAGCGTTATAACACAGATCAAAAACGCTACTCATACAGCCGACAGCAAGCGAGATACCATTGCTTACCGAGAGAGAATGAAGCAGTCCACACGTAAAACTGTAATTGCTACACGATATGAAGCAGGTAAAGACGGACGCTGGATTAGCTTCCTACCTCAGTACGGATTTAAGGTGATACGTGAAATACCTAACCCACACAAGAACTCACGAATACCATTTGTTATGAAACGCTGTATTCCTAAATTGGACAGCTTCTACGGTAACGGTGACTTCCAACGCTCAATGCCTATGCAATTTGCTAATGACGGACTAGACAACTTCTACTTCCAGGGTATTAAAGTAAACCTATTCCCTGCATTGATGATTAACATGCAAACTGCAGTAAGACACACTATTAGCCAAGATCCAGGTTCAGTTATAGAGTTTAACGGCTCACCTGACGCAAAACGGCTTGAGGGATCAAACGCTGGATTGTCTACTTACCAGAATGCCAAAGGTATGGCTAAAGGTGCATTGCAGTCAATTGCAGGTACTACCGATACTAGAAGTAATGCTGAAAGTTCATCTGATCCAGGCTTCGGTAAAACACCTGAAGCACTTAAACAGATTAAAGAGCGTGAAGGCACAAGGGATAACTTTGACCGAGGTATGCTAGAACGTGCTATGGCTGAACTGATTGAAGGTATGTACTCAATTCTACCGACAGTCGCTAACGATATACCAGTAGATCTATTTTCTAAAGAGATTGAAGAACTGATTGAAAGTGGCTATGACGATCTAGGTGAAATCTTTAAGTCTTACCGAGATAACCAGACTGCTACTATCCGTATGAGTGAAAGTGGCAACCAGATGAGAATTAAACTAAAACCTTCTGCATTTGACGGTATTAGAGCGAAGTTCCAGCTTAAAGCCAACTCAACTGCTAAACAGACTAGAGAACAGCAACTTGAAGCAATGCAACAGTTCTGGCTATTAATTGGTAAAATGCCGAACGCACTAGACCAGTACCAACAGTCCACAGGTAAAGTACCTGATTGGGAGTATGTCTTTGGTGAAATGGGTAAACTTATGGATCTACCATTCATGGACAAGATGTTTACGGACGCTACACAACAAGCACCAGCTACACCAGCAGGGCAAGAAAGTGCACCGACACCTCAAGGACAACCTGCACCACAGGGGCAACCAGCACCACAACAGCCAATGCCACAGCAACCACCTCAACAACCTATGCCACCTCAAGGAATGCCACCACAAGGGCAACCTCAAGGACCAACTGGACAACCTGATCCACAAATAATGGAGATCATAGCTTCTGCTTCGGCACAAGCACCAGTACAGGTGGGAGAATATCAATTCACAGATCCAGACATAGCAATGCAAGCTTATGAAGCAATGTTGCAAGCTGGACTAATGTAGAAATTGGTAATAACCAATAAATTAAACGAAAGGGCGAATATGTCAGGACCAAAGAACACAGTAATTAACGATCCAACACCATTTTTACCACCAACTCAAGCACCGAAGGAAAAACGTCCAACGGTGAGTGATTGGGCTAGAATTGGTAAATCTAGGAAATATAAGGCTGTAGACGCACAGTTTGAAGCACGCAAAGAATATTGGCGTCACTTCACACCAGACGGCACAGTTTACACAACTCTAGCCATAAAAGATCCTGAAAGTGCTATGAGGTTTGCTGCAATAGCTTCAGAAGTCATTAAAGAAATAGATGACATTCAGTATAGGATCATCTTAGAAACGCAAAAATGACCGACTTTACAGGTATGAACTATGAGGTTAAAGACGATAAGTGGTATCGCTATAAAGGCGTAGCGCCACCGAAGCGTCAATCTCATGGTGTGTCTGAGGACAACATTGAGAGTATTATTAAGAGTAATAACGATCATACCCATAAGTGGTTTCAAAAAGGTCCATACGTATACTGCACTGCAGGTCCAAACGAACATGGTAAAAACGTGGGAGTTTATAGACGGCTTCAGGGTACGGCTGAAGATGGAACACCGATTTTAGTTAAAATATAGTATTATGTACATAAGGTGAACGTCCTACCATAAACGGAGATAACATGTATTCAACACAAGAAGAACGTATAAGGGCAAGAAAAACTTCAATGCGTAAGTACGACCAAAAACGTGCAGTTTTGCATAAAGACCGTATAGATGAGAGAAATCGTAAATATCGTGAACAAAATCGTAAAAAACTTGCTGTAAGGAGTAAAAAATGGCGTGAAGATAATCCTGAAATATATAAAAGTATATGCAGACGTATGAACTTCAGAAGAAGGGGTGCTGCCGTACCAAAGAGTGTAAAGTTAGATTTAATTATGAAGAATAAAGATTGTGCAATTTGTAAGTTAGATTTGAATGGTGATGTTCAGATAGATCACATACTACCAGTAAGCAAAGGTGGTACAAGTGAGTTTGGTAACTTACAAGCTGTGCACTCTTTATGCAATCAGCGTAAAGGTGCTAATATATTACTAAGCGTTTGTCCTGCTTAAGAAACGGATAACACACGTGACGTCCTACGATAACGGATAAGGAGAAATCACATGCCACAACTAGACAACGACAAGAGAAAAATTGATCCCATTATAGCAGCAGCTATGATTGAGGACGAAGATGAAACGCCAGAAGAAAAGGCAATGCGTGAAGAAATAATCGCTGCTAACACTACTGACGAAAAAGAAGAAGATGAAAAAGACGAAGATGATGAAGGTGAAGATGAACCTGAAAAGTCTGAGGATAAGGACGAGGATCAACCAGAGGACGAAGATGAAGGTGAAGAACCTGATCCGAAGAAACCTGTGGAAGCTAAAGACGATCCTGAAGAAGATGAAGATGATGAAGAAGAAAAACCGAAGAAGTCACGCAAAGAGCGTAGGCAAGATCGGAACGAGGACTTTATCACATCTATCAGGAAAGACAACGCTGAAGATGATACCCCAAGCCAGTTACCTCAGTACAATCCTCTAAACTATGATGACGAGGATAAGGAGTTCAAACCAGAAGAACTGAAAGAGGATCGTGAGAAGTATGCACAAACTGCAAGTGCTCACAGTGCTAATCAGGCTAAATACGTTGCTAAACAACAGAACTTCTGGAAAGATCTGGACAGTGAGAGTAAAATCTTAGGTTATGATCCAGAACTAGCTTTCTTAAACGAAACGAAGCCAGACGGCAAACCGAACGATAAGTTTGACGCTGACAAAACTAGTGAAATCAATGAAATGTACCTTAACTTAGTAGGCTTCAAGCAACACCCTAGACGTAACGAACAAGGTCAAGTCCTTGTAGACAACCAGGGTAAACCACTTGTTTCACATATGACAGTAGACCGTACAGACCTTTCTTATGAGAAGTTTGCACGTAAATACGTCAAGAATATGAGTAATTGGGCTAATGAAGCTGCTGACGATAAGATAGATGAAGTCACTAAGAACCTTAAAGGTCAAAAGAAACGTCAAGGTGTTCGTCCTAACGGTGGTGGTAGAAAATCACTTGGGGCACTTAACTTGGGTGATATATCCAATATGGGTGATGAGGACTTTGACAAGAACGAAGATGAGATTGACCGACAGATCAACACTATGCTAGGCATATAGTTGTATACGTCAATTAAATCTAGTATCATATAATTAGCTTAAACAAAAGCAAATAAACAATAAAAAACAAAACAGGAGAACTTAATTATGGCTACAGGTCCTATTACAACTACAACTGCTGCAAAATATATTGCAGAGAAGTGGACACGCAAAATTGAAAAACCATTTTACAAATCTCTTTACTTCGCAGACAAAGTTCTACGACGTGACGAACTTGTATCAGATAGTGGTAACAAGATAAACATTCCATTCCTATCAACATTTAGTGCTAGGGATAAAGCTGCTGGAACAGCCGTTACATATGATAACGAAACTGAAACTGAGATTGAACTTACTATTAACAAGCATAAGTACCTAGCATTCATCATAGATGACATTGTTAAAGTACAAACTCATTACGCTGTTGCTGAAGCCTATCGTGGTGCTCAGACCGAAGCTGTAACTAGAGCTATGGATTACGATCTAGCTTCATTGCACGCTTCTGCTGGTACAAACGTAGCTGGTGGTGCAACGACTGATGACGCTGATATGCTTTCAATCGTACTAGCACTTGACCTTGCAGATGTTCCTCAAACAGAACGATCTGGTGTCTTTGGTGCGAAGGTGATGAACGACCTACTTAACGTGAACAAGTACAACACTTACGACAATACTGGAAAAGCTGGTACTGCAACTCGTAGTGATAATATGATTGCCAATGTTTATAACATTGACATGTTTATGTCTAACAACGTAGTTGATGACAGCACTAACACTCACAACCTTGTATTCCACAAGTCTGCTGTTTCGTTAGCTGTTCAGTTGAAGCCTACATATAAGATGGAAGATAGTGTCGACTATATCGGTATCAAATCCGTACTTCACACAATCTACGGTCTTGCTGTAGAACGATCTGCTGCATTCGTTGACCTAGAACGAAACTCTTAAGAGTTAGTTCACAGTTTGGGGGATCTGTAAAACCCCCTAACCAGAGAAAGCCAATTTTAGTGTGAGTATCGGTATATAAAACAAGGAGAATTATCATGGCTGAAACAAAGCTTACAAAAGAAGAAAAGTTACGTGCTGAACAAAAAAAAGCTGGCTGGTTTACCTCTGAATGGGGTGAGTGGCGAGCACCTGTTACTGAAGTAACTAACGAAGTTAAAGATCCTTACCTGAAGAAAGCACCTGCTAAGAAAGGTAAGAAATAATGAGTACCAGAGCCGACATTAATATCCGAGCAAGAAACGTGGGAATTGATCCTACTAACTATGCGAACGATAGCAAACTAGAACAAAGAGTGATCTTTGAAGAAAAAGCTGTTGGTACAGCAAGTGGTACTGCTGCAAGTGGTACGCTAACTACTACAGGTGTATTCTCAGACGGTGAAACAGTTACTATTGGTGGTAGAGTTTACACAATGAAAACTGCCCTTACTGGTGCTGCTGACGAAGTTCTTATCGGTGGATCTGCTGCAATAAGTCTTGATAACATCAAGCTTGCTGTAAACGCTGGTGCGACTGCTGGAACAGAATACGGTCTTGGTACTGCTGCTCACGAACTTGTGACTGCTACTACTAATGCTGCAACTACACAGTTGTTTGTATCTAGGGAAGAAGGTCTTGGTGCAAACACCATTGAAACGACTGAAACTGCTACAAATGCTTCATTCGGTGCTACTACTCTCGCAGGTGGTGTCGCTGGAACTGCTGCTGCTGGATCAGATAACCAAGCACTACATGGTGGTGCTAGGGTATAATACAGTTGCTTTCATAGGCATAATTAGCCGTCCATACGCCCTGGACGGTTTTTTATTTGCTATAATGAAAGTATTAAACAAAGGAATGTCTATGAAGCCAATGAAAGATTTAATTCTGATAGAGTTAAACCAAGAAGAAAAAGAGAAGAAAACTGACAGTGGACTGTTTTTAGCTGCACCTAGATGGGGCAAGCCTGAGAATATAGGTAAGGTACTAGCAGTTGGTCCTGAAGTTACTACTGTTAAAGAGGGTGAATACTACATGATTAACAGGTACGCTGTGCTAGATACCGAACAAAAAGACGTTAAAATAGCACGTGAAAAGGACTTCCTATGTCATATCACAAACAAACAGCAGTAACAGGTGGACTTGGTGCTGGTAGTGCCACACGACCTGTGGATAATTTAAGGAATAAGCCGAACGTCCAAGACTTGATTAGAGATGGTGAAGGCTATTTGACTGACAGATCTGGCAATTATGAGGTACACTTAGATTGGGAATTAAACGAAGAAGCTGTTAGAGATCATATATTCAAACTGACTGTAGACGGCAAAGAAGTTTACCTAGATATGGAAGAATTATTATTCTACACACGTATAATGTTTATGAAGGGCGATTAAAAAGAACAAAAACAAGGAGAAACAAAAATGGCGAATGCAATTTATCCACTTTATAAAGAAGCCCTTATCACTGGTAGTTCAAATATCAGTCTGAGTGCTGGCAATATTAAAGCTGTATTGGTTGATACTAATACCTATACCTATTCTGCTGCACATAACTTCCATGATGATCTATCTGGAATAGTGTCTACCTCTGGTAACATGGCAAGTAAAACAGTAGCTTCAGGAGTATTTGATTGTGCTGACTTTGCTTTTTCATCTGTATCAGGTGCAGAGAGTGAAGCAATCATTTTCTACATTGACACTGGTGTATCTGGCACGTCACGATTAGTGGCTTACTTTGATACTGGCATTACTGGAATACCTGTCACACCTAACGGTGGAGATATTAATATTACGCTTAACGGTTCAGGAATATTCTCACTTTAAGGGGGTGTTATGGCAATAATTTACGCTGACAGAGTTAAAGAAACTTCTGCTACTACTGGAACTGGAACAATGACACTTGACGGTGCTGTTGCAGGTTTTCAGACGTTTAATGCTGCAATGGCTGATACTGATACCTGTTACTACTGTATTACTGACGGCACTGATTGGGAAGTTGGCTATGGTACTTATTCTACAAACACCCTCGCACGCACAACAGTCATAGCTAGTTCTAATGCTGACGCTGCAGTGAACTGGACTGGTGCAACTGAATTATACATAACGATACCTGCTGCTATACCTGCTGCAACCGTACTAGGATCTGAAGCTTCTACTGATAATGCAATAGCTAGATTTGATGGTACTTCTGGAATAGTCCTGCAAAACAGTCCAGTGATTATTGATGATAGTGGC